>JGI24723J26617_10002266_pt1 | contig 15463 bp, 6 predicted proteins | sample Cruoilmetagenom6_FD_26617 | JGI IMG/M metagenome (IMG submission 26617)
GNTATGGTTTTGTCTAAGGTGTTGAGGTGTAAGGTGTTTTTTGCTGGGTTGGGGTAGAGGGTTATTGCTGTTGCGAACGGGTTTTCTTCGAGGCCTAAAGTTTGGGCGTGTTTTATGATCCAGTAATCTTGCCCTCCTCTAGAGTTTTCTGTTTTATCGCCAGAGATGTTTGATTGTGAGTTTCCACCCAATATATAGTTTCCGTCAGAAGCTTGAATAACTGATATTATTCCATCAATTTCACTACCGCCGATTGTATTTTGCCATTCCACTATACCAACGCTATTTATTTTCATTAACCAACAATCGAAATTCCCCTGCCCATTTTCAGTTTTATCTCCTGAAATATCAGACCGGGAGAACCCGCCTATAATATATCCGCCATCAGAGGTTTGGTTTGCAGAATATGCTTGATCAATATCATTGCCTCCAATAGTATTTTGCCATTCTATTGTTCCAGATGAATTTAGTTTAACAATCCAAAAATCTGAGTCACCTAAAGAATCTTCCGTTTTGTCTCCCGAAATATCTGATGAGGATCTGCCTGATAATAAGAAACTGTTATCAGATGTTTGAATTACAGAATTTAAAACATCTGCTTGGCTCCCTCCAATTGTTTTGTCCCACTCAATGGTTCCAGAAGAATCTAGTTTTACAATCCAGAAATCATATCCTCCTTTTGAATTTTCAGTTTTATTTCCAGAAATATTTGATTCTGAAAAACCTCCTAGAATAATACCGTTATCAGAAGTTAATGTCATTGTTGTAAATGAATCATGGGAAGATCCACCGATTGTTTTCTGCCAAACAATACTACCAGAAATGTCCAGTTTTAATAGCCAATAATCATTTTCTCCTTTTGAATTTTCAGTTTTATCTCCTGAAATATTGGATGAAGATCCTCCACTAATATAATAACCGTCATTCATTACAATTATCTTTGAATCCCAATCAATATCGGCACCTCCAATTGTTTTATCCCATTCCACATTTCCAGAATTATCAAGCTTTACAATCCAATAGTCAATCGATCCTCTTGCGTCTTCAGTCTTATCACCTGAAATATTTGACTCCGAAAATCCAGCAAGAATATAACCACCATCCAGAGTCAACTCAATTGCGTTAATTTCGTCCGAATCATTACCCCCAATAGAATTCTGCCATTCAATTTCACCATTTGGATTAATTTTAATTACCCACATATCAAGATCTCCATTGGAGGCTTCTGTTTTCTCTCCAGATATGTTCGAGAGAGATGAACCTCCAAAAATATATCCGCCATCTAGGGTCTGTTTTAAATCTCTAAAATATTCCACTTGGCTTCCCCCAATAGTTTTTTGCCAAAGAATATTCGGGTCTTGGGCGTTAACAGTAATTATAGAAAGTAATATTGTTAAAAGTGTAGTAATCTTTTTCATAATAAATCTCATTTGGGTTTTCGTGGCACAATGTATTATATTTTCACAAAAGGAAAATCGATGATTGGAATTTGGAATTTATTTTTTTGGAATTTCTTCCCCTTTCGGGGGTTAGGGGGCTTAATGCGCCTCCAGCCAATTATCCCCAACCCCTAAATCCACCTCCAACGGCACGGTGAGCTTGTAAGCGTTCTCCATTTCATGCTTAACCATGATTTTTAGTTTTTCCAATTCGGGTTTGTAGGTATCGAAAACAAGTTCATCATGCACTTGTAGCAGCATCTTGCTTTGGTAGTTTTCTTCCTCCAGTTTTTTGTGGATATTTATCATCGCAATTTTAATGATATCTGCTGCGCTTCCTTGTATTGGAGCATTCACGGCATTTCGTTCTGCAGCGCCACGTACCACTTGGTTGCTTCCGTTGATGTCTTTTAAATAACGCCTTCTTCCCAAAACGGTTTGTACATAACCGTTTTCACGCGCAAAATCAATCTGCTCACTTATATAGTTTCGAAGTTTTGGATAAGTTTTATAATAGGTTTCAATCAAATCTTTTGCCTCTCCACGGGAAAGATCGGTTTGGTTGCTCAAGCCGAAAGCAGAAACACCATAAATAATCCCAAAGTTCACGGTTTTGGCGTTGCTTCGTTGTTCGCGAGTTACTTCACTTAAAGGAACATTGAAAACCTTTGCGGCAGTGGAGGCGTGAATGTCTTCCCCTTTTTTAAAGGCATCAATCATATTGTCTTCTTCACTCAATGCAGCAATAATGCGGAGTTCTATTTGCGAATAATCCGCAGCCATCAAAACGTAATCCTCATTTCTCGGGATAAATGCTTTTCGCACTTCACGACCACGCTCTGTTCTAATTGGAATATTTTGAAGGTTTGGATTGTTGCTGCTCAGTCGACCTGTTGCGGCAACGGTTTGCATATAATCGGTATGAACTCTTCCCGTTGTTGGCTCTACCTGATCTGGCAGGGCATCTACATAGGTGCTTTTAAGTTTTGCTAGACCTCGGTATTCCAGAACATCGCGGATTATTTTGTGGTCTTTTGCCAAATAAGAAAGTACATCTTCAGCGGTGGAATATTGTCCAGTTTTTGTTTTTTTCGGTTTGTCAACCAATTTCAGTTTTTCAAAGAGAATCTCACCCAACTGTTTAGGTGAAGCAATATTGAAGTTTTCTCCAGCTTCTTCGTAAATGTCCTTTTCAAGTTGGAGAATGTCTGTGTCAAGTTCCTTGGAAAGTTTTTTCAGAAATTCCTCGTCAAGATTGATTCCTTCCAATTCCATATCTGCTAAAACGCGAAGCAAGGGTACTTCAATTTCGTCAAAAAGCTTTTGGGTGTTTGCTTCTCCAAGCTCATTTTCAAAATGCTCTTTTAATTGAAAAGTTACATCTGCATCCTCAACGGCATATTCAGTTTGTTTTTCAACTTCCACATCGCGCATGTTGAGTTGGTTTTTACCTTTTTTACCGATTAATTCTGTGATTGAAACAGGGGTATAGTTCAAATATGTTTCACTCAAGACGTCCATATTATGACGCATATCTGGGTTTATCAGATAGTGCGCAAGCATGGTATCAAACAATTTTCCTTTTACGGAAATGTTGTATTTCGCCAAGACCTTAATGTCATATTTCAAATTTTGACCGATTTTCTGAATGGCTTCGTCTTCAAAAAACGGACGGAGTTCTTCTAGAAGAAGTTGTGCTTCTTCGCGATTTTCTGGGAACGGAATGTAAAAACCTTTTCCTTTTTCCCAAGAAAAAGCTATTCCAACCAATTCTGCTTCCAGCGGATTTAAACTTGTGGTTTCCGTATCAAAACACACACTTTTTTGTTTCATTAAATTCTGAAGAAACAGCTTGGCTCCCATTCCCGGTTGAACGGTTTGGTAGAAATGCTCCGTATTTTCAATGGTAGCGCGGGAGTTGTAGCTTTTTATTTCTGCCGAAGTATCGCCATCATTTCCAAAAAGTGAAAATTGACCTTCACCAGCTGGATTACTTTTGGCAGATTTAGGTTTTGTATCTGCTAGGTTGTTGTTTTCTGGGGTTACACGGCTAGTGCCAAGGGAAGCCATTCCTTCTATAGAAAATGCGTTTAGGAAATTATCTTTTAGTCTTCTGAACTCCAATTCATCAAAAATTCCCAAAACTTTTTCAGTGTCTGGTGGGCACATTTCAAAATCGGCTTCATTGAAATCAACTGGCACATCCAGCATTATCGTTGCCAATTTTTTGCTGAGCAGACCAAGCTCACCGTTTTCCTCAACCTTCTCCTTCATTTTGCCTTTTAACTGTGCGGTATTCGCAAGAAGGCCTTCCATAGAACCAAATTCAGCTATAAATTTTTTGGCAGTTTTTTCGCCAACGCCTGGAAGCCCGGGAATGTTGTCGCTACTATCACCCATCATTCCTAAGAAATCAATTACTTGTAATGGGTCTTTTACTTCAAATTTTTTCTGAACTTCAGGAATACCCCAAGTTTCATAACCACCACCAAAAACGGGGCGGTACATAAATATATTTTCTGAAACCAGTTGTGCAAAATCCTTGTCGGGCGTAACCATGTAGGTGGTATAGCCTTCTTTTTCAGCTTTTTTTGCCAAGGTTCCAATAACGTCATCGGCCTCAAAACCTTCTTTTACCATAATTGGAATATTCATTGCTTCAAGAATATCGCAAATGTAGGGAATGGCAAACCTTATAGCATCTGGGGTTTCATCTCTATTGGCTTTGTATTCTGGAAACATTTCGTTGCGGGCTTCACTACCGCCTTTGTCAAAACAAACAGCAAGATGGTCTGGGCGTTCTCTTTTTACTACGTCTATAAGCGAGTTCATAAACCCCATGATGGCTGAGGTGTTTTGACCTTTGCTGTTTAATCGCGGGTTTTTTATTAAAGCGAAATACCCACGGAAAATTAAGGCATAGGCATCAACAAGGAAAAGACGTTTTTTTTCTGACATAGTTTTGGATAAAGGTATGCTTCAAAAGTAAAAAGAACTATTTGGAAAACGATTGTTATATTAATAAAAAAAGCCGCTCCCCAAAGCGGCTTTCTTCTCACAAAACTAATTGCATTATGAAATTGCAACAATTTTAATTATCAGGACAGGTAATTTCTTTACCCACCAAATTACCCTTATCATCTGGTTGGTAGCGAAAGCATTTTCCAGCGGCACTTTTCATAATCACTCCACGATGTAGGTTATTGATAAAAATATCTCCATCTGCTACTTCCAATAAACTTTTTGGATCTATGGTATTAATGCCTATTCCACCGCCACTGTTACCCGTATTTGTAGAGGGGTCATTTTCACAAGCGTCACCCACGCCATCGCCATTGGTGTCAGTTTGTGAGGTATTGGCAAAAGTGGGGCAGTTGTCGCACACATCGCCTACGCCATCGCCTTCCGTATCCAATTGGTCTGCATTATCAGTATTTGGGCAATTGTCATTGGCATCTATAATTCCGTCATTATCGGTGTCAGGCTGTGAGGAATTGCAATAAGGGATAATAGTGGCAAAAGAAGTACAATTGGTATTGTTACCGCTAATAGCAATATTTCCACCTGCATAGGCAGAACCATCTATAAAGTTTCTCATAATGCAACATTCATCCAAAACAGCATTGTTTTGTAATGTCATATTTCCACCAACTACAATAAGATTTTCTAATTGTGATATATCTGTAAGTGCATCATTTAAAGTAATGGTTAAATTACCATCAATACTTTGAAAATTTTGTAACCCATCAAACGATGTAATAGCATCTAGATTACTAAGAAATAAAGAAGATGTTGTTGTTAAATTACTTAAAGCCCCCATAGACGTTATAGATGATTCATTTTGTATTATAATACCACTTGATATAGATGTTAAATTTTGTAAAGGATCAAGACTTGTTAGGGCGTTTCCGTTGATGACAAGAGAATTAATACTAGTAAGATTACTAAAAGCTGTAATTGAACTTAATGAAAAATTACTGATTAATTCTAGACCCCCACTATTAAGAGTGGTAAGATTTGAAAACGGTGCTATTGATGTAAGAGAATTATTAACCCTGAATGTAATATAATCACAAGTCATTAAATTAGGTGCTGAAAAACTAGTGAGATTGGTATTGTATTGAACAGAAATATAATCGACTTGAATTAAATTGGGAAATGTTGCTGTAATCAAATTTGTATTACCGTAAATTGTTAAATTACCATTGAGGCTCACTATTTGATTCATAGTTCCTAAATTAGTAAGCACAGGGTTTGAATCAATGTTAATAGCATTTACAATGTTTGATGTGAAGCCATTTAAAGATATTAATGACGTATTGGAATCTACAATAAGAGACCCTCCTATTACATTAATATTGTTAAAATCATTAAAGGTGACAAGTCCAGTATCCTCAACGGTAAAGTTTCCTCCAATGGTATTTAAAGAGGATACATTTATGGATGTTAATGCATTTAGCCTATTTAAATAAAATAGACCAGTTACTGTTGATAAATTGGCCATGTTTATTGTGGAAATACTGTTGTTGCTTGAAAAAGAAATAGCTCCTGCCATTATTAACCCTGGCAAGGAGAAAGATGCATTTGTGTAAGATTGAACGGTTAGTTGTCCTCCTATAGCTGCTATATTATCTAATCCCGTTAAAGCAACGCTCGTTGATTGTATGGTTAAATTCCCAGTAATGGTTGTTAAAAAAGTAAGTCCAGAAAGGTTAGAAATCCCTCCTTGTATAATTAAATTTCCATCAATGGTATTACAACCGGTTCCTCCATAAGTAGATACGAATGTGTCTACAGCAGTTTGGTTATTTAATGTCACATTTCCTGTAACACAAACTTGTGAAAATGTAATATGAGAAAAAAATAAAAAAACTATAAAGTATATTGTTTTCATAATCTAATTTTTATAAAAAGTATTTAAGCTTTTTTTAATGTTCCTTTTCCCTTTACTTTTTTTATACCAGAAATTGCTGTAGCGGGGTAATTTGCTTCCGAATTCACATCAAAAATGGCTTTAAACTTATTTATTTCTGAAGCCGTAAATTCATCATCAGTTGCTTCTATTCTTGAAAGTAGTGTATTGAGGGTCAATTCGCCTGTTCTTAATTGCGTAGGCGTGAAGAATACTTTCATTAGTTCATACACGGTAAGTTTTGGTGTAGCGATTCTGGCTTTTGGGCCAGTAGACCGCGCAAAATCTCCTGTGCCGTTAAAATCTAAATCACTTAAATTTCCATGTGTTAAACAGTTAAAAATATGCCGCCACCCATCTTCATGATTATCGATATTGGTTAGCCCAGTTATGCCTTGTTCTTTTAAAAAATTTCTAGATCGGGGAGAATTGGTATAGGTTCTAGTCTTGAACATATTGGCTGTCAATACAAGTGATGAAAATTCTGCAAAAGCTTCATGAAAAGCTACAAATTTTTTGCTTTGTAGTCCGTCATGCGTAGATTGGTGTATTAATAATTGCCAAGCCATTCCTCCTTCTCCACGAGAATACCGGTACGCCCATAAATGCATGAGTTCATGCAGAAGTACGTCTATCCTGTTATTCGCAAAATTATCTTTGGCGCTATTATTTACTAAATAGGCGCAGTAGTTTATGGGGCTTGCATAAGCCGTTTCTACATTATCAGGAATAAGCTTGTTGTTATGGGGATATTTTATGGCAACTTTCTGAGCAAATGGAACCCCATTAGCTTTTAAGTGATTGATTAATTTATAGGAAGTGTACCACATAATGGCATGTTTATGTGCTAGACTATTCGGAAAATCTGAAACGTTGGTTTCTACAATAATTAAATCCCTATTAAAACTTCGGGTACCTGAAAAATCTGTTTTAGAAGTTGTTTCAAAAACGGTATACCAATTGGATTTATAAGTGGCTCTTGAAACGTGATCCAACATACCTTCTACAACAGCACTATTACTTAAAGATAAGTGTTGTAATGGAGCAAACGCTTTCAACGCTGTTGCAAGTACACTTTCATTATCGCCATAAATTACGAGGTCATTATTTTTAAATTGAACCTCAATTTTAAATTTTCTTTTGCTCTTATCTTTTGTTTTGGTAATTGAAAAAGAACCACTAGCGGATGTTGTTGTAGTTCCCCACAAATTCCAACGCACACCCTCATTAGCAAATATTTTTACCCCTACTCCAGCTAAAGGTTTTGTTGCACTTCCCCAAGTCCCGACGGGAAGATTACCAACTAATAGTTTTCCACTAATTGTCCATGTCTTTGCCATAATAGTATTATTTAAATATTTGATACTAAGATATGTAATGGCTTCTCTAAAGAAATTTCTTTTTTAGTGAGAGATAGCTTTTTTTTAGTGAAGCTTTTTAAAAGGAAGTTTTAGAGATTTTTTAAAGCTTGTAAAACATTGTTTCTGTTGCTAGAACTTAAAGGAATTTCTTCTTCGCCCAAATAAACCGCTACCTTAGTTGTAGAAGAAATTTTTTTAATATTTACCCAATAGGACCGATGCGTCTGTACAAAATTGTCGTGGTTCAGTTTTTCGGAAGTCTTCTTTAAAGTATGTGGTACCAAGAATTTATCTGAAACCGTAACCACATAACAGTAATTGTCAAAAGCTTTCAAATACAGAATGCTTTCTTGATTTATTTTATGGGTGCGCCCTTCAGATTTTAGCAAAATAAAATCTTGATTTGTCAAAGAGAAATTATGCCAAGCCAGTTCAATGTTGCTTCTTAATCCATTCTCCGTAAACGGTTTTACTATATAACCTAATGGATGGGTTTCCTTAACTCTTTTTATGGTTTCGGGATCGGTTTGCGATGTGAGATAAAGGTATGGAATGCTTCTTTTATCAAGAGCTTCGGCCAGATCTACCCCGTCTTTTTTACCTTCCAATTGAATATCAAGTAAAACCAAATCGGGTTGGTTTTTATCTATTGCAGGCAAAGCTTCATCATATTCATCACTATCGCCAATTACTTGAAAACCTTGTTTTTTTAAAGCCGAAGTAATTGTAGCCACAATAAGTGGCTCATCTTCTACAATATATATTTTTAAGGCTTTCATTTTTTTTCTTTCTGAAAGGGAAACTATACTTAGTTAATAGATTAAAGGTTAAATTTTTAGTGAAATTAATTCTTTTTTTAGTGAAAGGAATTTTCGAAATACCTTAAAGCTCGTTAAATCTGTGAATATCAACAGTAGCCAAAGTTCCGTTTAAAGAACCTTTGGAAAAATCGACTTTTGCTTTTAGTTTTTTTGCTAAAGCCTTTATAAGTTGAATGCCAAAGGAACTTTCTTTAATTTCTGAAGGCATACCAATTCCGTTGTCTTCCACTTGAAGCTGTAAGGTTTCTCCATTCCTTTTAAACCGAATTTGCATTTCACTTATTTCTGAAACAGGATTAAAAGCGTGTTTTAAGACATTGGTGATTAATTCGTTTAAGATAAGCCCTAATGGCGTAATTGTTTCAATATCCAAAACCAAAGGCGCTACATCTAATTTATATTTTATGGCATTTTCTTCAAATTGATGGCTTTCAAATATATCTTTGGTTAAATCAGTAAAATATTCTTCGGTGCTTATACCCACCAATTGTTCTTTGCTATACAATTTTTGATGAATTAAAACCATGGAGCGAACCCTGTTCTGTGCTTCTTTCATGGCCAATTTTGCCTCTTTGTCCACAATATTTTCAGATTGTAGGTAAAGCAATGAAGACACAATCTGGAAACTGTTTTTTACACGATGATGGGTTTCTTTTAACAGCGCATTCTTTTCATCAACAGTAGCTTCCAAAAGTGTTTTCTGTTTTGAGAGAAGCATGTTTTTACGTCTGTTTTTTAGAAAAGAGAAAACCAAAAGAACAAACAAAACTAAAATGGAGCCTAAAATCCAAAACAATAATTTTTGTGCAGCTTCCTTTTTATCCAACTCTCGTTGGTTTTTTTCAGTTTCATATTTTGCTTCTAGTTCAAAAACGGTTTCATCACGTTGTTTTTCTTTTATTTCTTCAAAAACATTTACATAAGCATCTCTAAATTCAAGGGCTTTTTTATAATTACCGATAAACGCATAATAATCTGCCAAACTCCGAAGAAGTAAACTTTTATCTCTTATTCCAACTGTATTTACAGCTACTTCAGCACGTTTCAAAACACCTTTCATATTTGTACTGTCTTGCGCCTTTGCTTTTGCGTGTAGCAAAAAATATAGATTTACTTCAGAGTCGGGATTATCTGGATTTATTTCTGTTGCCTTTTCAATAAAAGGCATTGCTTCAGCATAGTTTTCCTGCTTGGTAAGCAGATTTCCTAGGTTAGCATAAGTGCTATAATTAAGCTCTTTGCGAACATCAATCTCAAGACTTGTGAGCATATACTGTTTTGCTTTTTCAAAACTTTCCAGAGAAGAATTAACGGATCCCAGATTTATCAAACACTTTTTTTGAAGCTCTAAATCATCGTTTTCCTTAGCTAAATCATAAGCGATGGTGTAGTATTTTAAAGCATTTTCATAACTATCCGTTGTGTGGAACATCACGCCAAGGGTATGATAAATTGAAGCAGAATATGGAAGCTTGTATTCCTCACAAATACTGATGCCTTCAAAATAAAAAGTGCTGGCTCTTTCGTAATTACCCTCCACAATTTCGTGGTAAAGACCTTTCGTTTCCAAAGCAATTGCTTGGCCCAAATAGTATTTTTTTTCTTTTGAAAGGTTAAAAGCTTTGTCGGCATAGAATAGCGCACTGTCGTTTTGGGTGGTTATAAACTCCCAAGCCAAATCAGCGTAGCCTTGCACTTTTTTTGAAGTATTGGTTGTGCTGTCTATTGCAAGTAATAGACTTTCTTTTTCAGAAAGCACACTTTCGTTTTGAGAAAACCCAAGAAATCCGAAAATAAGAAAAACACTTAGCGTAATTACTTTCAATAGAATATCAATTGGTTAGAAATTTCAAGGTACAATTTTTTTCAATTTGTTTTGGGAAGTTATTTGATTGCAATTCGTATTTTTCGCCTTCGAAAAAAAACAGCAATGAATAAAAAATATTCCATAGTAATCCACGGCGGTGCCGGAACCCTTGTAAAAGGATTGATGACCCCCGAAAAAGAGGAAGAGTATAAAACTGCTTTAAATGAAGCACTTGAAAAAGGATACGCCGTATTGGAAAACAATGGTTCTGCAATGGAAGCCATTGAAACTGCCGTAAACCATTTGGAAGATTCTCCACTTTTCAACGCGGGAAAAGGAAGCGTTTTCACCAATGATGGCACACACGAAATGGACGCCGCAATTATGGACGGGAAGACTTTGGATGCTGGCGCAGTTTCATTGATAACCGGAATTAAAAACCCAATCTCCTTGGCGCGCGATATTATGGAAAAAACCGAGCACGTTTTTTTGGCAGGTGAAGGCGCAATGCGTTTCGCTAAAAGTATAGGCTACACAGTTGAAACTCCCGAATATTTTTATGACGAGCACCGCTACCAGCAATGGCAAAATATAAAGGACAGTGATACCTTTCAGTTGGACCACAGTATGAAAAAAGAAGGTAAGTTTGGCACCGTTGGCGCAGTGGCTTGCGATAAAAACGGGAATATTGCAGCAGCAACCTCAACTGGCGGAATGACCAACAAACGTTGGGGCCGAGTGGGCGACAGTCCAATGGTCGGCTCAGGAACGTATGCGAACAACAAAACTTGTGCGGTAAGTTGTACGGGCAGTGGTGAATTCTTTATCCGTGGCGTGGTGGCTTACGACGTTTCTTGTTTAATGGAATACAAAGGAATGACTTTGCAAGAAGCCGCTCAAGAAGTAATAAATAAACGTATTTTAGAAATTGGTGGCGATGGCGGTCTGATTGCCGTTGATGCCGAAGGAAACATCGCAATGCCTTTCAACACTGAAGGAATGTATCGAGGGTGTAAAGATTCAAATGGATTAAACAAAGTCTTAATTTACAGAAACTAGTCTTGATTAAATTTTTAATGATTTATAATTACTTCTTTCGTAAAAATACCTTGACTTCCTTTAATTACTAAAAAATAAGGAGCGTTGGTTAAAGAAGAAACATCAATGGTAATCTCTGTTCCCATATTCGTTAAATCTACTTTACTAACAATTCTTCCCATTAGGTCATAAAGAGTTGCATCACTAAGGTTTATATGTTTAGGATTGCTTATGTTCACTTCATTATCAGTAGGATTAGGATATATTACTATCGAAGCAAAATCTTCAGGATTAGTATCATAGATTCCAAGTTCACTCTCTACAGTCAATTCGAAGGTACAAGTTCCTACATTTCTGTATTCATCTTCCGCCATCATAGTGACAGTATATACTCCATCTGGTAATAAACTGCCTGGCTCAGGATCTTGAGTAAGAATTGTTAGTGGATCTGTACAATTATCGACAGCTGTTGCTTCCCCTAAGGCAAAGTAATCTGGCACTTCATAGAACAAATTACCACTGCCTGGATCTACTGTAATGTCTGGTGGACATGTAACTAAAGGCGCGAATAGATCTACTACAGTTACTACCGACGTACAAGTGGAAGAGTTACCATTGTTATCTACTACAAATACAGTTACAGTCACTGGAGTTCCTATATCACTACAATCGAAGTCTACTATATTTACTGCTGAGGTTAAAATACCACAATTATCAACCGATGAATCAATAACATCTGCTGGAGTAATAGTTGCCGTACCATCCGATTCTAATTCAAGGGTAATGTCCATGCAAACAAGATCTGGAGCTATTAAATCTTCAACGTTGACAATGGCGGAACATGTAGAAGCGTTTCCGCTTCCATCAGTAACCGTTAGTGTAACTGTATTTGGCCCTATATCATCACAAGTAAAATCGGTTTGACTTGCGCTAAAGGATAAAGTTGAAGGTCCTGCAGGAATAGTATAAAACTCTAAACCACTAAAATAAGAAACAGAAGGCCCAATACGTGTTGAGAAACCTGTAGTGTCCATTGTTATCATTTCAATATTATTATTATCGACAAGTATAAACTCACCTCCACCTATATACTGAGTACCACTCACATCTGTGGGTGGATATCCAGATATAGGAATAGTAGTTTCAACTAAAGTATTTGGATTGATACTTTTATATGAAATACTGTTAGCCCCATTTTCTAGAGACCAACGATAAATTAATCCATCATCAGGATTATATGCAATTGAATTATCACTTAAATCTATAGTTAATAACTGAGATAAAGTTCCAGTAATTGTATCGATAATATATAATCCCAAACCTGAAATACCATATAGTATTCCATCAGATGAAAAGGTAATACATTCAATATTATCTAGAAGATTGCTTCCAATAATTGTCACTAAACCAGTTTGTGGATCTAAAGTAGCTAAGTAAGGATCATTTTGATCAATAATATAAGCTACTGTATAATATAAACCATCAATTGGGTGTAAATCCAATCCAATTATTCCATGAATTGGATTACCTGCAAGTGTAACCTGAATATCTGGACTTACAGAAGTATATGTGTCGGTATCAATGTAACTTAAAAAATGATCAAAACGATGAGCAGCTACCAATACAGGAGTACTATTACTGGTACAGTTATCCGTACTTCCACCATCTAAGTCTGAGTCTAATATACTTATATTTCCAGTTACATCTAATGCTACCGTAATGTCCTGACAAACAACTTCTGGGGTTTCATCATCAATAACAGTTACGTTGAAACTGCAAGTGTCTGTTAAACCTGCCAAATCAGTAACCACAATAGTATTAGTAGTTGTTCCTAATGGGAAATTTGCTCCAGATGGTAATCCTTCGGTTAGCGTTGTTGTAAGATTACTAATTGAACAATTATCAAAAAGAGTAATATCGTAATTAACTATTGCACCACATTGACCTACATCATTACTAACTGTTATATTTGCAGGACAAGTAATTGTTGGAGGTACGCCATCCTCTACGGTAACTGTAGCTGTGCAAATAGCTATATATCCTGTACTATCCGTAACCGTTAAAGTAACTGTGTTTGAACCTAAATCCCCACAAGTAAAGGAATCAATATCCAGTGATAGAGTTACTGGGCCATTAGGGTCGGAAGATCCATTATCTATATCCGAAGGTAAAATTGTAACATTTCCTGTTGCATCTAGCTGTACAGTTATATCCTGACAGTTAGCCGTAGGTATTGAATTGACAACTAATACAACATCATTACCGTCTCCGCCATCATAGAATATATAGAAGAACTCTTCATTTAAAAATATAGGTGTATTATTTGGAAGCCCATTAAAATTACCAATAATAGCATCTGTACCATCATTGTCGATAATTATATATTCATCAGCTTCAGGATAATTATCACCAGCCGAATAATCAAAGAGGCTCAAAGTTGCATCGGTTACATCTACTGTACCGTTAGTAATAAGTATTTGGTCATATTCCGAGACATTGTCTTCACGTGTTATTTCCCATAGATAGGTACTTCCCGAATTAATTGAAAACTCACCGTTCACATACATGTTTCCTAGAGATTGTTCTTGTCCAGGCGATATTAATCCATTCACTACAGTGGAAGTAGCATCAAAGAGTTTATATAATCCACCACCAGGAATCGAAAAGCCAGTAGGTGTGTTTAGTCCACCGGTAATGGCAGTAGCAGTAAAAACATCACCTGCTATCAAAATATATTGATATTCTTGAAAATTTATAGCGGAATAATTTGCAGCACCTGAAGTGCCGCTAAATATTATATTTCCGTTGGTAGATTCAATTTTGTTATCTACTAAACATAAACCATAATTCCGAACACCTGTAATATCGGTAGCAATTCCAGTACATATAATATCTCCGTTAGTAGCTAACATATTAACATCTTGAATATATATCCCCATTGCATCACTTGTAGCAGCCCCTCCTGTTCCATTTAAAACTATATTCCCGTTGCCAGAGTCTGATATAACTGTGGCATCCATTGAGATTCCAGAAGCATATTGACCGCTAGAACCATCACCTCCTGGAGTTGAAATACCCCCAAGCCCCGTTAAATTTATTCCTCCACCGTTAGAAATAATCCTATCACCAGCATCAAGATTTATCCCTTCAATATTCTGATCGCCAGCACCTCCTGTTCCTAAAATTGTGATAGACGCAGAGCCTGTAGCTTCTACTAACCCAAATTGAAAGAAAACTCCGATATTAAATGGGTCTGTTCCATTTCCGCCAGAACCATTAATATTTATACTTCCGTTATGTGCTCTAACAACACTTTCAGAAACTATTTCTACTCCAGATCCATTCCCTCCGCCAAGGCCTCCAGAACCGTGCAGTTGTATATTCCCAGATGCAAGATCCTCAATTGTTGCACCCGATATGAGGTTGATTCCTTTACTATTAACTCCATTGCCAATTACAGTTATTCCACCACCATTAGATTGTACTAAAGCATTATCGTGTAAATACACTCCAGCAACATTTCCGCTATCATCTCCAGAGAGAGAAATACTACCAGTTCCAGTAGTCTGTAGTGTAGCATTATTAATTATTAATCCAGCTGAGAGTGCTGTACCTGCCGTCATATTAATATTCCCATCTGTAGATTGAACGGCAGCATTATTGTTTACAATTGTGCTGTCTGTTGAAGTAGTAGTAATTGTACCTGTGGTACCGACATCGGCTGAGATTAATACTGTTTCTGAAAAAGTAGTAAGTGCTCCACTTCCTATATTTGTTGCATTAATCTGGAAGTTGATGGTGTCATTATCATCGTCTCCATTAATTGTTAAATCGGCATCGAATCCTGCATCTACTCCTTCAATATTAATAACATCGTCACCACTGCCGGCATTTATCGTAAGAGAGTTTGAAGGATTATTGAAGTCTACCGATTCTCCAAGAGAAGAATCTATTTGATTGTTAAGAGTTCCTCCTGCATTTAGTGTAATGGTTTCGGCGCCTCCATTAAAATTAAAAACTCTATCGGTAACGTTTAAATTATCAATAATTGGTTCTAATCCGTTATAAAAAATGGTGCTGTTTCC
>JGI24723J26617_10002267_pt1 | contig 15463 bp, 15 predicted proteins | sample Cruoilmetagenom6_FD_26617 | JGI IMG/M metagenome (IMG submission 26617)
TTCAGCGGGCGGGTGGTCGAAATTCCCGACATCAGCGAGGATGCCCAACCGGCGCAAGAGCATTTGCCGCTGGGTGCCGCGCGGGGGCAGGTGCACGAGAACTACATCATTGCCCAGACACAAACCGGCATGGTCATCGTTGACCAGCATGCGGCGCATGAACGGCTGGTCTATGAAAAACTGAAGCGCCAGATGGCCGAAAATGGTGTCGCCGCGCAGGCGTTGCTGATCCCCGAAATCGTTGATCTGAGCGAAAGCGACGCCGTGAGGCTGCTGGAGATTGCACCGGAACTGGCCAGCCTGGGCCTTGCAATCGAACCCTTTGGCGGGGGCGCGGTTGCAGTTCGGGAAACCCCTGCGATCCTGGGGGAAGTCAATGCCGCTGCGATGATCCATGACATTCTGGATGAACTGACGGATCTGGGCGACAGCCAGGCTGTGCAGGCCCGGATCGAGGCGATCCTCAGTCGGGTGGCCTGTCATGGTTCGATCCGGTCGGGCCGGCGGATGCGCGCCGAAGAGATGAACGCTTTGCTGCGCGAGATGGAGGCGACACCGCATTCGGGCCAGTGCAATCATGGGCGCCCTACCTATGTGGAGCTGAAACTGGCCGATATCGAACGGCTGTTTGGGCGCACATGATAGAAGTATCAGGATACGAACTGGAGTTACCGACCTGGCTTGTCCAACAGTGGCCCATGGTATCTGCGGGCCTGGGAATTGTTCTGGTGTTGCTGGCGTTTGCGGTTTTGAGACGAAAGAAAGATCGCCAGGATCCAATCATAACCGAGCTGCGACTTTTGGGAGAGCAATTTCGCCACCTTGAAATGGGACAGGAGAATTTGCGCGGCGGATTGCAGAATGCCTCGGATACGCAGGCCAACGCACAGGTGCAGGTGATCCAGGTGGTCGAGGCGCGGCTGTCCGATCTTCATACACAGATGAACGACCGGCTGGCGGATAATGCCGCAAAGTCCAACCGCGCACTGGCCGACATGCAGGAACGGATGAAGGACACGCTGCATGGCAGTTCCAAACAGACCGCGACATCGCTGACACAGTTGCAGGAACGGCTGGCAGCGATTGACAAGGCGCAGGACAATATCACCCAGCTGTCAAGCGATGTCCTTAGTCTTCAGGACATTCTGAGCAACAAGCAGACGCGCGGCGCATTCGGGGAAATCCAGTTGAATGATATCGTGTCCAAGGCGCTGCCCAGGGACAGTTACGATTTGCAGGCAACACTGAGCAACGGCAAGCGGGCCGATTGCCTGATCCACCTGCCCAACCCGCCGGGACCGATTGTTATCGACAGCAAGTTCCCTCTTGAGGCCTACGAGGCGCTGCGCCGGGCCGAGAGTCAGGCCGAGATGACCGAGGCGATGCGTATGATGCGCACATCCGTTCGGGTGCATATCAAGGCCATATCCGAGCGCTATATTCTTGAGGGTGAAACCGCCGACGGCGCGCTGATGTTCCTGCCGTCCGAGGCGGTTTACGCCGAGCTGCACGCCAATTTCCCAGAACTGGTGCGCGAAGGCTTTGCCGCGCGGGTCTGGATCGTTTCGCCCACCACCTGCATGGCGACGCTGAACACCATGCGGGCGATTCTGAAGGACGCAAGAATGCGCGAACAGGCTGGGGCAATCCGCAAGGAGCTGGCGTTTTTGCACAAGGACGTCGAACGGCTGGGCGACCGGGTTGTCAATCTGGACCGGCATTTCGGGCAGGCGGCCAAGGACATTGCCGAGATCAAGATCAGCGCCGACAAGGCCGGGCGGCGGGCGCTGCGGCTGGATAACTTTGATTTTGAAGAAATCGCACCGGATGAAATAAGCGGTGCTGTACCTCTGGGCAAACAAGATACCTAGAGTATATTGCGTTTAGGTGAATTCAATTGCGCGCAACGTGCTCTCGCCTGCATTGGTCCTGTTTGCGCAAGATCAAAGACACGGGCCGGTGCCGGGGTAAGGGTTCAGTTGGCCCCTGGCGAACAGAAGGAATACGGGAATGCTGGAAATTTCTGCCCGAAAAGTTGCACAAGTTGCGCTCATGGGGCGTGAACTGGAGCGCGCCGAGGGCGAATTGCGCGCCTTTGTCGACCGGCTGAGTGAGGATGAGCAGGCCGAATTGGTTGCAATCATGTGGATCGGCCGCGAGAGTTTTTTTGCTGAAGATCTGGCGGAGGCGATCAGTACGGCCAAGGCCGAGGCAACGACCCCATGCGCGGATTATCTGATCGGCACACCGCATTTGTCGGATCATCTGGAAAACGGGCTGGATTCGCTTGGAATTTCGGCCGCGGATGTGGAAGAAGGCCTGCTGTAATCCAACGAATNCACNCCAAAGGCGCTGCACCGGTTTAGCGATTGGCATCCGGAAACAGCGTTTGTATTTTNGATTTTTAGGCCCTCACCGGCCAGGATGAAGATCAGGTCAGATGGTCGACGATTTGCAGGTATTGCGCCTGTTTGTCGATCTCGGCCATCCAGCGTTTCACCAGCGCGGGGTCACTTGGGGCCGCGTGTACGCCCACAGGAATTGCCCGATTCTGCACCGCTTCCACTGCCAGAGACACCGGAACCGATACCAGACGCGCCATGGCAGTGCCCCGCGCATCGCCCCAGGCGTCCATCACATAGGTTTTGTGCCAGACCGGCACGCCTTCGCGGTCTGCCTGAAGCCCGACACAAAGGATCACCCGGTCGGGTTCGCCTTCGTTATAGGCGTTCTCTGCCCAAAACTGATCTGACATTTCTGACAGGCGCGCATCCCCCGATGGGCCGGACAGGGTTTCCACCTCTTTGAACACATCGCTCCAGGCGTCGGCCCAGCCGTTCAGGCGCAGGGTGCCACGGACAAATTCGCGCACAGGCCAGTCCTTGTGGAACCCGTATTGCGCCATGAACGGGATACTGTCGCGATTTGGGTAGACCTCAAAGCTTTCGGGGGTGGGCAAGGGGGCGGTATAGCTGGTGATGGCATCCCAAGGCCGGTCAACCCTTAGCTGGGCGTAGTTCCGGACCGAGCGAGAGGGAGAGCGAAGCGCCTTGAGCACGCCCAGCGGCGACCAGCTGAACTTGTAGCGGAACGGGTTCGCGATTTTCGGCACGCCGCCGCAATACGACACAAAGCTAAGGTGGTTTTTCGCGTCAAACGCCTCGGAGGCTAGGTAGTCTGCCATCAGGGCGTGGGCCATCAGATGGTCGATGCCGGGGTCCAGCCCGACCTCGTTGACCAGCGCCACGCCTGCCAGGCGGGCCGCATCATCAAGGGCGCGCATTTCCGGGGCGATGTAGGATGAGCTGACGAAATGGGCACCCTTGGAGATGGCCAGTTCAGCAAGCGGCACATGCCAGTCGCCAGGCAGCATTGAGACGATGACATCACCAGCCCCGATGGCACCCGTCAGGCTATCCATGTCGAAGGCGCGGATTTTGTCTGTCAGGTCGCCAACTGCTGCCTGTGCCTTGTCGACAGTCCGGTTCCAGACAGTCACATCCTGGCCATTCTCGATCAGCCGGCGCAGGCCGGGGATGGCGGAAAGACCGGTGCCACACCAATGGATTGCCATGTCTCAGATCCCCTTCATATGCGTGTCGAAAATGGCTTTGGCTCGACCCCAGACGCCGATGTCCAGACTGCCCAAAGTCAGGAGCGATGGCAAGAGTTGAGTGGCGTAATCCTGCGAGGATTCCACCGGCAACATAGAGGGCAGATTGTCGATGGCGGTCACGTCCAGCGGTGGCGTTTCATGCACACGCAGGGCCGGTTCGTCCCAGGTGGTGGTCCGGTTGTAGACCTTGATGGGGGAAAAGTCGCTGTCCGGGTCACAGGCAATGTCGCCAATGACGCTGAGCTTGCGCGACGCGGTTTTTGCCGTCAGAGGGACAAAAACCGGGGTGCCGGGACGGGCAAGAATGCAGTTCAGAAAAATGTCATGGGCCAGGATTTCCGGAAATGGCCCGCCGTGGGATGTTTCGGCCAAATCCCATTTGGTGACGTCAACACCCACCGCCGAACAGAGGTCACTAGCCCCGCGCCCGACCCGACCCAAAGCGCCGATCACCATGGCAGTTGGGCGCGCTTTGCCGACGCCGTCCAGTTCCGATTGCAGATCGGCGCGCAGGTCCGACGACCCGGAGCAGGCAGAAACCGGTCCGGCAATTGCCCCCCGTTGCTGCGCCGCCCAGCACTTTAGTGCAACAGCCGCCCCGGCATAGCCNGCCCAATAACCAAAGGCGGCAACACGGCGACCATCTTCGTCCAACAGGTATTCCAGGTCATACATCGTGCCACCCCCGGCCCNGAACCGGCCAAGCAGGATCTGTCCCGCNGGCTGGCCCTTGTAGGCATGCCCGAACAGAATGTGACGGTGGATCAGCGGTGTCGCGTCTTCGGGCAATTCCTTGAGCCCGAAGATGATCGCGTCATCCGGCGCATCCGGCCAACTGTTTTCGGCGGCAATTTCGCAGCCTGCGGCACGGTAGCCCTCAATCGGGATCGCCCTGACCGAGCTTTCTTCCAACGTGACCCGCATCCCCGCGTCCAGCAATGCGCTTGCGCCGTCCGGGGTCAGGCCGACCCGTTCCTCGTTGGGCCGTTGTTCGGCCCGGACCCAAAGATGCGTCATCTGGCGGTTTCCCCTATAATATCCCGGCGGCGCGCACAGCCTTGACCGAAGGGCGCGCTTCCATGGTGCGAAGATACGCGGACAGCCCGCCAAAGGCGGAGAGATCNACACCGTCATTACGCAGCCAGTTGCNAATGGTGAAAAGATAAGGATCGGCAAGGCTGAACGTATTGCCCAGCACAAATGGGCCCTGCAGGCAGCAGGTTTCAATATAGGCGCTGCTGGCGGTCATGGTTTCAGGCACCTTTGCGGTCATGTCCTGCCAAGAGGCTTTATTGTCGGCCCAGCGGTTGCCCCGCCTGCCATGGGCGTGGTTCACATGCATGGTTGAGGCGCAGTAATACATCACCTCGCGCATTTTGGCGGCCTTGAACGGGTCGCTCGGGATCAGATTGGCCGACGGGGCCAGCGCGGCGATATAGTCAAGCAAGGCACCGGTTTCGGTCAGGATACCCATCTTTGTGGCCAGTGCCGGCACCCGGCCCTTGGGGTTTATGTTATGATAGTCTGGCTTGGTCTGCTCGGCGGCGGCGAAATCAACCAGCACCGGTTCAAAGGCGAGACCGGCCTCGTGCAGCGTGATGGCGGTGGCTGTGGCGATAGTACCGGGAGCGTAGAACAGGCGGAGCATGGATGGCGGTCCTTCTTGGTCAGACATGGGTCTGAGCATAGTGGCGATCCGGGGCGTCCAGGTGGGGCACGGCGTTGAACAACACCGGGCTTAACTGGTCGCCAATCGGAAAAAGTCGGTGCATAGACGTGTTCATGATCGCCAGCGCCATCTGCGCCATAGCTTGAGTATTCAGCCCCAGCAACTGCCGCATGGCCATCGAGATCAGACCGCCAGAGGTAATCACCAACGCCGGCCCCGACCCGTCTGCGATTTCCCCGAGGGCCTGATCGACACGGGTGTGAAAGGCCTCGAAACTCTCGGGCGGATCGCGGATTTCGTCCTGTTGCCAAGCCGCGAATACTTGCGGCAGATGGGCAACAAACCCCTCGCGTTCGACCGGGATCTCCAGGCCGGTCTGGGTTTCCAGCAATTGTGCAAGGGTGAAATATTCCAGTTCGTTCAATCGCGCGTCACGCACGACATTGGCCCCGTATCCCATTGCGTCAACCGTTTGGATATGCCGGTTCAGGGTGCCGCAATAAACCCGCGGGTGATGGCTGGCCGAGGCGCGCAGATGCTCGCCCAGCCAGGCCGATTGCTGTTGGCCAAGCGGGCTGAGTTGATCATAGGCCTCTTCGGTGCGGGCACCGGTATTGGCCTGACCGTGACGGATGAGGGTGATGTGGGACATATCAGGCTCCTGCTTGCCCATCCTTCTAGGCGAGCGGCGCGCAGGTTGCCAGTGTTGGAGTCTCCGCCAGGGGCTTATTTAGCAAGATGAAGAGGGTGGCGAACCGACAGATCGGTTCGCGCAGAAATGCGGTTTAGCCCAGCAGCAGAATTTCAGTACGCCCAGCGCTGCGGCGCAGATCGTGCAGGTCCGCCAGTTCCGGGTCGTTGATCCAGGCCTGAGCCGCATCTTTGTCGGGGAAGGACAGAACGGCTGCAACATCTGAAAGGGTCGGGCTGCCGTCAAGGGCACTGGGGCTTGGGGTTGCCTGTTCCACCTTGCCACCATGCCTGGCCAGCGCGGCACCGGCCTTTTCGCGATAGCTGGCCATGGCTTCGGGGCGCTTTATGTCGGCTTTGAATACGGCGTTGATCATTGGTTTGTCCTTCGGGTTTGAGGTGAAAGACAGGTAGGGCGTCGGGGTGCCTGCGAAAACGCGTGTAATTGCACAATAAGCATGCGAAAACGCATGCCATGGATGCCGACTGGGATGATATGAGGACGGTTCTTGCCGTGGTGCGCCACGGAACGCTGGCCGGGGCCGGTGCGGCGCTGGGGGTGAACTACACAACCGTTGCGCGGCGCATTCAACGGATCGAGACCGCCTTGGGCGCGCCTTTGTTCGAACGGTTGAAGGGGGGCTATCAGCCGACCGAAACCGCAAAGATGGTGGCAACTCACGCGGGTGAAATGGAGGCGCAGCAGAACGGTTTGCTGCGTGCGTTGCAGGGCCGGGACCAGAGCCTGAAAGGTCAGCTGGTGATCACCGCGCCGCAATTGCTGATCGGGCCCTATATTGCACCGGTGATTGCCCGGTTCCGGGCCGAAAACGATGCGGTTGATATCAGGATTCGCGCTACCAATGACCTTCTTGACCTGAACCGGCGCGAGGCGGATCTGGCAATCCGGATCAGCCGGAATCCGGGCGATACGCTAATCGGGGTTCGGCTGTGCGCGCAGGATAATGCCAGCTTTGCCAGCCCCGCGGTGGCCGAGAGCATTGCCGCCAATCCGGGGCAACGCATTGACTGGCTGGTCTACGAACTAACCCCAAGCGTGCCAAAGCAGTCCCTGAAACACTATCCCAACGCAAAAGTTTCCCTGCGGCTGGACGATATGGTGGCTCTGGTCGGGGCCGCACAGGCCGGGTTGGGTGTGGTCAGGATGCCGATGTTTCTGGGCCGTGCGACCGAAGGTCTGGTGCAGGTGCCGGTTCTGCCGCCGCAGCCTTATTCCGACATCTGGTTGGTCGGGCACAGGGATGTGTGGCCGTCGGTCAAGGTGGCGGCTTTTCGTGAAATGCTGGTGCCGTACTTCCGGGCCCGGCGGTCGGATTTTGTTGGCTGACTCAGCTCCAGCTGACATCCCCGAGAAAGATATAGCCGGCCCCGTAGATGGTCTTGATCAGACGTGGATTCTTGGGATCCTCAAGCAGTTTGGTGCGCAGACGCGAGATCCGCACATCCATCGCCCTGTCAAAGCTTTCTCCCGCTGCCCCGCCCAGGGATTCCTGCATTTGCGACCGGGTAATCAGGCGTTTCGGGCTGTCCAGAAACAGCCTCAGCACTTCTCCCTCGGCATGGCTGAACGGGGTCTCGGTGCCGGTTTCATCCTCCAGTACATAGCGGTCGAAATGGGCGATCCAGCCGTTGAAATGCGCGGTGTTGCCCGATTGTGTCAAGGGGCGGCTGCTGCTGCGCAGGCGGGCGCGAATACGGGCAACAACCTCGGCAGGGTCGAAAGGTTTGGTGATATAATCGTCCGCCCCCAGTTCCAGACCCGTCACCCGATCCTGTACCTGGGCGCGCCCCGAGATGATGATCACCGAGGCCCCCTGTTCCAGCGCCAGCCGGTGCACCAGAGCCAGACCATCGGTGTCGGGCAGGGACAGGTCAACCAGGCAGACATCCGGGGTCACTTGGGTAAGCGCGGCTTCGAATTCGCGGGCGCGGGCAAAGCTATGCGTGCGAAAGCCCGCCTCCTGAAGCACATCGGTCAGGATCTGGCGGATTTCGGGTTCGTCATCAAGGATGGTCACCAATGGGGCGTTCATGCTTTGGCCTTTGAATGGATCAGCGTCGACAGTTGCTCGGCGGTGAAAGGTTTGCACAGCACTTGTGCGCGGGACAGGGCAACCCGGTGCAGCGGGTTGGATTTCGGCAGCGAGGTCATAAGGATGCAGGGGAGGCCCGTGCCCCGAAGTCGGTCCAGCAAATCAAGGCCGGTACCGCTGCCCTGAAGGTTGATATCGCTGAGGATCACGGTGATGTCCGACAGATCNGCCACCAGCGCCATTGCCTCGTCGACCGAGGTTGCTTCGATCACCGAATGGCCAAGGTTCATCAGCATGTCGCGGAACATCGCCCGCAGTTCTTCGTTATCCTCAACCAAAAGCGCCAGTCCACCGCTGATCGCAGCCGCCGAGCGATAGGGCAGGCGCAGCGTAACGCTGGCTCCGGTAGGGGTGTTGGAAAGCCTAAGGTCGCCTCCGGCCAGCTTGACCTTGTCGTAAACCATCGGCAGCCCCAGCCCCGATCCTTCGCCACCCTTGGTGGTAAAGAACGGGTTTAGCCCCTGTTCCAGCCCCTCGGGGGAAAAACCGGGGCCGGTGTCGCTGACGGTGATGGTGATCCAGATGCGGTTGACGCCGTGGGCGCTGACGGTGATCTGGCCGTGGCCGCCACAGGCATCGCGGGCATTCAGGATCAGGTTCAGCAGCGCGTCCTGCAACATGCCCGCATCCAGCATCAGCATTGCATCGGGGATGTGGTCCAACACGCTGAGCCCCACATCGCGGGGCAGGCTGGGGGTGGCCAATATCTTGAGGTCTTGCAGAAGCGCATGAATGTCGGTGGGCTTGGGGCGCAGCGTGCGGTGGCTGGTCATGTCGGCGATTCGGTTCAGCAGGCGNCCNCCGCGCCGTGCCGCGTCCTGCGTNGCGCTGACCATCTCGTCGGCCTCATCCCCCAGAGCCATATTCTCCAGCTTGCCCTGCATCCCCAGAATGATGGTCAGCAGATTNGAAAAATCATGCGCCAGACCGCTGGTCATCTGCGCCGCCATTGCCCGCCGGCGCGATTGTTGCAGCGCGACACGGGCCTGGGTCTCTTCGGTTGTGTCCATCGACAGGATATAAACCCCGCCCGCATCGTCCGGGGTGAAGGCGACTCTGATCCGCCGTGATTCCAAGNCTTCGGTAAATTCAAATACCGGGTTGCCGCCTTTGTAGGCTTCGGANAGGTACGGTTCTACCCGTGCAAAGGCCGATGCCCCCAGAGCTTCGGAAATATGCAACCCAATGATGTCGGACGGCCGGCCAGGTATGACTGTGCTTAGCCGGCGGTTTGAGTAGGTATAGTGCCCGTCGACGTCCACATGGGCGATATGCGCTGGCATCATTTCGGTCATCAGGCGCGTGCGGCTTTCCATATAGGTCAGCTGCCGCTTTGCCTCTTCCAGCGCGGTTATTGTGGCCGCCAACTGGCGGTTGGTGGCACTGAGCTCTTCGGTGTGGGCCAGCAGTTGATCAGACAGTTCAGCCGAACGGGCATGCAACAGTTGTTCTGATCGCCTGGTGAGGGTGATGTCGGTATAGACCGTCACCCATCCCCCCTGCGGCAGCGGTGCGCCCTCTATCGAAATCACCTGACCATTGGCTCTGGTGCGCTCCAGATAATGCGGCTCGAACGCCATGGCCTGATCTATGCGTGCGCGGACATAGTCGTCCACGTCGCCGACTTCGCCGTAATCGCCGCGTTCGGCGATATTGCGAATTGTATCGTCGAACCGCGCACCCGGCGTGACCAAATGGTCGGGCAAGGCGAACATTTCCTTGAACCGGTGGTTGCAGACCGCCAGACGCATGTCGCTGTCATAGATAGACAGCGCCTGGGCAATCAGGTTCAGACCTGCCGTCGTAAGTGCTTTGTTCTTCAGGTCAGTGGTGTCCACGGCGTATTCCCCCAAGTGCCATGGCTATCATCATGTGTTGACGTAGGCCAAGGTCAACCCAGCCCATTGAATGGAACAATTGAGTTGTAACAATTCGTAATAATCTCGAAAACTTCCGGAAAAAGTTGACGATCAGTATCTCACAGGGTCCGATAGGGACAGATTCGCGAAATGCGGTTCGGGGCCAGATTACATGACTGGGCGGTCAGGTGGCCCGGATGGGGAGGAAAGACAAGTTGGTTCAGATGCAAACAGGCGCCGATGGGCTGTTGTCCATACCGGCGCTGCTTGAACGGAATGTCGAAAAGTTCGGCAAATCACCCGCCTATCGGGAAAAGGAATTCGGCATCTGGCAAAGCTGGAGCTGGATCGAAACATCCAAAGAGGTTGAGGCGCTGGCGCTTGGCCTGATCAACCTGGGTGTGAGCGAAGGCGATTTCATCGCCGTCATCGGGCGCAACCGCCCCTATTTGTACTGGTCGATCGTTGCCGCGCAGATGGTTGGCGCGGTTCCCGTACCGATGTATCATGACGCCAACGCCGAAGAGATGGCGTTTGTAATGGGTCACTGCGGTGCCAGGTTTGCCATCGTTGCGGACCAGGAACAGGTCGACAAGGTGATCGAAGTGCAGGACCAACTGCACCAGTTCGAACATTTGATCTATCTNGATCCGCGGGGTTTGCGCAAATACGACCATTCGCATCTGCATGAATTNACCCACGTGCAGGATCAGGGCCGCGCGGCCCATGATGAATTCATCGAGGATCTGAAGGCGCGCCGGGCCAAGCTGGACTATGACAGCACCTGTGTGATGCTGTACACATCGGGCACCACCGGACGGCCCAAGGGCGTGGTGCTGTCCAATCGCAACATCATTGAGACCGCCAAATCCTCGTCTGAATTCGATGATCTCAGGCGGGGCGACGAAGTTCTGGCCTATCTGCCGATGGCCTGGGTTGGCGATTTCATTTTCTCGATCGGTCAGGCCTATTGGACCGGGTTCTGCGTCAATTGTCCGGAAAGCGCCGAAACGCTGATGGCCGACCTGCGCGAGATCGGGCCGACCTATTACTTTGCGCCGCCTCGTGTATTCGAGACCCAGCTGACCAGCGTGATGATCCGCATGGAAGATGCCGGGAAGCTGAAAAAGCGCATGTTCGACTATTACATGGAGCACGCCCGCAAGGTCGGGATGGACATACTGGATGGCAATCCCGTGGGTGTCTGGGACCGGTGGAAGTACTCTCTGGGCAACTTGTTTGTTTACGGGCCGTTGAAGAACATGCTTGGGTTCAGCCGGGTGCGTGTGGGCTATACCGCCGGCGAGGCGATCGGGCCTGAGATCTTCAGCTTCTACCGCAGCCTCGGGATCAATCTGAAACAACTTTACGGCCAGACCGAGGCGACGGTGTTCATAACCGCACAACCCGATGGTCAGGTGCGCGCCGATACGGTCGGGGTGACATGCCCCGGTGTGGAACTGCGGATCGCTGACAATGGCGAAGTGTTCTATCGCTCGCCAGGTGTGTTTGTCGAATATTTCAACAATCCCGAAAGCACGGCGGACACCAAGGATTCCGAAGGTTGGGTGGCAACCGGCGATGCCGGGTTCATCGAAGAAAGCAGCGGCCACCTCAGGATTATCGACCGGGCCAAGGACGTGGGCAAGATGGCGTCCGGGGCGATGTTTGCGCCGAAATATGTCGAGAACAAGCTGAAGTTCTTCCCCGATATTCTTGAGGTCGTGGTGTTCGGCAATGGCCGGGAAAACTGCGTTGCCTTCATCAATATCGACCTGACGGCAGTAGGCAACTGGGCCGAGCGGAACAACATCGCCTATGCTTCGTATCAGGAATTGGCCGGTCATCCGCGAGTTCTGGACACCATTCAGGAACATGTCGAGGCGGTGAACCGGTCCGTGGCCGAGGATTCGATGTTGTCGGGCTGTCAGATTCACCGGTTTGTGGTTCTGCACAAGGAACTGGACGCGGATGATGGCGAAATGACCCGCACCCGCAAGGTGCGCCGTCGTATCGTGGAAGAGAAGTTTGCGGACATCATTGGCGCGCTTTACGATGGATCATCCCAAATCAGTACGGTGACAGAAGTCACCTACGAGGACGGTCGCAAAGGGTCGATCAGTGCGACGCTGGATATCCGTGATGCGGCACTGGTGGCGGTGACACAAAAGATGGCAGCGGAATGACAATGGCCGGCAAGGGAGCCGCTGTGCGGCATATTCGGGCCTCCGGCGGGAGTTTATTCGCCAAGAAGAAGGGTGAAATGTCGTGAAGGACATGGACGAAGGTTACATCACCGAAGATGGTCGCAAGATCGGCGGCGTGGTGATGGAGATGAAGAACATCACTCTGCGCTTTGGCGGTGTGGTGGCGATCAAGGATATCAGTTTTGATATCCGAGAGGGTGAGGTCAGGGCGATCATCGGGCCAAACGGGGCTGGTAAATCGTCGATGCTGAACGTGATTTCCGGGTTTTATGTGCCGCAGGAGGGCGAGGTCTGGTTCCACGGGGCNCCCCGCCCGAAGATGCGACCCTATGAGGTAGCGCAACAGGGTATTGCNCGNACCTTTCAGAACATTGCGTTGTTTGAGGGCATGTCTGTTCTGGACAATGTGATGACCGGTCGCTTGACGCAGATGAAAGCCGGGTTGTTTTCTCAGGCGATCTGGAAGGGCAAGGCAGAGGCCGAAGAGACCGCCAACCGCGAGACCGCCGAGAAGATCATCGACTTTCTTGAGATTCAGGCTATCCGCAAGACGCCTGTGGGGCGGCTGCCCTACGGGTTGAAAAAGCGGGTTGAACTGGCGAGGGCGCTGGCGGCAGAGCCGAAACTGCTGTTGCTGGATGAACCGATGGCCGGGATGAACGTTGAGGAAAAAGAGGACATGAGCCGCTTTATTCTTGATGTGAACGACGAGTTCGGCACCACCATTGCCCTGATCGAACATGACATGGGCGTGGTGATGGATCTGTCCGACCGGGTGGTTGTGATGGATTACGGCAAGAAGATCGGCGATGGAACGCCGGACGAAGTGCGCAACAATCAGGANGTCATTGATGCCTATCTGGGTGTGGCGCATGACTGATTATCTGACAGACGTGGAGGGGGGCAGACATGCCTGATCAGTTTTATTTCGCCGTGGAGGTCACGTTGAATGGCCTGATGGCAGGGGTGCTTTATGCGCTTGTGGCTTTGGGTTTCGTGTTGATTTACAAGGCATCCGGCATTTTCAATTATGCGCAGGGCGTCATGGCGTTGTTTGCGGCGATGACGCTTGTCGGGATCATGGACGGGCAGGTACCGTTTGCGCATCTTATCAACGCGATGCTCGGCACACATGTGCAACACTTTGGCTGGCACGTGCCTGCCTTGGCAGCCATTGTCCTGACAGTTGGGGTGATGGTCGCGCTGGCCTGGATGGTGCAGCGGTTTGTCATGCGCCATTTGGTCAATCAGGATATGATCATCCTGTTCATGGCCACCATTGGCCTGGCCTATTTCCTGGAAGGTCTGAGCGACCTGATGTGGGGTTCCGAGATCAAGAAGCTGGATATCGGATTGCCGCAGGGCGGATCGTTCTGGATCGAGGACATGACATCAAGCCTTGGGTCGGATGGTTTCTACGGATTCTTCATTGACCAGCTGGACATTGTCGCAGCCGTGGTTGCGGTGCTGTTGGTGATCGGGCTGGTGATTTTCAGCAACTATACCAAAGAGGGGCGCGCGCTGAGGGCTGTGGCGGATGACCACCAGGCGGCGTTGTCGGTGGGCATATCGTTGAACTTCATCTGGGTGCTGGTCTGGTCGGTGGCCGGGTTCGTGGCGCTGGTTGCCGGGATCATGTGGGGCACCAAGTCGGGCGTTCAGTTCTCTCTCAGCCTGATCGCGCTCAAAGCGTTGCCGGTGCTGATGCTGGGTGGATTTACCTCGATCCCGGGGGCGATTGTCGGCGGGCTGATTATCGGTGTCGGTGAGAAGCTGTTCGAATTCGCGCTTGGCCCGATGCTGGGTGGGGCGACCGAGAACTGGTTTGCCTATGTGTTGGCGTTGCTGTTCCTCGTCTTCAGGCCACAGGGCCTGTTTGGCGAAAAGATTATCGAGAGAGTGTGAGCAGAATGTTGGAAAACATGAATAAACGTGTGGGTTTCACCCACCCTACGGGAGGTTTCTAACCGATGTTATACCGTGAAGCGGGTGATTTCAGCACCTCCTATCCCGAAGACAGCCAGACCTTTCCGATCAAGTTTGACCGGTATCGGTATTATCTTGTGCTGGCATTTGCCTTCCTTGTGGTGCCGTTCATCATCAACGATTACTGGGCCAACGCCATTCTTCTGCCTTTTCTGATCTATGCGATTGCAGCCATCGGGCTGAATATCCTGACCGGTTATTGCGGACAGGTAAGCCTGGGGACGGGCGGCTTCATGGCTGTGGGGGCTTATTCCTGTTACAAGTTCATGACTGCCTTTCCCGATCTCAGCATGTTCATCAATGTGATTCTGGCCGGTGTCGTGACGGCCGTTGTCGGGTTGTTGTTTGGCCTTCCGTCCTTGCGGATCAAAGGGTTTTATCTGGCCGTTGCAACACTGGCGGCACAGTTCTTTCTGGTCTGGCTGTTCAACCGGGTGCCGTGGTTCTACAACTATTCAGCTTCAGGCCAGATCAGTGCGCCTGAACGGGATGTGTTCGGCATCATCGTTACCGGTCCCAATGCCCCGGCCTGGGCGACCTATTTCTTTTGTCTGATCTTCCTGACCATCGCCGCATTCATTGCCCGCAACCTTACACGCGGTTCCTTGGGGAGAACCTGGATGGCGATCCGCGACATGGATATCGCCGCCGAGATCATCGGGGTAAACCCGCTGAAGGCCAAGCTGACCGCCTTTGGCATCAGTTCGTTCTTTATCGGCATATCCGGCGCATTGTTCTTTGCACTCTATCTGGGCGCGGTCGAGGTGGGCGAAGTCTTTGGTATCTCCAAATCGTTCCTGGTGCTGTTCATGGTTATCATTGGCGGTCTGGGGTCAGTGTTCGGATCATTCGCCGGCGCGGCGTTTCTGGTGGTGCTGCCGGTCCTGCTGAAACTAGTCGGTGTCGACATTCTGGGCTGGCCCACCGATATCGTGGCGCATTTTCAGCTTGTCATTGTCGGCGCACTGATAATTCTGTTCCTGATTGTCGAGCCGCACGGGCTGGCCCAGCTCTGGCGCCTTGCCAAGGACAAACTAAGACTTTGGCCCTTCCCTCATTGATACAGGGGCGGGTATCCAACGACCGGGGCTGAACCCCCATACCAAAATCGGATGAAACCAATGGGAGGATTAAACCCGATGAAACTGAAACTGACCACTCTGGCGCTGAGCGCCCTCATGGCCGCAGGCCCGGTGATGGCGGACCTCGTGTTCCCCGCGCTGAGCTATCGTACCGGCCCCTACGCCGCCAACGGCATTCCGTTTGCCGATGGTTATCAGGATTACTTCACCCTGCTGAACGAACGTGATGGCGGCATCGGC
>JGI24723J26617_10002270_pt1 | contig 15443 bp, 16 predicted proteins | sample Cruoilmetagenom6_FD_26617 | JGI IMG/M metagenome (IMG submission 26617)
GGATCGCCGCCGCCGTGCGTTTCCGGCTGGAGGCGGTCGAGGATCGCGAGATGGTGCGCCGGGGCATGGCGCTCTTTGCGCTGCCGCATCACGCAGCGGACGGTGCGCGTGCGATATGGCAGACCTGCGATCATATCTGGAGCGCGTTGGGCGATACCTCGGATGACGTGAACTGGTACACCAAGCGCGCGACGCTTTCGGGTGTCTATGGCAGTACCGTGCTTTATTGGCTGGGGGATGAGAGCCAGGAACATAGCGCGACCTGGGAATTTCTGGACCGGCGCATCGACAACGTGATGCAGATCGAAAAAACCAAGGCGAAGATGCGCGAAAACCCATTGCTGAGCCGCGCTCTGGCCGGGCCGCTTGACCTGCTGTCGCGGATACGCGCGCCGCAGCCCGGGCCGAGGGCCGACATGCCCGGCCATTGGGGCGCGGCCCGGCCAGATCGTGGCCCGCAGGATCAGACATAGGAGAACACGATGACCGAGATGATGAACGCCGTGGAAATCACCCAGCCCGGCGGGCCGGAAGTTCTGCAAATGGCCAAGCGCCCGATGCCCCGGCCCCGCGCGGGCGAGGTGGTGATCCGGGTGGCCTTTGCCGGGGTGAACCGCCCCGATGCGTTGCAACGCGCGGGCCTTTATAATCCGCCGGCGGGGGCCAGCGATCTGCCGGGGCTTGAGGCCTCGGGCGAGATTGCCGCGATCGGTGCGGGCGTTGCTGACTGGGCGGTGGGCGATGCGGTTTGCGCGCTGCTGCCCGGTGGCGGCTATGCCGAATACGTGGCAACGCCGGCAGCACATTGCCTGCCGATCCCGCAGGGCATGGCGCTGAAAGAGGCCGCCTGCCTGCCCGAGACATTCTATACTGTCTGGTCCAACGTGTTCCAACGCGGCGGCCTGAAGGCGGGCGAGCGGTTCCTGGTGCATGGCGGCTCGTCCGGTATCGGCACCACGGCAATCCAGCTGGGTGCCGCGTTCGGCGCTCGGGTTTTCACCACCGCCGGATCGGACGAGAAATGCCAGGTGTGCCTGGATCTGGGCGCGGAACAGGCGATCAATTACCGCGCGCGAGATTTCGTCGATGTACTGCGCGCCGAGGGCGGGGCAAACCTGATCCTGGATATGGTCGGCGGCGACTACCTCCCGCGCAACGTCAAATCCCTCGCCGATGACGGGCGCCTGATGCAGATCGCGTTCCTGCAGGGCTCCAAGGTCGAACTCAACTTCGCCCATGTCATGATGCGCCGCCTGACGATCACCGGCAGCACCCTGCGCCCGCAAAGCGACCTGGCCAAGGCCCGGATCGCCGATGAGTTGCGCACCCATGTCTGGCCGCTGCTGGAAGCGGGCCGCGTCGCCCCGGTGATGGATAGCTGCTACCCGCTGGCCGAGGCTGCCGCCGCGCATGCGCATATGGAGGGCAGCACCCATATCGGCAAGATCGTTCTGGCGGTCTGAGCCTGTGTTGGGCGCCGTGCATGTCGCGATCCTCGGGCTGGCCGCGCTCAGCCTCTGCCTCAGCCTGTGGACCATCCGCCGTGATGTGCCGCTCGAGTGGCGCTTTGCTGTGCCGCCCCGGATCGAAGCGCAGGGCGCACCCTTTTTCGAAACGGTGCTGGACCATACCGCGCCCAGTGGTCAGGCGCATTCCCCAGCCATTGCGCTGACCGACGTTGGCTTTGATGTCCTGTGGTTTCAAGGCTCCGAAGAGGCGCGCGCCGATGTCGACATCTTCGCCGCGCGATTGACGCGCGACCCCGAAGGCTGGACCGCCGCTGCCCCTCGCCGCCATGTGACGCGCCGTGCGCTGGGCGCGGCGATGGCGCCGGGACAACTGGTGGTGACGCTGGGCAACACGATCGAGAACGAGGCGGTGCCGGGCGGGCTCTATGCCACGACGGTGTCGGTGGGCGGCTGGGCAATGGCCTCGGTCGCGGATATCCGCATGGGCGCGGATGGCCCGCAGCACGCGCGCAAGCTGAACCTGTCGCCGCTGCTGAACCGCTCGCACCTGGTGAAATCCCCGATGGTGGCCTATGCCGACGGCTCATATGCTCTGCCCGCCTATTTCGAGATGGGGCAGATGCACGGGCTTCTGGTGCGGACAGACGGGCAGGGCAGGGTGCGCGACACAGCCCGCATGGATGCGCGCGGGCTGCAACCGATCCAGCCGATGGTGGTGCCGCTGGGCGCGCGCCGCGCGGTGGCATTCCTGCGCGATTTCGACACTGCCCGGGGCCGCCTGCTGATCAGTCACACCGAGGATGGCGGCCAGAGCTGGAGCCGCGTCCGCCAGACCGACATCGCCAATCCCAGCGCGCCGGTCGCGGCCTTGTCGCTGGGCGGCGCGCGTATCCTCATCGCGATGAACGACGATCCCGCCCGCCCCCAGGATTTGCGCCTGTCGCTCAGCGAGGATGGCGGCGCGCATTGGCGTTTGCTGCATGTCATTGCCCCCGAGGACGGCGCCCTGCGCTACCCGATGCTGCGGCAGTTGCCGGACGGCGATTTCGCGCTGACCTATTCGCAGGGCACCAAGCGCGGCATCAAGGCGCATGTGTTCAACGCGGCATGGCTGGAGACATTATGAACGCGCTGGTCACAAATGCCGCGCTGGCGGTGATGATCGGCTGGGTCGCCTTCGCGCTGGCGGGGCTGACGCTGACGCCACCGCTGGCGGCGGCACTGGGCGCTGTTCTGGGCCTTGGCGCGGTGCTGCTCTTTCACGGCAGCCTTGCGCTGGGCGCGCTCATCGCATTGCTCGCCCCGTTCGGCGTGCTGCTGCCCGCGCTGGCGCTGCGCCACGCGGCGGCCGCGCTGGGCCTGCCGGTACAGCCATTTTCAACAACCGAACTTCTGGTGTTCCTGATCCTCTACACCGCGTTCCTCGCCGCCGCGACAGGGGCGATCCCGGTCGATCTATACCGCTGGGGCTATGCGCCAATCCCGGTTGCGCTCATGGTGCTGGCTCTCTGCTGCTACGGCGCGCTGACCGGCAGCCTTTTCGTGCCATTGGTTGCAGTGCTGGGGCAGGCGGTCTGGGCCTTGGGCTGGAGCAGCAGCAACTGGTTTGACGAGGTAAGCCATGCAATGCTGGTTCCCATCCTCGTCATCGTGCTGATCACGCGGGCGCTCTGACACGCCCACCCCTTGGGCTTCATTTTGCCAAAAATACTCAAATTCCTTCCGTGGTTTCAGGCGTGGCTTCAGCGAATGGGCGCAAACAGCGCATCCTTCGCGGGGCAATCGCGCACCACGTCGCGCCCGCAAGGCACCGGGTCCAGCGTTTTTGACAGGCACAGCCGCGCCTCCTGGATGCGCCCCTGACGGCAGGTGATGGTCAGCATGTCGCGCTCCCAACCCGGGTTGGCCTTCAGAAACGCCTCTTCGACCACTGCGGCAGGCAGCTTCACCGGTTTTGTCAGCTTGCGGAAGACCTCGGGGCGGTTCACCTTGTTGTAGGCCTCGCGCGCCAATGCGTAATAGGCCGGCGCGCTCAGCCCGGAACAACGCCCGTGCTTTTTCCATTGGTACCAGGCCTGGCCGGAACTGCCCATGATATCGGCCATTGCCTGCGTCATGGACCGCGAGGGCGGGCGTTCGGTTGTTTGGCAATGTTCGGGCCAGCCACGGTGGTATTGTGGCCAGAGTCCGTGCAGAATCCAGCCGGAATCGGCGGCCTTGTGGCATTGCGCCGCGCCGCGCGCGTCGCCCTCCAGAGCGCACCAGGTGGGCGACCAGCTCATGGCCAGAACGTAGTAATCGAACTCTCCGGGGCGGTCCTCGCCCGCGAGCGCCGCCGTGGCGTAGAACAAAAAGGCGATGAAGGCGCGCATTCTTTAGTCTTTCTTTTTTTTCCGGAGGTCACTATACAGCGCCCAAGTTCCCCCACAACGGAAACCCGCCCCGGCTCTGGCCCGGGCCTCCTGGAGACAGGAGACAGGGAAGAAGTGTGTGCGCCCCAAAGACCAAGGAGACAAGACAATGGCAAAACCGCTCATGGCCAAAGCCACCGCCGTCTGGCTGGTGGACAATACCACGCTCACGTTCAAGCAGATCGCGGATTTCACCGAAATGCACGAGCTTGAAGTGCAGGGCATCGCCGATGGCGATGTGGCTGCGGGCGTCAAGGGGTTCGATCCCGTCGCCAATAACCAGCTGACGCAGGAAGAGATCGACGCCGCCGAAAAGAACCCGCAGCACAAGCTGAAACTGAAATTCAACGCCTCTGCGGTGGGCGAAGAAAAGCGTCGCGGCCCGCGCTATACGCCGCTGAGCAAACGCCAGGATCGCCCGGCGTCGATCCTGTGGCTGGTCAAGTTTCACCCCGAGTTGGCCGACAGCCAGATTTCCAAGCTGGTAGGCACCACCAAGCCGACCATCCAGGCGATCCGCGAGCGCACCCACTGGAACATCGCCAACATCCAGCCGATCGACCCGGTGGCGCTGGGCCTGTGCAAGCAGTCCGAGCTTGACGCCGCCGTCCAGAAGGCCGCAGCCAAGAAAGCCCGCGAAGGCGAGGCGATGACCGACGATGAACGCCGCAAGCTGCTGAGCACGGAGCAGAGCCTCGGGATGGATGCCGAGACCAAAATCCCGACAGCCATCGAAGGGCTGGAGACGTTCACGCTCAGCGAATCGGAGCCCGAAGAGACGGAAAAGAAATTCGACGCGGAAAGCCTTTTCAACCTGCCCGACAATCCGGACGAGGACGACGAAGACGAACGTTAAGATCAAGATCCGCTCCCGCCGGGATGAAACGGGCGGGGGCAGGGGGCTTGGTTTGGCCCCTGCGAACAGGGCGACAGGCAATCCATGCGGTTGCCGCGTCGTCGTGCATCGCCAATTCCCTTGGCTCTGATCGGTGGCAAGACTTATGCTGTCAGGAGAGCCGTTGCGGTTGCAGTATGTTCGGAGGGACTTTTGACCAAGGACTTGGCCCAGGCGCGCTGGGATATTGAAAGCGATACGGCAATGGCTCAGGCCGTGCGGCAGGCGCGCGTCCCGTTGTGCATTACCGATCCGACATTGCCCGACAATCCGATCGTTTATGCAAACGCCGCGTTTAGCAATCTGACCGGTTATGATCTGGAAGACGTCATCGGGCGTAATTGCAGGTTTCTGCAGGGGCCGGACACCACGCTGGCCAGCGTGCGATCCATCCAGCGGGTCGTAGAGGAACAGCGTGTCGATACCGTAGAGATCCTGAACTATCGCAAGAACGGGACCAGTTTCGTCAATGCCCTGCAAATCGGGCCGATCACCGACGACGCGGGAAAAACCGTCTTCTATTTCGGATCGCAGCTGGATGTGACGGCCAAGCGCAACATGGAGATCGAGGCGCGCAGGCTGGCGGACGAGGAATTGGTGCATCGTTTGCGGAACATCATGAATGTGATGAATGTCATCATCAAGATGTCTGCCCGCGAGGAAGCCGATGCGACCCAGCTGGGCGCCGTCATAAGTGAACGGCTCGCGGCGTTGGGCAATGTTCACTTTCAGACCTTCGGCGGGGTCGGGACGGAAGGGATGGGGCTGGGCGATCTGTCCCGGACCATCCTGACCGCCTATGCGCCGGGCGGCGTGCGGCAATTCACGCTGACCGGGCCGGATGATGCGCTGCCAACGGGGCTTGTCTCGCCCTTGACGTTGGGATTGCATGAACTGGCGACAAATTCGGTCAAATATGGGGCGTTGAGTGTCCCGACGGGGGTCGTCGATTTCAGTTGGCAGTTCCGGGCGAATGGCGCTGAGCGGCATGTTGTCTGCAAGTGGGTGGAGTTGGGCGGCCCGAAAATAACCCGCCCCGAGCGTTGGAACGGGTCGCGTATCGTGTCCGACCTCATCAGGGCGACGGGTGGCACGATCGACTTCAAGTGGCCCGAAACCGGGATTGTCGTCGAGGCCGATCTGCCATTGTAGCGCGCAGGACTGTTTGAAGCCTGCACCACACTCGTGATTTTTCATTCGATTTTGGCAGCGGCGCTTGTATCCCGGCAGGGTGCGCAAGCAAAGTGGCAGTAGCCGCCAATCATTCAGTGGATGTATCGATGAATTTCAAGATCAGTTTGTCACTCGTTTCAGTCTTGGCGCTTGGCGCTTGCATGGAGGCCGGAACATCCGCGAGCACGGAACCCGTCGTGAAGTTACCTGAAAGCATTGTCGAGATGGCGGCACCAGGGCAGGATCTTGCCACTGTGCGCGTGCAGCCGGACGGATGCCTCTGGTATCGCTATGCCGGCCCGGTCGAGACCACAATGCTGCCGCTGCGGACCACCGATGGGCGGCCGATCTGCACAAAAGTTGCGTCCTGAGCCACGCGTGGTCGGCGCGGGCATTCCGCCCGCTGCCGTAACCGGTTACGGTCTGTTCCGAGATGAACCGCCTTAGCTGGTGGCGGTTACATAGCTTTCGGGCGCATAGAGATGCGCGGTCGAGCCGATGGCAACATGATCGTAAAGCCCGATGATATGCGCCATCACCATGCGGACACAGCCGGAACTGGCCCGACCGCCGACAGAGCGCGGGCTGGGTGTTCCGTGAATGCGCAGGTAGGTGTCGCGATTGCCCACATAGAGATAGAAAGCGCGTGATCCCAGCGGGTTGGTCGGACCACCCGGCACACCGTCTTCGTACTTGGCATAGTACGGGTCGCGTTTGATCATTGCGGCGGTGGGGGTCCATTTCGGCCATTTCGCCTTGCGCCGGATCGTATATGTCCCCGGCTCGTAGAGGTTGCCGCGCGCAATGGCGACGCCGTAGCGCATCGCCGTTCCGTCACCGTTGATGTGATACAGATACCGCGCCACCGCATCCACGTGGATGTCCCCCGGTGTCAGCCCATCATTCGCCTCGACCAGCACCGGCAGAAAGCGCGGATGCAAGCCCCATGGGTTCGATGTGGCAGGGTCGTAGTTAGGTGGTGTCACCCGCGCGTCCCAGGCCGCCCAGCTGCTTTGCGCTGACGCTGACGTGGCGAGCGATGCTGCTGGAATCGCGGTGGAGAACAGCGCGGCTGTGGTCTGAATGAAATGCCGTCTGGTCAACATTGGTCTGGTACTCCCGGTGAAATCATTGGCGTTTTCGTCCGTAGCTTACTTTATTAACGACTTTACGGCAGGATTTAGGTCAAGGCGTATCATTCACAATAACGTGCTCAGGGGCGTTTTGCGGGCCATTCGTTGCATCATCGCCTGATTTTTTCAGAGCCAGGTGCAGATATGGTGTCTGCCCGCCGCAGCCCGGCGGGGTGATTCGATGCAGGTATTGCCGGATCGGGTGGCCCTCCGGCGCCAAGCCTGCGCCTACGCGTCTGTGAAAAGGTGGCCAAAATCCTCGTGGCCGCAGAAATTTCGATACCGCATACGATTTCAACTTGCGCGAATCTGCAATCGGTATACATGCGCAATTCAGACGCCAACGCACGCGCCTCTGGCCGGTCAGCTTCCTTCTGACTGACCCGCGTTTATGTAGCGACGGTAACGTCTCTGACTGCTGTACTGACCCGGACGATCCGGGGGTTCCTTTTGGAGATGACCATGACCGCTATATTCCCAGGCGCGCTTGCGCCTGTCGTTCCCGCTGCATTCGACGATGTTGCCGATTTCATTTCCGCATCGAGTTTTGATAAACCCACGCTGGTGATCAGCCGTGCCCGTATCGCGGCGCAGTATGACGCGCTGGCCGCTGGTCTGGGCCATGCCCGCATCCACTATGCCGTCAAGGCAAACCCCGCTCCCGAGATCATCCGCATGCTGGTCGGGAAGGGCGCGCGTTTTGACGCCGCCAGCCGCGGCGAAATCGAGCTGTGCCTCAGCCAGGGTGCCAAGGGGCGCGACATCTCTTTTGGCAATACCATCAAACGCCCCGCCGACATCGCGTTTGCCTATGATGCGGGTGTGACGCTCTTTGCCGCTGACAGCGATGCCGAGATCAACAAGATTCGCGATCATGCTCCCGAGGCGCGCGTCTACCTGCGCGTGATCGTCGAGAATTCTGCAGCTGACTGGCCGCTCAGCCGCAAGTTCGGCTGTGCGCATTCCGCGCTGCCGGGCCTGCTGGAACATGCAAAGGCGCAGGGCGTGACCGTCGCGGGCCTATCGTTTCACGTTGGCAGCCAGACCCGCCGCNCCGAGTACTGGACCCCGGTGCTGGCCCAGATCGCTGAGCTGTGGCATGCCGCCCGCGCGGCGGGTCATGACCTGAACGTGCTGAACCTTGGCGGCGGTTTTCCCGCCAGCTATGACACCGCCGTGGAAGGTGCCACATCCTATGCCGCCGCCGTCATGCAGACGGTTGGCGAACTGTTTGGCGACGTGCCCTATATCATGGCAGAGCCGGGTCGTGGGCTGGTGGCGGAATCCGGTCACATCGCGGCCGAAGTGATGCTGGTGTCGCGCAAGTCGGACGATGACCTGCACCGCTGGGTTTACCTGGATATCGGCATGTTCTCGGGCTTGGCTGAAACCATGGGCGAGGCGATCCGCTACCGTGTCGAAACCCCGCATGATGGCGGCGAGGTCGGCCCCTGCGTGCTGGCTGGCCCGTCATGTGACAGTGCCGATATCCTTTACGAACAACGCCCGGTGATGCTGCCGCTGGCGCTGCAATGCGGCGACAAAGTGATGATCCGCAACTGCGGCGCCTACACCAGCAGCTATTCGTCTGTGGGGTTCAACGGTTTCCCGCCACTGGATGTGATCGTCCTCTGACGGGTCCGAGACCTGATCGCTCGCGTGGGGAGGCGCGGGTGGTCAGCTCAAGGAGTGACGGCCTGCCTCGTCCCGAAGGGTCATGGTCCGGCAGGTCGTCACGGTTTTTGGGGGGCAAACAGGCTCTGCACCCAGGGGATCAGCCCGAAAGCGATCTGTGCGGCCAATCCCAGCGCGCCGTGCAATGTGGACAGCCTCGCGAAAAAGGCCGCCACACCATCGCCGGTCAACGCCGCGCCGAGCGCCAATTCCATCGCGATCAGCAAGACAAAGGCGAATCCGCCCATCGCTAGACGTTGTAGGCGTGACCAGTCGCCATGGGATTTGCGCAGCAAGGCTGCACTCACGGCCCATGAAATCGCCAACATGATCGGCAATTCCAGCGCAACCGCCCCCAAAGGTCCGAAGCTTGGCGCCAGCCAGAGCACCCGGACCACGCCAAGTGCGAACCCGGCACAAAACACACATCCTGCGTAGATTGCGGAATGACGGATAATGCGAAAAGCCGCGCTCATATCTCCTTGCGCGCGTTTAGTGCTGCCGTGATCGTACCTTCGTCGAGATAGTCCAGCTCGCCACCGATTGGCACGCCCTGGGCCAGCGAAGTCAGGCGGACGCTGTCCTCGATCTGGTCGGCGATGTAATGCGCGGTGGTCTGCCCGTCGACGGTGGCGCCGAGGGCGAGGATGACTTCCACGATCCCTTCTGCCTCGATCCGGGCAATCAACTGCGGAATGCGAAGCTGCTCCGGCCCCACTTGGTCCAGCGCGCTGAGCGTGCCGCCGAGCACGTGGTAGCGCCCCTTGAATACGGTCGCGCGTTCCATCGCCCAGAGATCGGCCACGTCCTCGACCACGCAGAGCATGCCGTTGGCGCGTTTCTCGGACAGGCAGATATCGCAGATCTCGGCGTTGCCGATATTGCCGCAGCGGGTGCATTCGCGGGCGGTGGCGGCAACGGCCTGCATCAGGTCGGCCAGCGGGGTCAGCTTCAGCTCGCGTTTGCGGATCAGGTGCAACACCGCGCGCCGGGCCGAACGTGGCCCGAGGCCCGGCAGTTTGGCCATCATCTCGATCAGGGCGTCGATGTCGCGGGTGGAGCTCATGGGATCCTGACTTTGCCGACGCTACTCCGCAGAAAATCCTGGATTTTCCGCTCTCTGGCGCAACGGATTTGAAACGGCCCTAGAAGGGGAGTTTCATATCCTTGGGCAGCCCCATGCCTTCGGTCAGCTTGCCCATCTCTTCCTGCGCGCGGTCCGAGGCCTTGCCCTGGGCGTCCTTGATCGCGGCGAGGATCAGATCCTCGACCACTTCCTTGTCGTCGCTGGAGAAAATGGACGGGTCGATATCGAGGCTCTTGAGCTCGCCCTTGCAGGTGGCCACGGCCTTGACCAAGCCGGCGCCGCTGACCCCGGTGACGGTGAGGCTGTGCATCTCTTCCTGAAGCGCGGCCATCTTGGTCTGCATTTCCTGCGCAGCTTTCATCATCTTGGCCATGTCGCCCATCTGGCCCAGTCCCTTGAACATGCTCTTCCTCCGGTTGGGTGGTCATCGTTGCCTTCTTAGATACGTGCGGCAGGGGGCGCGCACAAGGTCTCAGCCCTTTTGTACCCGGCGGCTGGTGTAGACGATCATCGCGCCGCTCAAAAGCGCGATCACCTCAATGAACAGGATGGGTGAGCCGACGCAGCCCTCGTTTACGGCCAACGCACGGGTTTTCGGGTCAAATGATATGATGCCCAAGGCCAGAAACGACCACAACACGCAGACGACCAGCGCGCCCGATTGACTGCGCAGCGCCACCGCTACGGCGGACGCCGCCAGCAGGAACAGTGCCGCCGGGCTGGAGAACAGCGCCAGCGCCTCGCCCCAGATGGTGACAGGCTGGCCATTCCATTCCGGTCGATGGGAGCGACAGACGTCGGCGAACGCGACGCCCGGCAGGCTGCACATGAGAGCGGTGATTAATCTTCCTCGAATGGGTCCCATTCCTCTTCAACGATGGGCAGGGCCTCTGCTTGGGCCTTTTGCGCCAGTTCCTCGGGGGTGCGGATGCTGAGGATCTTTGCGCGGGGAAAGACCGATATCACGGCTTGCACCAACGGATGTTCGCGCGCCTCGGTCTTGAGCGCGAGATCCGCGGCATCGCGGGTTTCGGCAATGGTGTCGGCTCCGCCTTCGTTCACGATGCTGACCGCCCACCGATTGCCGGTCCAGCGTTGCAGCGCGCTGCCCAGACGCTGCGCAAGATCGGAGGGCGCATCGTCAGTGGGCACAAATTCGATCCGGCCCGGCTGATAGGCGGCGAGGCGCAGGCAGGTTTCGACCTCGACCAGCAATTTCACGTCGCGGTTCGCGCGGATCAGATCGACCACATGCGCAAAGCTGGGATAGTGCGCCAGCGCCTGATCGGTGGCCAGCGCGGGCGTTTGCCCGGACATGCTGACGCCTGACGCGCCATTCACGGGGCGGCTGGGCTGGGCGAAGGACGGGCCTGCCGCATGGCCCGTGGGTCCGGATGCGCCATTGCCGCCACCCTGCATCGGTGCCGGGCCGGGCGCGGGTGGGGGCGGTGTGTCCTGCAATTTGCGCAAAAGCTCGTCCGGGCTGGGCAGGTCGGCCACATGGGTGAGGCGGATCACCGCCATTTCGGCGGCCATCATCGCGTTGGGCGCGGCCGCGACTTCTTCCAGCGCCTTGAGCAGCATTTGCCACATGCGGCTCAGTACGCGCATCGGCAGCGTCTCTGCCATCTGCGTGCCACGCATGCGTTCATCGGGGCTGACGGTGGGGTCTTCGGCGGCTTCGGGTGTGATCTTGACCACGCTGATCCAGTGGGTGATCTCGGCAAGGTCGCGCAGAACCGCCACCGGATCGGCACCTTCGGCGTATTGCGCGCCCAGTTCGGTCAGCGCGCCCGCCGCGTCGCCCTTCATGATCAGGTCAAACAGGTCCAGCACGCGGCCCCGGTCGGCCAGACCCAGCATGGCGCGCACCTGTTCGGCGGTCGTCTCGCCCGCGCCGTGACTGATTGCCTGATCCAGAAGCGATGTGGCATCGCGGGCCGAGCCTTCGGCGGCGCGGGTGATCAGCGCCAGCGCGTCATCGGTGATTTCGGCCTCTTCCGAGGCTGCGATCTTGCGCATCAGCGCGATCATCACTTCGGGTTCGATCCGGCGCAGATCAAACCGCTGGCAGCGGCTAAGCACCGTCACCGGCACCTTGCGGATCTCGGTGGTGGCAAAGATGAATTTCACATGCTCCGGGGGCTCTTCGAGCGTTTTCAGTAACGCGTTGAAGGCCGAGGTGCTGAGCATGTGCACCTCGTCGATGATGTAGATCTTGTAGCGGGCAGAGGCGGCGCGGTAGGCGACGCTGTCGATGATCTCGCGAATGTCACCGACGCCGGTGCGCGAGGCCGCGTCCATCTCGAGCACATCGACATGGCGGCCTTCCATGATCGCGGTGCAATGCTCGCACACGCCGCAGGGTTCGGTCGTGGGGCCGCCATTGCCGTCCGGCCCGACGCAGTTGATGCCCTTGGCGATGATCCGCGCGGTGGTGGTTTTACCGGTGCCGCGGATGCCGGTCATGATAAAGGCCTGCGCGATGCGGTCCGCCTCGAACGCGTTCTTAAGCGTGCGCACCATGGCATCCTGCCCGACCAGATCGGCGAAGGTTTCGGGCCGGTACTTGCGGGCGAGAACGCGGTATCCGGTGGACGGGGTATCAGTCATGAGCGCCTGCGTTTGCGGGGATTCGGGTCGCTCCCCAGAGTAAGCGTGCTGAAGGGTGAGGTCCACCGCCCCGGCGACTTTACCCTACGACAGTTGCAAGAAGGCGGATCACCAACGCATGTGGCGGTGCCTAAATGGCCGCAGCGACCGGGCGATCAGGGGATTGGGTTTAGCGATCCGGCGGTGTCCAGTCCTTCTCCATCTCCACATTGTGCCGCCTCAGCCGCAACGCAAGGCCGATGGATACGCCCACGCCGATGGCGATGGTCAGATCCGCAAATACCGTCAGAACCATCGTCAGGATCAACAGGATCTGATCTGACCGGCGCTGCTGCATGTATCCGCGCCATTTATGCGGCTCGCTCATGTTCCAAGCGGTCAGAATCAGCAGTCCGGCCAGCGCAGGCATGGCCAGATAACCGGCCAGCGGGGCGGCCAGCATCATGACCAGCAGGATGGCCAAAGCATGCACGATCCCGGCAACCGGAGTTTTGCCGCCTGCGCGGACATTGGTGGCGGTGCGGGCAATCGCGCCGGTCGCTGGAAGGCCCGCGAAGAGGGCCGAGCCGATATTGGCAAAGCCCTGCGCCAGCACTTCGGCGTTTGGCCTGTGATGGCCGCCGATCATCCTGTCGGCCACCATTGCCGACAACAGCGATTCAATGCTGGCCAGAAAGGCAATGACCAAGGCCGAGGGCAGCAGTTCCACGATCCGCGCCCAGTTGATCTCGGGCAGGGCGGGCATCGGCAGCGTGCTGGGCAGCGCCCCGAAGCGGGAGAAGATGGTATCGACCGGCATTGCGGCCATGGCCACGACCGCCGAGGCGAGGGCGACTGCAATGAGCAATCCGGGGAATCTTGGCGCGAGCCGCCGCAGCCCGACGATCACCACCATCGTCGCAAGCCCGATGCCGAACGCAAGCATGTTGAGGGAGTCGCGCGCGCCCCAGAGCGTCTCGATTTTTGCGATGAACTCGGCTGGTACGTCGGCAATCGACAGGCCGAGCAGGTCCTTGATCTGGCTTGTCGCAATGATGACGCCGATCCCGATGGTAAAGCCGTTGATCACAGGCTCTGGCACATAGGCGACCAGATTTCCCGCACGAAAATACCCCGCGAGCAGCATGATGATCCCGGCCATGAACGTCGCCAGAACCAGCCCGTCATAGCCATGTTGCGCGATGACGCCATATACGACGACGATGAATGCGCCGGTCGGGCCACCGATCTGCACACGGCTTCCGCCCAGAAAAGAGATGAGAAACCCCGCGACAATGGCGGTTACCAATCCCTTTTCCGGCCCCGCGCCCGACGCGATGGCGATGGCAAGGCTGAGCGGTAGGGCGACCATCGCCACCGTCACCCCGGCAAGCAGGTCGGCGGTGAATTGCTGACGGTCATAGGTTGCCAGCGTTGTGAGTATCTTGGGTTTCATGTGCTTGTCCGAAAAGGGTTATTGAGGAAGAAGAAGGGCAATCATGTTGCCGTTTTTCCAAAATGAGTCTGAAACTCTGCCGTAACCCTCTGACCGGATGCGTGGAATATGACAAACAGGCGCAGTCGGGTGGGGCGGGATTTATGGCGCAAGTTATTCGGGAGCGCCGGCGGGGCGACTCTCTGATTGGTTGTTGCGAGCCTCATTCTGGCATTTGCGAACATCCCTGCATTTGTTTTTGTCTTTGATGTATGGGGGGTTATAGTCGCTGTGATGGGCCAGTCAAAGGGGTGACGGATGCGCTTGAAGGGAATACGCGGCAGCCGGAATGTCGAGGATCGTCGCCGCTCGGGTCGGCGCGGTGGCGGCCGTGCGGCGGGCGGGATCGGCGGTGTCGGTCTGCTGGTCGTTCTGGCCATCGGCTATTTCGCCGGGATAGACGTCACGCCGCTTCTGCAGGGGGCCGTCCCCATGGAGCAAAACAGCGCCCCGCGCGAGCTGAGCCCGCAAGAAGAGCAGGCGGCACAGTTTGCCTCGCGTGTTCTGGCGACCACGGAAACGGTTTGGGAGGATGTTTTTGCCGATCAGCTAGGGCTTGAATACGTTCCGCCGGTGCTGGTTCTCTTTTCCGTTGCCACAGGCAGCCCCTGCGGCGGGGCCTCTGGCGCCACGGGGCCGTTTTACTGCCCGGCAGACGGCAAGGCCTATCTCGACACCGATTTCTTTGCCACGCTGTCGCGCCAACTGGGGGCGCGGGGCGATTTTGCCGCGGCCTACGTGATCGCCCATGAGGTCGCCCATCATGTCCAGAATGAGCTGGGCATCCTGCCCGAGGTCAGCGAGATGCGTCAGCAGGCAGGCCAGACAGAGGCCAATGCCCTGACCGTGCGGCTGGAACTGCAAGCCGATTGCCTGTCGGGGGTTTGGGCCTCGCGGGTCGAGGGGCTGCTGGAGCCGGGTGATATCGAGGAGGCGCTGAATGCGGCCCGCAAGATCGGCGACGATCATCTGCAAAAGCGCGCAGGTCAGGTGCCGCAGCCGCATACCTTTACCCATGGCACGTCGAAACAGCGCGCCCGGTGGTTCGCCACCGGATACGAGACCGGGCAGGTGCAGCAATGCGACACCTTCGGCGCGGTCAAGCTATGACGCGCGGCTGAGCAGATGACAGGTTTCGTCATCCACGCGCTTCCTGTCGCGGGCGGTATCCTCGCGTTGGCACCGCTGCCGGGCCGGTCAGGTGACTATGCGGCGGACCTTGCGCATTTGCACGACTGGCGCCCGGCGCTGGTGATCACCATGACCACCGAGCTGGAGATGCTGGAAGGTGGGGCGACCAATCTGGGCCAACATCTGCAGGACAAGGGGACGCGTTGGGTGCATATGCCAGTGAAGGATTTCGACACGCCGGGAGCGGATCAGCATCAGGCCTGGGCCAGTGCGAGCCGCGCGGCGCTGGCCGCCCTTGCCGGTGGTGGCCGGATGCTGATCCATTGTCGGGGCGGTTGCGGGCGGTCGGGCATGGCCGCGCTGCGCCTGATGATCGAGGCGGG
>JGI24723J26617_10002275_pt1 | contig 15413 bp, 14 predicted proteins | sample Cruoilmetagenom6_FD_26617 | JGI IMG/M metagenome (IMG submission 26617)
TAAAAAAGATAGCCATATTTAATGTTTTAGGACAAGAAGTTTTAACCCTAAATGCAAACCTTAATAATAAAGACAGGATAGAGATACCATTTAACCAAAGTGACGGTATTTATTTTGTAAAAGTAGAAACAACAAATCGCGAATTAACTCAAAAAATCTTAACCTATTAATTATGAAAAATTTAAAACTACGATTAACCGTATTAACCATAGCAATTTTTGCTAGTTGTAATTATAGCGCATTTTCTCAAGTAGGAGTGGGAACATTAACACCAGACGCTTCCGCTATGCTGGACTTGACCTCTGTCGATAAAGGGATGTTAGCTCCAAGAATGACATCTGTACAGAGAATAGCGATTTCTGCCCCAGCAAATGGTTTACTAGTATTTGATATTACTGAAAATGCATTTTATTTTTATGGTTCAGGATCTTGGACGAAGATGGATTCAAAATCTAGAAACAAACATAAAATCATAAACTCAGCAGCAGATTTAAGCGCAGAGCTTACTGCTGGTTCAGGAAGTAAATACCTATTGTCTTCAGATACTTTATATGAAATAAATGGTGTGGTTACTTTGGCGCATTCCATAGATTTAAATAACGCGTATATATATGGAATAGATACCAATGAAGATACCTTAACAAAAACTGGAGGAACTATGTTTGTAGGAACTGCAGGAGGAAGTATAAAAAACGTGACGCTTATCGCTACAGGTGGAACTGTTTTTAATATGACTGGAACTGTAGCCGATAGCTTTGTTTTTAGAGATTCTATCGTTAAAAATTCAACATCAGTAGGTACCATTGATGGTTACGGATTGGCATTTTTGAGTATTGTTCAGTTTGCAGGAAATACAACAGGAATAACCTATAATAATGTGGCTCATTTGTTATTGAGTAATATGGGGTGGTTTTCTAGTAATTTGGGAACGTATGAAACATTTACTGGAACTTTTAATATTATTCAAAAACAAGGAGGTTTTTCTCAAATAGACGGTTCTGCTATTGGTATAGATGTGAGTTCTAATCCTGTAGTTGGAAACGGTATATTAACAGGAGCTAGTTTTAATGGTACTAGTACACAATACATAAAGAGGTATACCACAGGTTCTTATGCAGGATACAATTTTAATAATGCATGGACAGTAGATTGCCCTGGAGTACCTGTAGAGTCTGATCAGGTTGCAACAGGTAATATTTATTACAATGGAACAATCACTAGCGGTTTCTTACAAGATATTTCTAGTGGAACCGGAATAAATTTGTTAGGAAATGGCAATTCAAATACTACAACTGCAGTGAACTTAATGCGAGTGTCTTCTGCTCAAAATAATAGAATAACGTATTTAGGTAAAAAAACTAGAACATTTCAAATTAGCGCATCCTTATCTGTTAGAGGAACTACTACAGTTGGTAACTATTATGCCTTTTTTATTAGAAAAAATGGAACTACAACGCTAACGGAAACAAATACGTTAATGCGTGTTAATAATATATTAGACATTTCTAGTAATTCTATTTCTGGAACTGTAGAGCTTGCTCCAAATGATTATATAGAGATTTGGGGGCAAAGATTAGTCGGTGTTGGTTCAACGTCTTTAGCTGTTTTTTCACTAAACCTTAATATAAAATAATTAACGGTATTCCGTTAGTTGTTGTGTTTGGCCTATAGATTTCGTGGTATTTCGATGTTTTTTTATTCTATTATAATCTGAATAAAAACTATAACCACTTGATTTAAAGNGGTTTAGATGTTTGTTTTTAGTTAAAATAATTTTTGGCACTCCTATTGGAGTTAGTTTTTTCTAAAGGATAATAATGAAAGACGAAATACGGATAAACAACATTAAGTTTTGGGTAAATAGAAATGTTATCTATTGTAAATTAGATGATAGTTCTAATGTAGACTATTCGGATACGGGTATTGAAGATCTGTTTTACGAAGCTATTTCCATGTTGTCAGATGGTACGTATTTACCTATAATATTCGATTTTAGAGAAGTCAATATTGGACTTTCTGTAAAACTATTTAAGCTTTTGTCAAATAATGCAAAAATTAAAAGTATCGTCCTTTCTAAAGCGTTTTTAATAAAGAACTACAAACACAAAATGCTACTTTCATTTTATGTGATGTTTAGCGATTCTAATGTGCCAAATTTAATTTTTAAAGATCCCGATTTGGCGATACAATATAGTAATCAAAATTATGCAATTTTTAATTCTGTAGCCTATGACAACTAGTATGAACGATATAATTCAGATTGGAAATTCAAAATTTTGGACAGACAATGATATTCTTTATTGTCAGTTTAGAAATAAGGAAGCGAATTATAAATTAGAAACCAGTAAAATAAAACAATATATAGACGCAATTGCTAAATTATGTAATGGCAAAGCGATGCCCTTTTTAATTGATTCCAGAGATATTCGAGTAACATACACTCGTGAAACCGCTAATTTATTAGCTAATTCNCCAATACTAAGTAAGCTAAGAATTTCGGAAGCCTTTGTTTTTAATTCTATGGAAATAAAACTTGTGATAGCTTCTTATAAAAGAATTTATGAGCCGATTACACCTTTTGGTGTATTTAATAATCTAGAATCTGCCAGAGAGTATTGCGTAGAAACTAAAAACAATTTTTATGGAAGCAATTAAATATAATCTTTCTCATGTTCTTAATGATAGCGTATTAATCGATGTTATTGAAAATTCTATTGTATCTGTAACAGATGCATTAGGTAGAATAGAATATGCAAACGATAAATTTTGTGAAATTTTAGAATGTGACGCTAATAAGCTCGTGGGTGAAACGCATCAATTGTTAAAATCTCCTCTTTATACAGGTAAAATATATAGAAACTTGTGGAGAACCATTAAAATGGGGAACAAGTGGAATGGCGTTTTAACAGATGTATCCAGTACAGGAAAAACATTTTGGTTAGATACTACCATTATTCCTATAAAAAATGAAGGCGAAAAAGGCTTGAAATACTTATCGATTTATAAGGATGTTACTAAGTATCATAACGAGAATGAAAAGCTTTCCGAAGGGAAGTCAATTAATGAGAATTTTTTAGAAGCCATGCCTTTAAACGTGTTCACTATTACAAGACACGGTAAGATTTTAAATGCAAATAAGAGTTTTTGTAATACAGAGATTAAGAAATTAATTGGTACATATATTTATGATTACTTTATTGCTTCCAGTTTTGAAGCCTTTAAAAATAATATTGATAAAGTTTATATAGATAAAGCAACACACCAATTTGAATTGTATGATTTTGATTCTAACGGAAAGAAAATATTCTTTTCCGTAATTGTTTCTCCTAATTATGACAAGTTCGGCGTGATTATTTCTTCCACAATTGCTTTGCGTGAAGTTACAGATTTTAAAGGTATTAGTGATGAACTTGTAGATAGTGAAGCAAAATTCAGAAGCATCTATCAATCTATTAATGTGGGTATTATTGTAGTCGCAGATGATAAAGGTAATGTTACTGAATGGAATAAAGGGGCGGAAGCCGCTTTTGGTTATGTAGAAGAGGAAATGATTGGCAGATCACTAACCGTTTTAATGTCTAAAAAGTATAGAAATGGTAATATTAANGAGTTGTTAAGAGCAGTAAATAAGATAAGAAATAAACAAAATGTAGATATCATAGAAATGTGTTGTTTACGTAAAAATGGAGAGCATTTTCCAGTAGAGTTTGCTTTAAGTAATGGAAGTGTTGGTGAAAATGCTTTTTATTGCGCCATGATGTTCGATATAAGTAACCGTAAAGTGTTAGAGAATAAATTAAAGAAAAAAACAGAAGAATTAGAGTTGTTTTTATACCGATCAGCACATGATCTTAAGGCGCCATTTTCTTCTGCTGAAGGAGTGCTTAGTTTATTAAAAGAAGAAAAGAACCCAGATAGAATCTTGTTTTTAACAGACATGCTAGATACCGTTATTAAAAACGGAAAAGAATTGTCGGAGAACCTTTCCCAGGCATCCAGTGTCACAGTAAAGAAAAAAGAATCTAAAGAAATTGATTTTTCGAAAACGGTAGATAATATTTTAGAATTGTTAAGTGGTACCACTAAATTTGATAACATAAAATTTAATATAGATGTTGTAGATACTTATGGGCATCATTCTAATCAAGAAATGTTAAATTCTATTCTTCAAAATTTAATTCACAACGCAGTAAAATATTCTAGAGAGCCAAGAGAAAATGAAACTCCTTTTGTGAATATTAAAGTAAAAACTTCTGAAAAGGAAGCTGTAATTATTATTAAGGATAATGGTGTTGGAATATATAAGAATAAGATGGATAAAATATTTGATTTGTATTTCAGAGCAAATAAATATGACGTGCCGGGACATGGTTTAGGGCTTTATATTGTTAAAAACATGGTCGAAGATTTAAAGGGAGTAATAACGGTGGAAAGTAGCATTAAAAACGGTTCTGTTTTTAAAGTGGTATTGCCTTCTGTTATTTAAATAATTATTTGGGATATGGATATGAACATTATGATAGTTGATGATAACAAAATAGATTTGTTTGTAGGTCAAAAAATTATTGAAAAAGTAAGTGCAGGTAGTAATATTAGAACTTTTACTAGTGCCAATGCTGCTATCGTTTTTTTGAAAATTTTAGAAGGAAAGGATGTCTACCCAACAATGTTTACGCCAGATATCATATTACTGGATATTAATATGCCAGAAATGGATGGGTTTCAATTCTTAGATGAATTTAATAAGTTAACCAGGATAAATAAAACTAAAATTAAAATATATATGCTAAGCTCTTCAACGAATTCTCAAGACATTAAAAAAGCGCAAAACCAAAACTCTTGTGTTGGTTTTCTTAATAAACCACTTACTACTAGTAATTTTGAAAAGATCGCAGTCGAATTTAGACCTTATCTTAACCGATTTGATGCAGAAGCAGAAGATGTGAGTTTATTTAGCGATAGAATGCGACTGCAGTAAAAAAAAAATGCGAGTGATTCTATTTGTTTAAACAGGAGTTTTGTTTTAAGGGGAGTAGAATAGTATGGTTTTAATTGGTTGGGATACCGGCTACAAACTTATTTTAAACGCCCTAGTTTTATAGATAAAACAATAAAGGTGTCACATAGAGTAAAAGAGTATAAGGGAGTACAGCATTAGTTATTAGATGAAATTTAATAACTGTGGATTTTCTGTGTCTTATAAAAACCAAAAAACCCGATTCAAATGAATCGGGTTTTTTTTGGTGGTGCCTCCAGGAATCGAACCAGGGACACATGGATTTTCAGTCCATTGCTCTACCAACTGAGCTAAGGCACCAGTAGCATAAAATTGCGAGTGCAAATATATGTACCTTTTAGTTATTCACAAAGAAAATTTGCAAAAAAATTATATTATTTTTTATTGTTATTAAAAATCACGCTTTAAGTGATTATTAAAGTGGGATTTAGAATATAGTTTATTTCGCATTTTGTAAATTTGAACCCTTAAGAAAAAATATGAACTTAATTATTGATGTTGGAAATTCCTTTGTTAAAATCGCTGTTTTTCAGAAGGATAAGATAATCTCTAGTCATAAAGTGAAAAACAAGGAGGTTTTAAAAACCTTAAGAGGTATTCGTAAAGCGCATAAAAACATTAAGAAAGTCATTTTTTCTTCTGTTGGGAAATTAAGAAAAATAGATATTGCTTATTTAGATAAGTATTATGATACATTGGTCTTAAATCATGAAACAAGAGTTCCTTTTACAAATTTATACAGTACACCAAAAACTTTAGGGATTGACAGAATAGCTTTAGTTAGCGGTTCTGTACAACAATTTTCAAATAAAAATGTTTTAATAATTGATGCGGGAACTTGTATTACTTTCGATTTTATTAATAATAAAAACGAATACTTAGGCGGCGCAATTTCACCAGGAATACGAATGCGCTATAAAGCATTACATCATTTTACAGCAAATTTACCGTTGTTAGAAACAAAGATGCCCCAAAATATTGTTGGAGATGCCACGGCAACGGCGATGCATTCCGGTGTTGTAGAGGGTGTTTTGCTCGAAATTGATGGAGCAATTCAAGAATATAAGTTAAAATACTCGGATTTAACAATTATTTTAACAGGAGGAGACGCTAATTTTTTGTCTAAACAATTAAAAAGTAGCATATTTGCCAACTCAAATTTCCTTTTAGAAGGATTAAATTTTATTTTACAATATAATACACACTAATGATAAAAAAACTGGTTATAGTTTTTATTGCTTTTTTTGCAATTCAAAGTTTCGCTCAAGAAGGTACTTCTTCTCCATATTCATTTTATGGAATTGGTAGCCTAAAATTTAAAGGTACGGTAGAAAATAGAAGTATGGGTGGACTTAGTATTTATACCGATAGTACACATGTGAATCTAAGAAATCCTGCGTCCTATGGAGGAGAAAACTTAGAATTATATAATAATGAAGGTCGACCAATGGTATTTTCTGTTGGAGGAAGTCATATGTCTACTAAATTAAAAAGTGAAACGAACAGTGATCGCGCTTCTACTTCAACCTTTGATTATTTAGCGGTTTCATTGCCGATAGGTAAATTAGGTATTGGTTTTGGTTTAATGCCTTATACTTCGGTTGGGTATAAATTAGAAAATTATGAAGCAAATGGTATTACCAAAAGATTTAAAGGAGATGGAGGTGTTAATAAAACATATTTGTCTGCAGGGTACCAAATAACAAAAGCGTTAAGCGTTGGTATTGATGCACAGTATAATTTTGGAAAAATTGAAGGAAGTACTATTGAATATTTATACGATAATGATGGTGAATTAATTCAATACCAAACAAGAGAAGATAATAGATCAGACTTAAGTGGTTTAAATTATAATATCGGTCTTACGTACAAAACGAAACTGAATAGCAAACTAGAATTAACTTCTGGAGTAACTTTTTCTCCTAAAAGCGATTTAAATTCTAAAAATAAAAGATCTATTAATACCATAACGATTATTCCTAGTACAGAACAAGAGTTTGTAGTTAATACGCTAGAAACAGATTTAGAATCTAAAGGTTTAAAAGAAACTTCATTAACATTACCAGCTAAATTTTCTTTTGGTGTTGGTATTGGGGAAGCAAGAAAATGGTTTGTAGGTGTAGAAAGTGTTTTTCAAGAAACAAGTAAATTTGGTAATGCGCTTTATGATTCTGCTAATACAGAAACAACATACGAAAATAGTAATACTTTTTCTTTAGGTGGTTTTTATATTCCAGATTATAATGCATACAGATCGTATATAAAACGTATGGTTTACCGTGCTGGAGTTAGAGCAGAAAAAACAGGATTAATAATTAATGGAGAGTCCATAGATGAGTTTGGCATATCTTTTGGAGTAGGATTACCAGTTGGCAACAATCTGTTCTCTAATGCAAACCTCGGTTTTGAGTTTGGAAAAAGAGGAACAACGAACAAGAATTTAATTCAAGAGAATTTTATAAATTTCCAATTAAGTTTATCTTTGAATGATAGATGGTTCGAAAAAAGTAAATTTAACTAACAGCATAAATTATTAAGACTATGAAAAAGAAAATCACATTATTAGCAATATTATTCCTAGGACTTGGTTTTGGCTTTGCACAGAATGAAGAAGCAATGACCAAACTATCTATCTTTCACGAGTATGTAAAAGCAGGGAATTTTGACGCAGCTTACGGACCTTGGATGGAAGTACGTACCAAGTACCCAAAATTTAACAATGCCATTCCAGTAGATGGAGAAAAGATATTGAAACATAAAATTAAAAATTCTACAGGAACTGAAAAAGTTGCTTTTATAAACGACCTCTTAAAACTTTGGGATGAAAAGTTAGAGAATTTTCCAAGTAAAACAAAAGTAGGTGATTTATTATCTGATAAAGCGCAACTAATGTATGATTACAAAGCAGAATTAGGTTTAAGTGATACACAGTTATATGAAGCTTTTGATAAAGCATATACAACAGACTTAAAAACTTTTAAAAACGCGAAATCTTTATACGTTTATTTTTCTTTAATGGTAGATTTATTTGATGCTGGAAAGAAAACAGATCAACAGTTATTTGATAAGTATGATGACGTAGTAGATAAAATCGAAACAGAAGTAAAAAGTAATTCAGAAGGCTTAAATAAATTGATGGCTAAAGAAGAAGCTGGAACTCCATTAACGAAGAAAGATGGACAATACAAAAGATACTACGAAAGTTCTTTAACTGCTTTCGATCAGATTTCTGGTAGTGTGGATACTAAATTAGGAGATAGAGCAAACTGTTCAAACCTTATTCCTTTATACCAAAAAGATTACGAAGAAAACAAGAATAATGGTGTTTGGTTACAAAGAGCAATGAATAAGTTATATGAAAAAGGATGTAAAGAAGATCCAATGTTTGTTAAAGTTGTAAAACAAAAAAACAGCATTGAGCCTAATGCAAAAACATCATACTACTTATACTTAATAACAGGAGAGCAACAGTATTTTGATCAAACCTTACAGTTAGAAACAGATCCTTTTAGAAAATCGAAACTTTACAATACAATTGCTAAAGACTTTAAACAAAAAGGAAGCTATGGTAAAGCAAGAGAGTACTTCATGAAGTCTTTAAAAGCAAATCCTTCCGATAAAAGCCCTTATGTGCAAATCGCTTACATGTATGCTGCTAGTGCAAACAGTTGTGGAGATACAAACTTTAACAAAAGAGCAGTATTTTGGTTAGCTGCAGCAGAAGCAAGAAAAGGTGGTAACAATAGTTTAGCTGCTAATTATGAAGCTAAAGCACCAAGTAAATCTGAGATTTTCTCTGCAGGAAAAGCAGGACAGTCTATTAGTATTGGATGTTGGATTGGTAGAACTGTAACCGTACCAAAAATATAATGCAAAACAAAAATTTATATATAAAAAGCATAGCCACAGTTTTTACTGTGGCTATGCTTTTTTCATGTAAAAGCAACTTTAACGAAGTGCAAAAAATTGGTATTTCAGAAGATCAACCAATTGGTGTTGCAGAAGATATCGATTTAAAGTATACCGATTCGGGTAGAGTAACAGCAAATCTTATTAGCCCTAAGATGCTAGACTTTACAAACAGAGCTTTTGGCTATAATGAATTCCCAGAAGGTGTTGTCTTATATATGTACGATGATTTAAATCAAAAAAATACAGTGATAGCAGATTATGCTATTTCCTATAAAGAAACAAGTCTGATCGATTTACAAGGTAATGTGATAGTGACTTCGCATAAAAAAGACACCTTATTTGCAGAACAATTGTACTATGATCAAGATAAAGAATGGCTGTTTACAAATAAACCAGTAACCTTTAGGCAAGGTCGTGACCTAATCAATGGAAATGGTTTTGATTCCGATTCCGAATTCAAACAAGCACAAGTTTTAGAAATAGATGGTATTATCACACTTGAGGAATAATACTTATCTTTGCTATAAATAACTTTCAACCTAAATACCAAAAATGAAAACCGCTAAGTTTTTTCAATATATATACTTATTTTTCGCCGCATTATTTTTATACGATGCAGTAACCAATTGGAGTATAGACAGGAATAGAACCTATATATCTTTAGCTTTTACAGCTCTGGCTATTTTTATGTTTTTCTTCCGTAAAAAATTCAATAAAAAATTTGAAGACAATAATAACGCCAAGTAATGAGCGTCTATATTGTTATTATAATTGTTTGCTTAATACTGTCGGCTTTTTTTTCAGGCATGGAAATCGCATATGTATCTTCCAATAAAATACATATAGAAATTGAAAAAAAGCAAGACGGATTTTTAGCAAAAATACTTTCTAAACTTACCGTAAAACCATCTAAATTTATTGCAACCATGCTTATTGGTAACAATATAGCTTTAGTTGTTTATGGTTTTTTTATGGGAGATTTGTTGGTAAATTGGTTTCAGTCCATGTTGCCGTCTAACAATAGTGTGATAAACTATCTATTTGTAGATTTTAGTTTGTTGACGCAAACCATCATTTCCACGATTGTCATTTTAATAACAGCGGAGTTTTTACCTAAAGTGTTTTTTCAAATTTATGCCAATTCCTTATTAAAAATATTGGCTTTTCCCGCATATATATTTTATATGCTCTTTACTTTTATTTCCGATTTTGTACTATGGATTTCCGATTTTGTGCTTAAAAAATTCTTTAAAACCGAAGGAGACCAAGTACAATTAGCCTTTACCAAAGTAGAACTTGGCAACTATATTAGTGAGCAAATGGAATCTGTTGAGGAACACGACGAGATAGATACCGAAATTCAAATTTTTCAAAATGCTTTAGAATTTGCAGAGGTGAAATCTAGAGAAGTAATGGTTCCTCGAACCGAAATTATTGCCGTAGAACTTCACGAATCTATTAAGAATCTAAATACCATTTTCACAGAAACAGGATGTTCTAAAGTGATTGTCTATAAAGAGAATATAGATGATATTTTGGGTTATGTGCACTCTTTTGAGTTGTTTAAAAAACCCAAAACTATTAAATCTATTATACTTCCTGTAGAGTTTGTGCCAGAAACCATGCTAATAAACGATGTGCTTAACGTATTGATTAAGAAACGTAAAAGTATAGCTGTGGTTTTGGATGAATACGGAGGAACTTCTGGAATCATGACTGTTGAAGATATTGTCGAAGAACTTTTTGGTGAAATTGAAGACGAACACGATACCGTAGTTTTAATTGAAGAAAAGTTAGATGAAAATAATTATAAATTTTCAGCACGAATAGAAGTCGATTATATAAACGAAACGTTTAAAATTAATTTACCAGATGAAGAAAACTACGAAACTTTAGGTGGTTTAATCGTTGCACATACCGAAGAAATCCCTAAAAAGGACGAAATAGTAACTATTGAGAATTTTCAATTTACCATTTTAGAAGTTTCTAATACTAAAATAGATTTGGTAGAGCTTAGGGTTTTAGAAGAAGATTAAAAGGAAGCTTGCAATAAACAACTGTAATTACAGTTTATATTTTTGAATTTGAAACGTCACCAATTGCTATTTCATTGGCCTTCTGTCTTTCGCGTTCTGCCAATTTTAACTTCAATTTCCACTTCTATTTCATTTTATCAAAATAACCCTTTCATTATTAAATAGAAAATGGTATTTTCGCGCACTATATTGAATAAAATTTATACCAACAATGGCAATTTTAAATAACATTAGAAAGCAATCATTAGTACTTATCGTAGTAATTGCATTAGCATTATTCTCATTTGTATTAGCAGATTTGTTTAGAAACAGTGATGCACTTACAGCAAAATCACAAAATGTAGTAGCTACAATAAATGGCAAAGACATTACACGTGAAGATTTTATGCAAAAAGTAGAAGCGATGCAACGTCAAATGGGAGGAAACGGGACTAGCACCCAAGCTATGAACAACGTTTGGAACCAAGAAGTACGTCAAGCAGTTATGCAAACACAATTTGATGCTCTAGGTTTTACAGTAGAAAAAGACCAAATGCGTGATTTGTTAAAAACAAATTTAGCAAACAATGCAGATTTTCAGAATGCTGCAGGTGTTTTTGATGAAAACAAAATGAACGAATACATTGCTAGCTTAAAAGAAACATCTTCTATAGCGTACCAACAATGGATCGATTATGAAGAAGGAGTTGCTTCAAACGCGCTTAACCAAAACTATGTGAATATGGTTAAAGCGGGAATGGTTGGTACTCTTGCAGAAGGAGAATTACAACATAAATTAGAAGGAGACCAAAGAGATATCAAATTTGTTCAGGTTCCTTTTTCTTCTATAGTAGATAGTACGGTTACTGTTTCTAATAGTGATATTACAAGCTATATGAACAAGCACGTAAAGCAATATACTGTAGAAGCTTCTAGAAACATTAATTATGTACAGTTTAATGAAGTTGCATCTCTGGAAGATGAAAACGCTATTAAGCAAAGCTTAAAAAATCTTTTTAAAGACCAAGTAGTATATAACGAGGTTACTAAAAGAAATGATACGGTTTTAAGTTTCTTAAAAGCAAAAGATAACGAAGCGTTTGTAAATGCAAATTCAGATATTAAATTTGATGATCGTTTTATTAAAAAATCAGATTTACCTGTAGCAGTTGCGGATAGTATTTTTAATTTAAATACTGGTGAAGTATTTGGACCATATAAAGACGCTAACAATTTTAAAGTTTCTAAAGTAGTTGCAGTAACGCAAATGCCAGATTCTGTAAAAGCAAGACATATATTATTACCATTTGTTGGATCTCGTTCTGCATCGGCAGAAACAGTACAAACAAAAGAACAAGCTAAAGTAACAGCAGATAGTATTATGAATGTTGTTAAATCTTCTCCATCTAAGTTTGTTAGCTTATTAGATTTCTCAGCAGATACCGTAAGTAATGAGAAAGAAGGTGTTTTAGATTGGTTTACATACAACGCTATGGTTCCTGAGTTTAGAGATTTTTCTTTTGAAAACAATACAGGTGACTTCGGAGTCGTAGAAACTGTTTTCGGATACCATATCATTGAAATCTTAGGACAAAAGAATATGCAACGTACTATTAAGATAGGAACGATTGCTCGAAAAATTGAGCCTAGTGAAAATACAATTTCTAAAGTATTTAGAGATGCTGCTAGTTTTGAAAATGCGTTAGCAAACGGTAAATTTCAAGATATTGCTAAAGAAAATAACTATGTTGTTCGTCCTGTAGACGGCATCAAAGTTTTAGATGAAAATATTCCTGGCTTAAATAGTCAAAGAGCAATTGTACGTTGGGCATTTGAAGCGGACGCAGAAGTTGGTGATGTTAAAAAATTCGCTATCTCTAACGGTTTTGCAGTAGTGCAATTAACTGCTAAAAACAAAGCAGGTTTAATGAATACGCAAAATGCATCTGTTACTGCTTTACCAGCTATACGTAAAGCTAAAAAAGCAGATATGATTAAAAGTAGAATCTCTGCAACGAACTTAGAAGAGCTTGCAACTGCAGAAGGACAAACAGTAAGAACTGCTTTAGCAATTAACATGAAAACACCAACGGTTACTGGTGTTGGTAGAGAGCCTAAAGTTGTAGGTGCTGCTTTTGGTTTAGAAGAAGGAGAAACGTCTAAATTAATTGTTGGTGAAAACGGCGTATATATGGTACAAGTAACTAAAGCTACTCCAGCAGTAGAATTAGCAAACTACCAATCTTTTGCTAACCAAGTAGGACAACAAAAACAAACGGCTATAGATTCAAGATTATATACGGCTTTAAAAGAAGCTTCTAATATTGAAGATAACAGAGCTAATACAGTGCAGTAGTAATTACAGCACATACTAGAAATATAAAAGTCCTTTTAGAGAAATCTAAAAGGACTTTTTTTTAGTACTAATTTCAGGCTTAAACCATATCTCTTTAAGAAGGACTGTTAATGGGAATGGCATTAAATTCGGTTTAAAAAACTAATTCAATTTCCTTTTCCAATATAGTATGTAAATGGTTCCCAGAATAGAAGGTAAGATCCAAGAAAGAATACTTCCTATACCTAAACCGGCAACTATAAAAGCGGTTATAGATGCTATGAACGCTCCAATCATCTTTCCTACATGATTTCGCAGCCAACCATTTTTGATCTCTTTAAAATTTTTGTAGAACATAAAATCCTTTATCGTTAATAGCAATCCGAANCCACCAAAAAANATAAACAGTATAAAAGNAGTCTTTCCTAATAGTAAACCATAAGCACCAAACAAAACCATTGCTATNGAAAGGAGTAACATGCTACCCGAAATTGTTTTATCTAAACCATTTGCTGATAGCTTGCTTTTAGATTTAAAAGTCAGTATTTGGTTTCCGGAAATCACTAAGTAAATAGTGAAAAGACCTATTAAACAAAGAAAAGTGTTCTCGTGATTTGGCATTAAGGTAATAGGAATGGAAATTAAGGAGCTGGTTAGCATTCCAATGGAAAATAGCTTTCCCATTCTTTTATGAGGAATACTTCCTTTCTTTACTATAATACTTCCAATTCCGGATATTAATCCTAGTCCGCCAAAAAAGGCATGTATGTAAATCAAAATTTTAATTGTTTCTTCCATGATATCTTGTTTATGGTAACAAGGTAAAATTAGGTGCAAAACAAATAATCCTCAAAAGGGAGTTTCTGAAGTGTCATTTTTTAATGATAAGTTGTAAACAAACGGAATTATGCTGAAATATACTCTTTTGTCATGCGGAATTAGATTTCGCATCTAATTCTAACACTTAATAAATACTAGAAGCCATTTCATCAAACTTTAAAATAGTATCAAAACCTTTATGCCTAAAGTAGTCTGTCGGATTCGTTTTAGAACTCACTAAAACAAAATCTCCTCCCCAAGCACCAAGACTTTTAATGCTTCCGTTAAAGTCCTTAAAAAGAACTTCTTTAACTGGTTTTAAATGGATGATTTCTGAAATGATTTGTTCGTGCTTTTCCATAAGCAGATCAAAAGTGTCTAGCGTTTTACAGGCAATAATGTCTTTGGTTATTTGATCTATTTCGGAAATCGCTATTTCAATATTAGCGTTGTTCTTTTTGTATTGTGCAATACCATCTCTGCTATTTTGCTTTTTGTTTAGATGCACAAAATATAAATGTTCTTTAAAAGCAGGATTAAATTGCACTTCATTAACTGTTCTTCTGTCTTCTTGAACTTGACTATCATTTTGAAGTGGACTATTGTCCTTTCGAGCTTGTCGAGAAATCTCACTATTATGCAATTGATATGTAATAGCCAATTCATGTTGTGCGCAAGCAATATCATAACCACTTCCACCGAAGGTTTTTTCTAAAAGTTGGTAAGCGTCTACATTAGCCCAGGTAGCAATATTGTTGATTAAAGTGGAGGACGTACCAAGTCCCCAGTTTTTAGGAAACTCTAATAGCGTAGTTATTTGATAACCTTTTTGGTCTTTTAAAAACTCCGGATTAAGCTCTTGAGCAGCTCGTAGTATTTCTATCAGTCTATTAGAAACTTCACTTTCTATACTGACTTGTGATTCAATATTGCTGTCCTTTCGAGCTTGTCGAGAAATCTCATTGTTCTCAAAATGAAACACTTCTTCAAACCAAACCTGCTTCTTTTCATCGAAACTTTTCCAGATAATTTGAGAAGTTTCTATTTCTTCAACAACTAAGCTTTGTCCAAATTTTGTTGGCACCGCAAGTGCTAAAGCACCGTCTAGAACTACATATTCTCCGGTAAGTAATAATTTTCCGCTGCTGTAAAAAGTTGGGTGCTTCATGTGTGTTTTTCGATAAATTCGAAAGGACAATTTATTAGTTGTTATTTTTCAATCTTAAAGCATTAAAAGCTTCTACAACCGCACTATGTGTTACGGTGTTTGTTTTAAAATGATGAACAATTTTTTCTTTTTCAACTTCCGTAGCTT
>JGI24723J26617_10002280_pt1 | contig 15375 bp, 13 predicted proteins | sample Cruoilmetagenom6_FD_26617 | JGI IMG/M metagenome (IMG submission 26617)
CCCACACAAAAAACCCTCACCCCCACCACCCAACACCACCCACACCCATAACACAAAAAACGAACAGAACCCGCATTCACGTATCGAATCCTTCGCCCCCCAGATGAGTGGGACGAAGGATTTCCCCGATACGGACGCGGGCGGCAGGGGTAAAGCCAAACAGTTTCGCCCAGGATGCGAAATCACGTGAATGGTCACGGAAAACCTGGTGGGCGGGATGTTTTGCAGTTCGATGCCGGGAATGGTCCTCTATTTCGACAGAATGCGCGGCGAAGAGTTCGAGGGCTGCTTTGCAGGCGAGGAGGAAATGCATCAAACACGAACGCATTTTGGGCGTCCATGACAGCAAGAACACCCCCACCAAGCGCCGACCCGACCACCGCAGCGAGACGATCGGACGCGGAACGCAAAACATTCCCACTCCGCACAAGACAATCGGGCAACATTTCCGGGACAGCAGCTCCATATGCAGGCCGAAAAAGACCAGTCCCTACCCCCATCAACATAGCCAGACCAGCAAGAACAAGTCGGGGAACCGTCCCACTCGAGATTGCAACCACCCTCACAGCACCAAACCGCAACAGATCCGCGCCGATCATGACCCGCGTTTTCTCAAACCTGTCAGCAAGACCCCCTCCCACAAGAAAACACAAGACTCCCCGCAGCTTCAGCACCACGCACAACCCCAAGACGATGACTTTCCCCGCGCGCGAGAAGCAGCGCCACAAGAGCAACAGGAAAAACCCCATCACCAATCGCGCTGAGAAGTTGCCCAAACCAAAAGCGCCGAAAACGCTTGTGCTTCAGAGTGGCCGGCATCCCAGAAGAGCCCGCCTTATTTTTTCTTCGGGAACGCACAAAGTATTTTCCCCTTTTCCCTGTCCAATAGATTCCAATAAATAGAGACAATGAAAATGTGCAGATGAACCTTGATCCCGAAAATGACGTTGAGAATGCATGTCCAAAGCCCGACCTGCATGGGTTCGAAACGGGGGCTGTTCACATTGAGACCGTAGGCAAGACTCCAATTACGGAAACGAAAATGAAACACAAAACCAGTGCAGACCAGCGGGCTTTCCGAGATGTCACTTCATGTTCACAAGGGTCCGGTCTCGGTCAGAGGGCAGCAGAGACTGCGTAAATGCTGCCAGGTCTGTTCCGACCATGCCGATCAGTTGCTCAAAGCCAAGAGCTTTCTGGTCTTCGAGAAGAGAAGGAAGCTCGAGAACGATCCCGTCTCGTTCGCGTTGTAGGAGCATTCTCGATGGAAGATTTGCCTTCGAAAAAGGGAGAGTTATTCACCCAGAGCGTCCTCGTCCTGACAAACAGGTATCGGAATGACAGCTGCCTGTTCTTCAGTAACAACCCCGAAGAACGCACGCAATGACGCTTTTCGGCTGCGTGCCTCAGTGGCAAACTTCATCGACCAAAGCTTGTCATACACGATTCGCGGATCAGACACACCAAGCAGCTCACCAAGACTGACAGTCTTATCGTATGGCAACAAATCCACAATGATCGGCCACGTGATCGGATCAGACAACAAAGACACAGGATCTCGAAGTTCCATCACCAACTTACGGAGACGGTCTATTCCGGCAAGACCCGGTTCAAGCACATTTATGAGCCTGCTAGCTGACACCCCAAGAAGATCACGTACTTACCGATCTCCTGCTCGCATGATGACATCTTCAAGAGCGGTCCCGATCATCAATCTCCTTCGCTCTCACAACCCACACATCTGGCAAGGAGCCGTATCATCCTCCTCGTCCAAAACATCTCCAAGCATCTCAATCAAAGGAATATTTTTACGACGCTTTTGCACACGTTCCATCGTCACTTCATGCCTTGCCATGATTTCATCTTTTCGAGCAAGTAATTCTGGGAGAGTCTCGCCTTGTGACCAGGTATAAACCCTGTCTTGCATGCCATAATCCGCGTAATTTTTCCCTGCTTTTTTTTCGTATGCAACGGCCCGCTCGAAAAGATCAGGATGATGTGTTGCCAGCCCAACCCACTCTGCCTTGCGTTGAAAGAAACAAAAATAACAGCCGGACCTAGTACGCCATTTGTAATACGAAGGCAACCCAACACCAGCTTCAGCAAGAATGCGCATCACACCTTCTTTATCAATGCCATTCTCACGTAACGGATATTCCACTCGTACGTTTGGTTTTGTCGAGAGATAGCCTTCACGATGAGGTTCATCAGCTCGAATTGCCACATAGGAAAATACTGTCTCATTGCCAAAAGCAGATTCGATCCAGTCCTCAAGAGTTTTGATTTTCATCTGACGGGTACACCAGCGCATCTGAGGTGAAGGCAAAACCCCTCGGTGCAAATCTAGCCAGTGATCGAAATCTCGCCCTGATCCAAGACGATGGATACGCCTACCAAAATATGCTTCAAGTTTGGCAAGAAACTCATAGGTCTCAGGAAGCTCAGCGCCCGTATCGCAGAAAAAGTACTCGACATCGGGCAATCGGTCGCGGAGATAAACCGCAAGAGCAGCGCTATCTTTCCCGCCAGAAAGGCCCATAATATGATGCACTCGTCTGCTTTCCGGCACATCCTTATGCATACTCAATTGCCATTCTCCCTGCTCTCTTCCCGCTTCATTCCCTCTGACGCGTGCGAACATCTCCAGCACAAACGCCTGATTCCCCACCTTCTGAACAGGTATCTACCAACTTCGTGTCATCGCCGAGCACTCCCTGAACGAATCTGGCAAGCAACATCTCCCGCCCCGGTGGACCAAGAAGCTGTTCGGCAAGAGCAAGCGCTTCAATAACAAAAACATCGAGACCAGCTTGTGCCGTCTTATCAACCCACACCACCCGTTGCCGATCCACCCCCTTTGCAGTCGTGAAACCAATCTGAACTGCTTCAAAACCCTCGCAAGGAGTCTCACAACGCTCGTAATAGAGATTCTCAAGACGGCGCACTGATGCCGTAAGCTCGCGCAAACGAAGATCGAAACGGTGAAGGTCCTCATCAACCCAGTTCATCGGAGCCTTGCCTGTCACAATCATCCCCAGATAATCAAGCCATTCGTCACGATCTAATGCAGTATCAGTGAGACCCAAAACAAAAGACGTAATATCGGAATCAAAAACAGCGTCCGAAAATTGAGAGACTCGATCCGCAATGATGAGGCGCGCATCATTATCCTGTACGGAAAAACAGCTCCCGAGCTGTTTTTCCAAGTGGTTGCGCAACACCCCAAAACAACTTTCAAGTTCAGAAAGTGCCACTTCTACACGGCTCACAAACTCTATAATTTCCATTTCCTCGTACACGTCTCTTGACGCGAACGAAGCAACCTCCACTGCCTGTGGCAAAGCTGAAAAAAGCAGTTCATCCGGTTCAGTAGCAGTAAAGAGAGCAGATCGAACCGCCAATGCCTGTTGAGTCATCCGCCTTGTTTTCTGGGTATACAAAGGCAAGCTCTGCACTCGCTTCAATAAAGGACCAACAACTCTTACAACAGACGCGACCCGGCTCCTCCCCTTTCCTTTTGCCAGTTTTTTCAGCTGTTTTGCGGATGTATCAGGGACTTGCAGCATTGCAGAAAAACGTCTTACCACCGCTGCCCGCGCGCCGGAAACCGCATAGCTTTTCACCGAAAAAAGATCAGGATTTCGGAGAAGACGGTGCACCACTGGTAGTTCCAAACGCGCCACAAAGGACCCATTTTCATACAGGGCTAACCTGTCAGAATAAGACAAAAACGCTGCAATAAATAGAACCGGAAGCAGGCCTTCTCTCAGGCCAACTGGAGGAAGAAGCAAGCGACGATATATTTCGTCTACTCCAAACAAAGAAGCCTCTGCCTCACNAAAAAAATCTTCAATAACAGTCCATGCCAGCTCGAATCCTAAACTCGAAGTCTGCTCNGAAACCGGGGGACCAAAACCAATCTCTCCATGGCGTTCACGATGAATTCCGGAACAGGAAAGAATCGCTTCATACATTGCCCGTTGTGGACCGTAACCCTCGATACCGCAAAACGGCTCACCGGAACAGGTCACCATGGCCTCGATCAGTTCACGGCGAGCACGTACCCCCTGAGAAGTCATCTTTCGCCGAGACAGCATTTCGTTCCGGATAACAGGAGCCCCGAAGTAGTAACGATCACACACATCTGACAGTCTCGCCGACAGTGAACGGAAAACACATCCCCCACCTTGGACAGACTCCCTTCCCAATACCTGCCATTCCAGAAACTTCGTCTCAAACCCAAAAATACGTTCGACGGAGACATCGAGAACCGCCATTGCAGCAGCAACGCGCTCCCGCAACTCACGAATGACCACCCAATCTATAGAAACTGCTTCTACCTGATGTAGGACATCAACATGAGCAGCAAGATCGCGAGCAGCCTCCGCAAGTGAGGTTATTTGCCGAGGGTCAGATACCGTAGCAAGAAGAACGGGTCGCGAATTCCCATACCCGTTCAGCTCTAGAACCTGTTCCTCGAGATCCACGCACAGCAAAACAGCACCATCATAAACCTGCCTCTCATCAAGACAGACCTCGGTCATAGCATCGACATAGTGCCGCTCAAACACCCGCAAAATACCAGTACGTTGGCTATGTCTAGCTGCGACCACCGGAGTTTGAGGGCGAACCCTCTCCAGCACAGCAGCAACACTCTCACTCTCAAGACGGTACCGCGCAAGACGCACAGCACTCTGCACATCAAAATCAGACCCGCTCCAGATACGGTACTCATCAGCAAATTCCCGATAAGTAACAATGCCGCGTGTCTCGAGATCAGCAAGCCTTGCTTCGACTTCCGCAGCATCTTTGTTCCCGCTTCATTGTCAGCAGCAGAGGCAATGATCATTGGTCTGCTTGCCCGGAGAACACCCCCAGCGGCAACAAGATTGAGTACGGCCACAGTCTTGAGAACACGAAGCTCTCCAGGACNCAAGCCAGCGACATCGCGGATTCGCGTTTCNATTTCAATCCAGCGTGAAGCCNAAANCGAAGCAGAAGCCATCGTAGAATTTGCTTGCAAAAAGAAATCGTACACATNATTGAGTCGAACACACGGCAGCATGTCCCCTGAGAACTCCGACTCAGCAGTTCCCCATCTTTTCTTTTGCGTTTTCTCCGANGTCTTCGTCTCAAACATCTCGGACAAACAGNATTGTTCAAGAAAAGTAGGCACTGCACCAGGAGAAGAACTTGCGAGAAAAGAGAACAACGTGCGCTCATTCTGACCATACCGGGCACACAATTCCGGCAGTACCAGTACAGTAAGCAAGTGAAGTGGATAGAGTTGTTCTATATCTACATGCAAGAGAGCAGAGAAACCCGATTTATCGGCAACACAACGCATCTCCGCGGCCCAAGCACTCACATCAAGTTTTGACTCGAACACAGAAGAAATAAGAGTCTGNGCTTGTGCCGCAGACTCNACATAAGGAATATCAACGAAGCGGCCTTGCACCTTCGACCATTCTCGCCGTTGTGTAACGCTTATCCCGGCAACATANTCTTCGAAAGCAAGGTGNTGCAAAGTAANTAATAACACAGGATACGATCGAGGTAACACCGCCCATTCGGCGATCTCCTGCAAAAGAAATAGGTCGTCTTCAGCGCTTCCCGTCGCTGCAAATTGTTCGAGATTTTTTCCGAACTCATCAAGTACAAGCAACACTGGAGCAACCGAAGCTACTCTCTCAACCATACGACAGAGTGCAGAAACCGCAGGCGTTTCTCCACAATCGAATAGCCCAGCAAACTCTTTTCTCTTGCGCGCACAGGCCTCACTACCTGCATAGCGAATCGCACCCGCACGCAATGCTCGAAACAAGGTGACCGCAACCGACTCTCGCTGGGCAACCGCTGTACACAATACGAAGCCTCGCTGACACCCATCCTTCCCTCCCTTCGCCCGCGCAACAAAAAGCTGTTCAGCAAGTGAAGAGTCACAGGTAGCAAGCAATTTATCGGCAAGATTCCTGGTAGTACCCGCTGGACCAAAAAGGGCTGACAAAAATAAAGCAAGAGAAGATTTCCCTGATCCATACGGACCCGTGAGAGAAAAAGCACGGTCTACTGTCGAACACGAAAGAACCGCAACAACCCTGGCCACAACGTCAAGTGCTCGTCCTGTCAGGATATAACCTTCAATACCCTGNACTAGATTATCCCGCTCAACATTAACCGAACGGGCAAAACGTTGTTTTACAGAAACAAACTCAGAAAGAAGATAACTCGTCACAAACCTTCCCCTTTCCCTTTAAGGGCACGGTTCATAGCAAAAAGCATCTTCAATGGGTCATCAGACAGTTCACCAAAAAGCGCTTCTTCAGGCAAAAAAACCTCATCAGAAAAAACCTCTTTTCCCGATGCAACACTACAAACAGGACCATCACCGAAAGATAGCTGTCCTTTTGTTTCTCCATTACTCCCCGCGTAATACATACGTAGAGCATGCAAAGCTTCTTCTGCTGGATCTCCCCTACAGACCAGAAGAGGGGCTCCCGCAGCAGAGCTGATCTTTACTCCTGCAAAAGATCGTTCAACCCGGGTCAATGCCTCGAAAAGATCAGTCTCCCTCATGCGGAAAGCCCGTCCCGGAGAACCGACTGCAGACGCTAAAGCACTCAGAGTAGTTGTGGAAGAACCCACATTATGACATGCAAACCAATCAAGACAGGCATACACAAGCACCATATCGGGCAAAGTCGGTTTTGGACCAAGCCGAAAACGATAGCGATTCTTTTCCCCCCAAGAGGCCTCAATCAAACCGAGTTCGCGCATTGGACAATCTAGGAGATCATCAAAAGAGGCCTTTATAGAATCTCTCGCCGAATACATTCGCAGCAAACAAGAAACATCCTTGCGAACTGAAGAAATACGGGGACATTTCCAACCTGACCGGTCAACCTCTGCCAAAACAAAATTGACAAGGTCTTCCTTCGCGAACTCGACAGCACCAAAACGCTGAAAAGCGATCCACCACACAGGAAGCCTCGTCACAGGTCGAAGCATCCACCAATGCAAAAGCCATAAGGTTCCAGGCAATTCGAGATAAGGATCCAAACCGATTTGATCATCAAAGATCATTAAACCATTGCGGCTCGGAACGATAGACGGCACACGACGAGACCCAGATTCCGGAGAAGAATCATCTTCTGCAAGCAATTTTGCTGCCTGTCCCCAAAACCGGATCGCCTTCACCATATTTTTACCGACACCAAGCGCAATGGTCGCGTTCTCGACACGGAACATGTCACGCCCCCGCTCTGATTTCTGAGCAGCATTCACAGCTTTATAAAACCATCCATAGCGAGGGTGGAAAGTCTCATGCCGGGCGAAAACACGTTCCGCAACATCTTGAAGCCGTTCCATCAAAGGGCCATCCAGACAATGAGTAACTAGAAAAACACCCCTACATATCCATAATGTCCAGCAAATCAACTATGAACAATGAGCAGAATAGTGGTGGGCACATTACCTAGAAAAAACTATTCCTTATATTCGTTGTAACAGAAGAAAAAACTCAATTCATTCCTTTTGAAAAAAATCATTTTTTCAGTCGACACACCATATTTTATAGAAAAACCATACACAAACTCAACGCGTTCATTACCAGCGGAGAGACCCATAACAAACACGAATTTCCTACTCTATTCAGGGCAAAACAGGAGATCTTCAGCTTGTTCTTACAAGACCTCTTTTGCATCCATCAGCGCTCGGTCGCAAAAGCGTCCGACTCTCAAGTGAAATATCGTCAAACGACATCGAGTAAATAAACAAAAAAAACGGAATAAATAACCTTCCAAGAAGGCAAAATACCCATTTAGAGACAAGAAGTTTTCCCCACTTTTATAAGTACAAAAATGACATAAAGAATAAAAACAGCATATCAGTCAGTGCATGATTAAATACTAATTGCCAGTCGAAGAGAGACCAGAGACAGCAACGGTTATCCAGAACGAGTAACAAAATCCTCGGATAAGATAGAATCCGCATTCTTCAATAGAAACATATAAAAAAGTAAATAATGTGCCGATTCAAACAAAGATTTCGTCTTGGACCCAAGACTCGGAAGTGGATCCTAGAAATCTTCTACATGCTTCACGGGAGCCTGTGTGAAAAGAAGTCGCGAGGCACTACTAGCCATCAACAGTACAAAATATCTGCGCAGGAAGTGCGTCAAGCGCAACACTTCCTCTGCCTTCTATGAGAATTACTGAACCCAGAGAAGTCGACGGACTCTGCCCCTGAAAGGATGAGTTTCCAAAGAGGTGATGGTTCAGCTCGAAATGATTGTGATATCACTCGCCCCGTCGATAAGTTCTCGGAGATCAGCGCCTGAACGACTCTCCAGAAATTGGCGAATACTGAAACCAGGCGAGAACATGGCTTCTTTTTCTTAGAAAGCACACATTGTGCAAACAGGCGTGTCATCGTCATCATCGAGAGCATCCGTAAGTACTTCAACGAGTGGCACATTACGGCGATTTTGACTCGCTCGTTGTAGCGACGCTTCGTGTTTTGCAAGAATTTCTTCACGTCGTTTAAGGAGATCAACAAGCGTCTCTTTTTGTGACCAGGTGTAGGCTCTCCCCTGCATAGCGAGCTCTTGATAGCTAACGTCTCCATTGGCACCTGCGTCCTTCAGCACTTTTCGCTCAATCGCAATAGCCCGCTCATACAGCTCGGGATGCCGGTCGGCAAGACCAATCCATTCGGCTTTCCGCTGAAAAAAGCAAAAATAACAACCAGACCGAGTACGCCATTCGTAGTACTCGGGAAGACCGATACCGGCCTCGTCTAGTATCCGAAGAACTCCCTCATAATCAATGCCTTCTTCAATAAAAGGAAAAACCGCGGTGATGTTGGGTTTCGTTGAGACATAGCCTTTACGGTTTTGTTCGTCTGCGCGAATGGCAACGTAGGAGACAGCAGGGTCATCGCCTAGCCAATCCTCAAGAGGCTTGATTTTCATTTGCCGAGTGCACCAGCGCATCTGCGGAGAAGGAAGAGCGCCCCGGTATACCTCAAAATAGTGATCGAAGCCCCGATCACTATTCAGCCTGTTCACAGGCTTACCGAGAACAACTTCAAGACGATATAGGTACTCATATGTCTCAGGAAGTTCTGCACCTGTATCACAGAAAAAATATTCCATGTCCGGCACTCGATCACGAAGATGCATAGCGAGAGCGCTCGAGTCTTTACCCCCGGAGATTCCGCACACATGCCGCACATCACGAGGCGTTCCCATATTCTTTCCCTTCTATTCCCGTGCTACCAGGTGCGTGATCAATGAGTCGTAGAAAAAAATCAACGTCCTCTCGGAGCGCCATCCAAGTCGCGATCGGCGAGGAGTGCAAGAAAAGCATCACTCGCCTCAGTATCGCTATCCACTTGCGCGCGTGCTTTGGAGAGAGCCTCTCTCAGAATATTTTCAAGGGCTTTACGCCTGACCTCATCAACCCAAACAAGCTTCGCGTCTTCAGTACCGTCAAGCCTAGTCAAAGTAACACGAATAGGATCGCATGCCCCAGCATGTTCCAGAAGATCAGCATTCAACGCCTCAACGCGACGGAATGTCCCAGAAACCTCATGAAGAGTAACAAAAAACTGTTTTCGGTTTGCATCAGTCCATTGTCCAGGCGGTAATCCAGACACGCTCATCGCAACATATTCGATCCACTCATCGTCACCGGGAATATCAGCAGACAAAGCGACAGCAAATGTGGCAACATTCTGGTCAGTAATCTGCTCCTTGATTTGTTGAGCACGAATACGTAGATCCTCACGGAAATCTTTGAAAGATCCTCTTAATTCCTCGCGTAATACAGATTGGACCTGCTTGAGTAAACGAGAATAAGCAGTGTTAAATTCATCAATAATAGCAGATAGCCGATCAGAAATTTCATCGATATCGCTACTATCGTATGTACTTACAGCCGGAATCGGTTCTTTTCCCAAGGCTTTCGGGATCACTGAAAAAATAAGCTCATCGGGTTCGGTCTCAGTGAGAAAAGCGCGACGCACTACGCGTGCGTCGTCTGTTAGGTGTCCCGTCTTTTGAATATGTTTTGGCATGCTTCTGATGCCCCTGAGAAGATGAGAGACTACAGANAGGACGCTCCCTCCCCGTTCTNTCCCCGGTTTCGCAGAAGCAATAACCCCAAGCCGGTCAGCAATACGAGCAAGAAATTCAGCGCGGATGCCAGCACGGCTACTGAAATGTTTCAGCTCAAAATTACCGGGATTGCGAAGCAAACGTTCAACGAGATCGGCAGTAAGAACCGGACGAAAAGTTCCGTGCTCGTAGAGAGCGACTTCTTCGACATTCACAATAAGAGACGCTACCAAGATGATGGGAGCAATCCCGGCACGCAGCCCATATGGAGGAGCTGCAAGTCGCTCATATATGTCNTCAACACGTGTCCGGCAAACAGTTGTCTCTGAAAGAATCTCATTGAGATACTCCCAGACAGNCCACAACCTGCTCCCAGGAGGTGGAGCTGTTATTTCCCAGCCGTTCTCCGTTNGAACGTGCAGNCCGAGATCACGCAGAACCGACCGGTAGATCGTGTTATCAGGTCCATGCCCCTGAATGCCGAGCGCTTCTTGNTCTGGAGTAGCCAGCATCGCTTCAATAACTACCCGGCGAGCTTTCACTGCTTGTGAAGAAAGCCGGTGCCGATTCACAAGATCGTTATGAATGCTAGTTGCCTGCTCATACCAGATGTCAGCGATCTCTGACACAGCCCGCGAAGCAGAAACCGCTCGCGCAGAACGCGAGACAGGGAGTTCTACTGCAAAAGAGGAGGTTCTCTCCGGAAGGATGTATGTCCATGAACCACGGATATTTGAGGTTGCACCGTAACAAGTTTCAAATTCTTGGTCGAGGCGAATATGGGCTATGACACGGCGTTCAAGAAGTTCACGGTGCACAACCCGATCCTTCTGCTCACCTTCCATGGAAGCAAGAACTTCATTCACAGCTGCCATCTCGTGGGCTGCATCGAGGAGGGCGGCCGTATCAGTAGTCGTCACGAAACCGACAGGCTTCACTCCTCTTTCCCAGTTGACCTCAACTGCTGACCCCATGCCCCCCAGCACATAAAAGACAACACCATCTTCGTTATCTTTGTTACCAAGAGACTCGACTCGGTCGATACCGACATCCGCCCAATGCCGGGCAAACGCACGTAGGGCCCCAGTCAGGTGCGAATGCCGACCAGCCACAATAGGATCAAGAGGCAGAACCTGTTCTAGAACAAGGCGGGGAGAAATTCCACGGAGACTCTGACGCGCAACGTCTAATGCAGTCTTAAGGTCATAATCGCTCCCCTGCCAAACACGATATTCATCAGCAAAGTCCCGGAAAGTTACAAGACCATTTTGTTCAAGAGAAGCAAGTTCCTGTTCTATCTCCGCAGGAGAAGAAGTTCCCTGCTGCTCGTCGCAACATGCAGACAACACGATTTCCTTCGAAGCACGTAACGCTCCTCCTGTAGATACAAGATTGAGAAGCCCAATAGTCTTTAGAAGTCGACGAGCTGCATCACCTAGACCATGGACGTCACGAATACGAGTATCAATCTCAACCCAGCGCGAAGCAGTAGAAGAGACACTTCGCATGGTGGCAGCTGATTCGATGAAATAGTCGTAGACACGGTCGAGACGAACCNAGGGCAGCNCAGTATTTTCCTCCCAGGCGGTTTCCGNAAGAAAAGAGGCAACGCTCAGAGGTTCACTACTCGTGAGAAAAGAAAAAAGGGTTCGTTCATTCTGCCCATACCGTTCGCATAATTCTGGTANTACAGCAAGAGCCAGCGGGTGTAGTGGCCAGCAACGGGATAGGAGATCTGGATCGGCCGAGAGATCAATCAGACCGATTCTTGATAGTTCTTTCGTTTCTTTTTTGGCCCAAGTCAAAAGAGTAGGGATAAGAGCAGGAGAGGGGTCCTCAAACGCGGCGGCAATAAGTTCTCTCGTTTGCGCTGGACTGTCAACAAAGGGAATATCTTCGAACCGTCCTTGGATTTTCGCCCATTCACGACGTTGCACAGCAGTGACATTACCCGCGTACTCATCAAATGCCANGTGCTGCAGAGTCACAAGAGCAAGAGGGACCCCATCATTCCCATGAGCCTGCTCTGCAAGCTCCTGCAGTAGATAAAGATCTGCAGCACTCGGCGAGTCTGAAAGTGCTTCGAGGTTTTTCCCAAACTCATCAATCAGTAAGAAAATTGGAGCAATCTTCCCAAGAGTCGCCACAATAAACTGGATTTCTCGAGCCGAAAAGAAAGTTTCGCCCTCAGCAGCTGCCTTACTCATCAAGGAAAGACGATCTCTCGCCTGCCCGAACAATGCCTCATGTTCCGAAGAAGGAGAGTACCGTTCGAGCCCATGCAAAAGAGCGCGCACAATAGTTAACGCGACTGGTTCTCTCCGCGCAGTAGCGACAGCACGTATAAATCCGCGGTCATGCGCGTCAAAACGCTTCCGAGCCGAATCAAGTGTGACAAGTGCGGTGGGGGCAGCATGGGTAAAGAGTTTCTCAGCAGACAAACGGGCTGGATCATCTACAGCGCCAAGCAGTGCGTCGAGCACAACAACAAAACTGGATTTTCCAGACCCGTATGGCCCGGTCACAGAAAAAATAGCTTCGGGCTTTTCTTGATCAAGCGCCTTCGCGAGACGAGTAATCATCTCGACAGCACGACTCACAGGTAGATAGCTATCAATAAACTGTGCTCTAGTATCTCTTTCCACATTGATAGATCGGGTAAAACGAGGGCGCGGGGACTTAAGGTCTGATAAGTAGGTCACCGGACACTCCCTCTATCCGCAAAAGAAACCGCACAATCCCCGGCGGATCCGGCAATACAGAGAGAGGGAAGCTGTCGCGTGTTTCCGGTCAGTTGCTCGTAATGATCCCGAAGCAGAGAACTAGCGACATCTGCAACATCACCCTCAAAAGCCAGCTGCGGAACACCCGTCGATGATGTGACTTCAATTGCGGAATACTCAGCCGCTGCCTGCTCTAAAAGTACGCTGAGTGCTGTTTCAGGAAGTTTAAAGATCCGTCCAGGAGCACCTGCTTCTGTCGCGAGACGCGAAACCGTAATAGTCTGCGCAGTTGACTCNTTACGAGCAAGAAAATCAAGACAGGCAAAAGCAGCAATTGCCGGAGGCAGCGTCGGCTTTACACCAAGCAAAAACCGATACGCACCCTTTACAGCCTCACTCGAACGGATGAGAGAAAGACTTCGAAAGGGGCAATCAATTGCATCATCGAAAGTCGCACGCGTTACGTGTCCTGACACATACATGCGGAGCATGCAGGACACGTCTTTTTTTACTGCAGACACATGGGGAATTCCCGAATCGCGNGTCCTCTCCATGACAAACTGTTCAAGCTGTTCAGCAGTAAACTCNATGGCCGTGAACTCATTAAAGGCNAGCCACCACACCGGCATAATCGAAGGCGGGGCAAAAAGCCACCAGTGCAACAGCCATAAAGTACTAGGCAACTCGCAATAGGGATCCCACCCCTCATCCGAAAACATTGTTCGCCCAATGGCAGAGGGCATGGCTGAGGATTTTTGATTCGCCCGTCCTGTCGTCCCACGCGCAAGGACACGAAATGCCAGCCCCCAATGCCGAATAGAACGGACCATATTTTTGCCGACACCTAGCTCGACAACAGCGTCATCCTGTCGAAAAATATTCGGATCTTTCGCTGCAGTGTCGTAGGCCTTCTTCATCCACCCATAACGGGGATGGAAAGTCTCATGGCGAGCATAAACAGCCTCGCAGGCAGTTGCGAGTCTCATCCGTCAGATTCCCCTCTGACCTTCATTGTCAATGAGGGCACGCACCAAGACAGCGAAAAAAAAATATGTGTGCGTCTTTCAAAAAAGAGACTCACCTACTCAACTCCCGAACACGTTTGATCGCAGGAACCAGCCCGCTCACGGCTTCATCAATATCTGCAACAGAAGTCGGAGAACCGACACTCAAACGAAGGCATTCCCCGGCCTCTTCATGGGTACGTCCCATTGCGACAAGTACATGGGACGGCGCAGGCACAAGAGCCGTACAAGCAGACCCAGAAGAAATCGCAACATTGGGAACATTCGCCATCACAGCCTCACTATCCGCCCCTTTAACCCTGATATTCGCCGTATTCGGCAAACGCNGCAAAGCAGCCCCAGCAACAAACTCGATATCTCGCACTCGCGTCGACAATGACTGCACAAGACGCTGCACCAAACTCTCCTGCCGGGATGGCTCACCTCGCTCGAAAAGTTCCCCCACAAAATCGGCAGCAGCACCGAAACCAACGATCCCGGGAGTATTCAGAGTGCCACTACGCAATCCCCGTTCATGCCCACCCCCGTGTAGCAAAGGAGCCACTGACACTCCCCGCCGCGCGTAAAGGGCACCCACGCCCTTAGGGCCATACATCTTGTGCGCGGAAAAAGACGCTAAATCAACATCAAGCTCTCGCACATCCACAGTGATTTTTCCCAAGGCCTGGGAAGCATCCGTATGGAAAAGCGCTCCATATTGATGGGCAAGTTCAGCGAATTCCGCGATCGGAGAGATCACGCCTGTCTCNTTGTTCGCGAGCATGACCGAAACTATTGCAACATCCGGATCAAGCGCATCCCGTAGAAGTTCGGAATTCACACCACCTTCTCGATCCACAGGCAAAATTGTAAGAACAAAACCATACTGTTCAAGACAATTTGCTGTATCAAGAACAGCCTTGTGCTCAGTAGCAGCGATCACCACACGGTTCCGCCCAGTTGGTACTAACTCAACTGCACCTTTCAGCGCAATATTGTTTGCCTCTGTAGCTCCGGATGTGAACACGACCTCGGAAGGCCCCGCTCCAATGCACGTAGCAAACCGTTCACGGGCAGACGCTACGGCATCGGCTGCCTGCCTTCCAAAAGAGTGGACAGAAGCCGGATTTCCATAGTGCTCTGTAAACCAAGGAAGCATCGCGTCGAGAACCCCAGGAGCGACCGGCGTCGTCGCGTTATAGTCGAGATACACTACATCCAAGCCCATANAACCATCCCTATCAGCGGAATCATCGACAAGTGCTATCCATCTGAACAGCCAAACAGCTACAAGCAAACAAAAATGTACAGTTATGGCTCTTCTCNCCAACCCGATGAACCCNAGAAGTCCACGGAAGCCCTCAATCTTCCAAAGTCCAGAAAAACACAGCTTCGCGACCTCGTCTCAACAGCACCTGAACCTCCAATAATGCTTCGTTCGTTGCGAGAGGTGTCACGTGTCTAGGGCAATACACATTCAGGTCGTAGTCGGCTCCCCAGAGATTACCGATCTAGGACCAGAAGCGCTTAT
>JGI24723J26617_10002281_pt1 | contig 15363 bp, 14 predicted proteins | sample Cruoilmetagenom6_FD_26617 | JGI IMG/M metagenome (IMG submission 26617)
AGGTTCACATATATGAAATTGAACCGGTAAACGGGCTGGCCGCACCGGACGGTCGTATTTTCATAACCCGCGGATTTTTCAACAAATACCGTGCCGGGGAAGTATCCGCAGAAGAAATGGCAAGCGTGATCGCCCATGAACTGGGCCATGTGGCCCTTGGCCATTCGCGCCGCCGGATGATCGATTTTTCTGGCCAGAACGCGCTGCGCACAGCACTGGCCATGGTTTTGACCCGGTTCATCCCGGGCCTTGGCGGATATATTGCAAATTTCCTGACCTCTATTCTGGCTGCGCGCTTGTCACGATCTGATGAATACGAAGCTGACGCCTACGCCTCTGCCTTGCTGGTCAAGGCTGGGATTGGAATTGAAGCGCAAATATCGCTGTTTTCCAAACTGGATGCGCTGACCGCGTCACGTGGCGGTGCGGTGCCTGCCTGGCTGTTAAGCCATCCTAAGACAAAGGAACGGGTGTCTGCTATCCAAGCCAATGAGGTCAAGTGGCAAAGTTGAACTGAGTTTTTCGGCAAAGAAAAAGTCAGGAACAACGATCAAGGACTTTGCCGAGGCGAGGCAATCGGGCCTTTTTTAGCAATGCCCGGATAGGTTGGTTTTGCCCGGAAAGGAATTCAGCCTTTTGTCTGACTTGTTCGGTTGCGGCCGCCACTTTTTTTGGATGGCGATCAAACAGAGTGCGCAGAACCGCGTCCGGATGTAGCGGAGAAACGTGATGTTGCGCCAGTGTTGAGCGCGGAAAATCCCGCAAATTCATTGTCATCAGGATTTCCGCCCTACATGTTATGGCGGCAGCCAATACGTGACGATCAGCGACATCGGGCAGGTAAAGGCTTTCTTCCAGCGCCGTATCTGATTGAACTTCGCTATTGGGCCAATTCGCCCGCAACAGGGCTATTTCGCCGCGCGCGATAACGCCCTGCCCGCCATCAATCCGTTCTGCTGCACGTGCCCATTCTTCCAGAATTCTGGCTGACCATAGGGGCGTGATAAGACCAGCCTGTGCCACGCCCAGCACAATTTCCCGCATCACGGTTGGATATAGCACACAAGCGTCGATCAGAACTTTCAAGGGAGCAATCTAAAAAACAGCGCCTTCAGGTAACCGCTTTCGGCAAGTTGTGGCAGCAATGGATGATCAGCCCCGGCAAATCCCGTATGGATCAACTGACCGTTGCGCCCCCCCCTGCCAATGCCACGCGCGCACGCGGTGCGAAATCGGCCAAGATCAACCGCATGAGAACAGGAACAAAGACCAATATACCCACCCGGCCGCACTAACGGCGCGGCCAGTTTTGCAACACGTTCATAGGCGCGCAGGCCTGCCTCCAACGATTTTTTGTTTGGTGCAAAGGCCGGCGGATCGCAGATCACTACATCAAAGCTTTCGCCTTCATCAGCCAAGGCTTCCAGAACCGCAAAGGCGTCGCCTTTGCGGGATGTAAACTGGCCTGATTTCCCCATGGCATCTGCACCCAGAAAGGCCAACGCAAGAGCTGGATCCGAACTGTCCACAGCCAGTGCACTTTTTGCCCCCCCTCCAAGCGCTGCCAGCGAAAACCCACCAACATGGGAAAACACATCCAGAACCTTCGCATCTTTGCAAAGAGCCTGCGCAAATGCGTGATTGGGGCGTTGATCAAAGAACAGGCCGGTTTTTTGCCCGCCCAGAATATCGGCCATATAGGTGGCACCATTCATGGTAACGGGAACTGGCCCATCAATTGCGCCGGTCATGATAATGGTTTCTTCGGCAAGCCCTTCCAAACCACGTGCACGCCCGGTGCCGTTTTTCACAATAGTTTTGATCCCGCTCACGGCTGAAAGGGCACGAACCAGCGCCTCTATATGCGCTTCAGCCCACGCGGCATTTGGCTGAACAACTGCCACGTCACCAAAGCGGTCAATGATCACGCCGGGCATCCCATCCGCTTCGGCATGGATCAGCCGGTAATACGGTTGATCATAGACCCGCTCGCGATGTGTCAGTGCAGCATCAATTCGGGNGGCAAACCACTGTATATCAATTAAAGCACCCGGATCTCGATCCAGCATCCGACAAAAAATCCGGCTTCGCGGATTGACGGCCACAATACCCATTTGGATGCGTTCATTATCTTCCAGCACCGCCAATACACCGGGTTCAAGCGCCTTGGTGCGCCGGTCGGTGACGATTTCATTGTCATAAACCCACGGAAAACCGTGGCGTATGGCCCGAGCGTTTGCTTTGGGGCGCAGGCGAACTACGGGAAGATTTGCATGTGTCATGCCCCCTCCTAGTGTCAAAGCGGGCAGATCAAAAGGGGACGGACAAGCTATTTTGGCGGAATATAGGCATTTCCGGTCAATTGGCTTTGAATCACGTTGGACAGATGTTCAACAATGCGAACCCGCTGCGTCAGCCCAACACGATCAGCAGCCAGCGCTTCGCTGCCCCCGTAACCACGCAGATTTGCATGCACTGGATATTCAGGCACAATGATATNGTCGGTTTCAGCGTTCAGAACTTCAAGGTTGAATGATATTGAATGTACGCCACCAACTGAATAGCGGGTGCGTTCTGTCAGCGCATGAAACCGCAACACCTCAACATTGACGACGATCGGAAGATTGCCTTTTATTTCATCGGTACTTTTTCCAAACCCATCTTCGAAAATCGCCTGAATCTGAGCATACCGATCACCATAGTTTTCACCGCGCCAGACAATATCTGCACTCGGCAAATAGCCCGTACCCTCTGATACGCTAAGCGTTCTGGGTACTGTAACATTCAGCGATGTCACATATAACGAAGGCAATCGGGTAACATCCATAGGCGGGTCAGTATCAGGCGCAAACTTCATGACGGTGGTCATCCCTGACGAACATGCAGAAAGACCCGCAAACGCAAGTAAAACCAAACAAATATTGACCACTTTCTTCACTGTACCAGACCTTGATAACCTAATTGTCCGATATCCGTTCTTCACAATCATTAAGGCGAAAAAAAGGAAAATCCCGGTTCAAAACCGGGGTTTGTTCATTTTTGGAAACAACCGGACCAGTGCAAATCGGGCTATTTCATAGGTGGTTTAGTGCGCGGCGCGATGCATCAGCACAGTAAAACGGCCTGTGATCCAGGCATAAGCTGTTTTAAACCCATGCCTCATCGCCTCTGCACGAAGACGCTGCGCGCGGTCTTCGATTTCAGCAAAACTCATCTGGGCAATTGGTTTGTTCGTGTCCATTGGTATATTCCTTGTTCACTATGTGCATCCCTTAGCCCCAAGATAGGTCAGCATTGCGAACCTTACGACGGCCATTTGCGCAATCCCGCTATGCATGTGGCGAAACCCGTCATTGTGTGAAAATTACTGTTGTTAGCGCTAACACAACATGCTACTGCAACGCCGAAAAGACAGACAGGAAGTGTTATGTCCCTAAACCCCACTATCGTAAATGTTACTGAACGGATCATTGATCGTAGCAAACCGACCCGGCAGGCGTATTTGGATCTGATGGGGCGTGCAGTGGAAGATGGGCCAAGACGTGCGCACCTGTCGTGTTCGGGGCAGGCCCACGCCTATGCGGCAATGGGTTCGGATAAAGACCGCCTGACAAGCGCGCGCGCACCCAATTTGGGGATCGTTACCGCCTATAATGATATGCTCTCAGCGCATCAGCCATTTGAAACCTACCCGGATCAGATCCGCGCCGCTGCGCGCAATATCGGGGCAACCGCACAGGTTGCAGGGGGCGTTCCGGCAATGTGCGATGGCGTTACCCAAGGTGAACCCGGCATGGAACTCAGCCTGTTTTCGCGCGATGTGATTGCACTTGCTGCCGGGGTGGCCTTGTCACACAATACATTTGATGCCGCCGTGTACCTTGGGGTCTGTGACAAGATCGTTCCCGGTCTGGTAATAGCTGCTGCCACCTTTGGCCACATCCCGGCGCTTTTCCTGCCAGCCGGTCCAATGGTCAGCGGTATCAGCAATGACGAAAAAGCTCAGATACGACAGCAATTTGCCACCGGAGAAATTGACCGTGACAAATTGATGAAGGCAGAAATGGCCGCATATCATGGCCCTGGAACCTGCACATTTTACGGAACCGCCAATACCAACCAGATGTTGATGGAATTCATGGGGCTGCATCTGCCGGGCGCATCCTTCATAAATCCGGGCACACCATTGCGCCAGGCCCTCACCACGGCGGGTGCCACGCGCGCATTGGAAATCACGGCTTTGGGCAACAATTTCACTCCAACCAGCGAAATTCTGGACGAAAAAACATTCGTCAACGGTTTGGTCGGGCTGATGGCAACTGGCGGCTCAACCAACCTCGTGCTCCACTTGCCGGCAATGGCGCGGGCGGCTGGGATTATCCTGGATTTGCAGGATTTTTCTGATATTTCAGAAGCCACACCGCTTATGGCCAAAGTCTACCCAAACGGGCTGGCTGATGTGAACCATTTCCACGCCGCAGGTGGGCTTGGATACATGATCGGTGAACTGCTGGATGCGGGGCTTATGCACCCTGACACCAAAACCGTCGCGGGTGATGGAATGACCCTTTACACCAAAGAACCACAACTGAATGATGGAACTTTACAGTGGGTGGATGGTGCCAAAGCCAGCCTCAATGAAAAGATCCTGCGCCCGGTTTCTGACCCGTTCCAGCCCACGGGTGGCCTGAAACAGCTGGAAGGCAATCTTGGGCGAGGCGTGATGAAAGTTTCAGCAGTTGCACCGAAACGCCGCGTCATTACAGCCAAAGCGCGTGTGTTTAAGGACCAACGGGACGTTAAGAAGGCATTTCAGGCAGGTGAGTTTCGCGAAGACACTGTTGTTGTGGTCCGCTTTCAGGGGCCCAAGGCAATCGGGATGCCCGAGCTTCATTCCCTCACGCCCACACTTGCAGTATTACAGGATCGCGGCCTGAAGGTCGCGCTGGTCACAGATGGGCGTATGTCTGGCGCCTCTGGCAAGGTTCCTTCTGCAATTCATGTCTGCCCCGAAGCCGCAGATGGCGGCCCGCTCGCTAAAATTCGTGACGGTGATCTGATCTGCGTGGATGCTGACACCGGAACATTGAATGTGATATGTGATGATCTAAGCGACCGCCCTTGCGCCACCTTTGACCTTAGCCAAAGCCATACTGGCATGGGGCGCGAACTTTTCGCCCCGTTTCGCCAGAACGTTGGCCTGGCCACAGACGGGGCTGCGGTAATCGTGTAAAACCATATCACCCTTTCGAATTTCCAAAAATATCCCCGCCGGAGGCGGTGCAAACCCCGCCACGCGGCCCGATCCAAGGACACAACCATGACCCCTCAAGACGCCAGCAACAAAGCCCGCGAAATATGCAACCTGGCCCCGGTCATCCCGGTGCTTGTCATTAATAATTCTGCAACTGCCCGCCCACTGGCACAAGCGCTTGTTGCAGGTGGCCTGCCCGCGCTGGAAGTCACCCTTCGTACACCCGCAGCGCTGGATGCAATCCGTGAAATGGCGCAGGTTGCGGGCGGTGTCGTCGGGGCTGGTACCTTACTGACACCGGCTGATGTCAAAGCCGCCAAAGCCGCAGGCGCGACTTTCGGTGTTTCGCCCGGCGCGACTGACAATCTGCTGCAAGCATGCGAAGACGAAGACTTGCCCCTGCTGCCCGGTGCGGCCACCGCAACAGAAGCGATGGCATTGCTGGAACGCGGCTACTGCGTTCAGAAATTTTTTCCCGCCGAAGCATCAGGTGGTGCCCCGGCACTGAAATCCATTGGGGCGCCTCTTCCACAGATCAGTTTTTGTCCGACCGGGGGCATATCACTGGCCAACGCTGATCAGTACCTGTCATTGCCAAATACACTTTGTGTTGGCGGGTCCTGGGTCGCGCCAAAAGATCTGGTAGAAGCTGCAGACTGGGAAGGCATTACATCGCTGGCGCGGGCGGCAAGCAAACTGCCCCGTTAATCCCTATTCCTTTAGCCGCGATTTGCGTCCCCCGCGTCTGCCGGATTGGGCCACACTACCAAGCCCATCCTTTAGAACCGAGTTCATCGGGTGGTCAGGCGCGCTGGCTGCATAAGTTTCAATCAGAAAACCTATGGCATCTTTGGGCTGCGTTCCCANGGGCAGTTTCAGCGCCCAGTCCAGAAAGACAGATCGACATTCGCCCTGGGTTATCCCGTCAATCTGATAACTTTCCCGGATCAGCCCGGTTTTGTCTATTTCGTCCAAAGTCATAACAATTCCTGTACGCATCCGGTGATTTAATCATTTCCCGGCATTCTGCCAAGTGCTCGTTCAATAACATCCCCCGCCGACGACGAAACAGCCTCCAATTCCGACGCCAGCGCCTGTACTGATGCCATATTGGTTTCGCGCAACAGGAATGTGGTTCCCCCTTGTCCGATAACATCCAGATCAAGAACCTCGCCGCTTAATAACCGTGCCGCCGACTGCAATCGCCACATCAGCGCATACGCTACGGCGAGAACCGCAATTTCGGCTTCCGTAAGCCAACCCATCGCAGCACCTGCAGCCAGTTGTTCAGGAACTTTGCGCGATGTGTCGCCTGCCATCAGCGCAGCAGCCTGTGCCAGCAATTCGATATCCTGCATCCGACCGCGGCCCAGTTTAGCTTCCCAATCACCTTTCACTGGCTTGGCCTGTGCAATGCGCCCACGCATCTCAGTCACATCATTCAGGGTTTTTTCGGGGTCACCTTTCTGGGCCAACAGCTCGGCCAGAAAAGCACCTATCGCCAGCTCCAGTTCTCCATTCCCGGCAACAAACCGCGCGCGCGTCAGGGCCAGATGTTCCCAGGTCCAGGCCTCATCGCGCTGATATGCGCAAAATGCGTCAAACGAAGTTGCAACCGGCCCTTGTCGCCCCGAAGGGCGCAATCGCATATCAACCTCGTATAACCGCCCTTCGGCCATAGGCGCACTAAGCGCGGTTACCAATGCTTGTGTCAGCCGGGCGTAATAAGCACGCGTTGCCAATGGCCTGCGTCCGGTCGATGCCTCAACCCCGTCCGGATCATAGATCATGATCAGGTCCAGGTCCGAAGCCGCCGTCAACCGTTCAGACCCAAGCGATCCCATAGCGATAATCGCCGCCCCTTTTCCAGGTGGCGGGCCGTGTTTGGTGGAAAAGTATGTTACCAGGACCGGCCAGACTACATTCAGGACCGCATCAGCCAAACCGGCATATTGCCCACCCGCCTCGTCTGCACTTATCAACCCGCGTAAATGATGCACTCCGATCCGGAAATGCCATTCTTTCATCCAGCGCCGTGCCTGATCAAGTTTGCCTTCATAATCCTCAATTTCAGCAACTTGCGCAGCTAGTTGATCCCTAAGGGCACCCCGACCCGGCCAGTGTGCAAAGAAATCGCCACCAATCACGGCATCAAACACCTGCGCATTGCGCCCAAGATATGCTGCAAGCACAGGTGCGGTTGCTGCGATGTCCACGATCAGATCTATCAGTTTTGGGTTTGCTTCAAACAGGGAAAAAACCTGCACCCCGGCCGGCAGACCGGAAAGAAATCTGTCAAATTGTACAAATGCTTCTTCAGGTCGCGCAGCCTTTTGCAACCGTGAAAGAATTTCAGGGCGCAATCGTTCAAAAATTTCTGCCGCACGGTCTGTGCGCAATGCAGGATAACTTAACCAGCGCCCCAGTACTTCCTGGGAAGTTTCCGACAGGTTCATCACTTTTGCTTCACTGCCTGCCGGGGTAAAGAAACCTTCGGTCGACCCGGCAACCCGGGTCAGGCGTTCCATCAGATCATCCCGCATCTCACTGACTTCGCGCCCCGACAGGGCCGCGACCTGTGCGAAACCTTCTTGCGAAGTCGGCAGATCGTGGGTTTGCGCATCATTGATCATCTGCAACCGGTGTTCAACTTCCCGATGCGCGCGATAATCATCACTTAGCTCTGCCACTACATCGTCTGGAACCCAGTCCTTTTCTGCCAGACATGCCAGCCCATCCAAAGTACCACGCACCCGCAAATCCGGATCACGCCCGCCAGCGATGATCTGACGTGTCTGGGTGAAAAACTCAATTTCGCGAATGCCCCCGGCCCCTAGTTTCATATTGTGCCCTTCCAGCACAATCGGCCCGTGCAATCTTTTATGTTCGCGAATACGCAGGCGCATATCATGGGCATCTTGTATAGCAGCGAAATCCAGATGTTTGCGCCAGACAAACGGGCGCAGTCGTTTCAGATAGGCTTCACCCGCCCCTATATCGCCCGCACAGGCGCGCGCTTTGATATGGGCTGCGCGCTCCCATGTGCGGCCAACACTTTCATAATACCGCTCAGCAGCTTCCATCGACAGGCAAACAGGTGTGACGGAAGGATCCGGGCGCAGCCGCAGATCCGTGCGAAACACATACCCTTCCCCGGTCAGGTCAGATAACATCGCCATCAAACGGCGTGTTACCCGGATGAATGACGCTCGCACATCACCATAGTCATCCATTTCATAGCGGGTCTCATCAAACAGGCAAATCAGGTCAATATCCGAGGAATAATTCAGTTCCCCCGCCCCCATTTTGCCCATTGCCAGAACTGACATACCCGCTGCGGTTTCAACGTCATCAACACTCGCGCTTGGAATTTTTTCGCGTTGGATTTCCACCGCGACAAGCGACTTCAATGCCACATCGACCGCCAGATCGGCAAAATCCGTCAATGCCCCGGTCACCGTTTCCAGCGGCCAGACACCAGCCAGATCGGCCAGGCCGGTCAGCAGCGCCACCCGTCGTTTGGCCTGCCGCAATCCATCAGACAACGAACCATCGGCCGGCGATCGAACATCTGACAATACCTGCGCCAGCGCGTCCTCCGGTGGCACGCTTAATGCGTGATCCAGCCAGACACGTTCACGTTCCATCAACATCCGCAAATAAGGGCTGGACCCGGCTGCACCAGCTATGACTTCGCCCAGTTCCGCTGGCAAATTTGAAAACAATGCACGGGTTTCTGCGCCCCGTTCAGGGCTGAACGGGTAAGGGCTGCGGTTGATACGGTTTACAAAATTCATACGGCAACAGTGGGATGCACACATGGCGGGGTCAACCACTCAGACCGGTTTGTTGGGGCCAACACTTGTGTCCTGACTGAAAATATTTCGCCACTTACCTGCAAATTGCTGCCAAAGCGAACTAACATACATCGCTTCGGCATCTTTACGACCGGTGCGCAAATAATCGGCCCGGTAACACAGCATTGCCAATCCGGTGTGTGGCGTGATCAAACGCGCCTCGCTAATCNAATACCTGGCAACAGTAGGGCCGGTTGCCAACTGCCCGACATGCCCGGCCTTGTCCGAGAAACCGGTTTCATACACACCAAGGAACTGATCATCCAGAAGCATCCCATCAATGGCCGCGTCTCCGCTGACCAGTGCTTCCCAAACCATTTTTTCAAGCGCCAATATCTCGGTGAGATTGGGAATTGTCATTGTCCTCTCCGTCGGGCTGTTCAAAATCCAGGCGTACCCGCAAGCACAGTCAAACATGCAATAACCTGAGTGGGATCTGGTTACGTTATACTGGTTAGCACGCTCATACACTTTATGAGTACCTAACTTATGGAAGGAAAAATATAATCACTAAGCTTGCTGCGAGCGCATCAGGTTTGAAAACATGTGCCAGTTCGCAAAAAATATCAGAAAAATTTTCCTTCAACCATTTGTATTTGTTGTATTAAAAGCTTAATGTAAATATCCTTCACATTTTTCCTTGAACTTTCCCCACCAAACCCCGATATCGGTAATGTGAAAGACATTCACATTGAACCACAACCTTTATTATGGAGTACCGAATGAGCACCGTCGCAACATGGCCTAACCAAGCAGAAACCTGGCTGGACGAACGCGGCAAAGGCGCCTGGATCGCAGCTATGGTCCTTGGATTTATTTTTCTATGGCCTGTCGGCCTCGCCCTTCTTGCCTATATGATATGGAGTAAACGCATGTTTTCCGGCACCTGCGCTAAGCGCAAACAAATGATCCGCAACCGCAGTCGTCATCACGCTGCATTCACGTCATCGGGCAATACTGCCTTTGACGCCTACAAATCTGAAACACTAAGCCGATTGGAAGAAGAACAGGAAAACTTTGAATCATTCCTGCAGCGCTTGCGCGAATCCAAAGATAAAAGCGAATTTGATCAATTCATGGATGAACGCGCCAACAACGCCCGTGATGTCAAATCAGACGACGATGAAGCGGCATAAATTTGCCGCCTGAAAATGGCCCGCCCGAATTGGGTCGGGCCATATATCATTTATGAAAGACTGAAAAATTGACTATGACAGATACCCAGAACGGCCTGCCTTCGCCTTACCAGCACTCTGAGTTATACGCAGATGTGCCTTTTAAGCGGTTTGCAGCATTTGTAATCGATTCGATCCTGATATTTCTGATCACCATTATGCTAATCCCGCTTACCGCGTTTACAGCATTGTTTTACTTTGGTTTTCTGGGCCTGGTTGTCAGCCTGATCTACCGAATAGTTTCCCTGGCCAATAAATCCTCAACGCCGGGAATGCGGTTGATGGCAATCGAATTCAGAACCCATCAGGGCGAACGCTTTGACCTTGGCACTGCAGTTGTTCACACATTGCTTTTTACCGTATTTATGTCGANGATATTGCCGCAGCTTGTTTCCATAATCCTGATCCTGACATCAGGGCGCGCACAGGGCCTGCACGATTTCATCCTTGGAACTGCAGCGAATAACCGAACCGCACGCCAATAGGCGGTATCACACTCCCCCAAAACGGGGGCTTGGCGGATAGGCAAGCGGTTGTTATTCTAAGAGTTACTTGTGAATATCAGAAAGACCTATGCGCCACACACTTCCCATAGCGCCGCAATTTTATGTGACGGCACCGCAACCCTGCCCCTACCTGGATGGTCGTCAGGAACGAAAGCTGTTTACTGCTTTGCACGGCGAACATGCTTCGACACTAAACGATGCTTTGTCCAAGCAGGGGTTCCGTCGGTCACAGAATGTGCTTTACCGGCCCAGTTGTGCAGAATGTTCGGCCTGCCTTTCTGCCCGCATCCGGGTAAATGACTTTGTCCCAACCAAAAGCCAGCGCCGTATCATGCGCCGCAACAAGGAACTGAAACGCGAAGCCACATCGCCTTGGGCTGCGGAAGAACAATATGAATTGTTCCGCCAGTATCTGGACAGTCGCCATGCTCAGGGTGGTATGGCGGATATGGATATTTTTGAATTTGCTGCGATGATCGAGGAAACCCCGATCCGCAGCCGTGTTGTGGAATATTCTGCACCTTCACATGAAGGTGGAACCAAACGCGATCTGGCCGCAGTTTGCCTGACCGATGTTCTGGATGACGGGTTGTCGATGGTCTATTCCTTCTACGATCCTGATCGCCACAAAGACAGCCTGGGCACCTATGTGATCCTTGACCATATCCGCATCGCCCAAGAAGCTGGCCTGCCCTATGTTTATCTGGGCTATTGGGTGCCAGGCAGCCCGAAAATGGATTACAAGGCCCGTTTTGCCCCTGTTGAAATTTTCAACGCTGGCAAGTGGCAGGAACTAAGCAACCCTGACACCTGTTCGGCCGACACCCATCCCCTGTCCACAGATCCGATCGCAGAACAGGTCGCCCGGATCAATTTGCCCGACAGCTTGCCAACAAAAACCTGATATTCCACCCCAACAATGAAACCACAGCTGCACGCACCTTTGGATTAAGGATGATCGCGCAGGTGCACCGATATCATATACGCCAACTGAGTGACCTAGTGACCAATCAGATTTGGTACAATTGTCACCACGCTGGGGAACATCCAGAGCAACAGCAAACCAACCACCTGAATAATCACAAAGGGCATTACGCCACGATAGATATGTGCTGTGGTAACACTGGGTGGCGCGACCCCGCGCAGATAAAAAAGAGCAAACCCAAAGGGTGGTGTCAGGAAACTGGTTTGCAGGTTAACCGCAATCATGATCGTAACCCATTTAGGATCCATGGTGCCGCCGTAGATCACAGGCCCGACAATAGGGATCACGATGTAGATGATTTCCAGGAAATCCAGCACGAAGCCCAGAAAAAACAACACCATCATAACAATCAGAAACACCACCCATTCCCGATCAAAGCTGCGTAGGAAGTCCTGAATATAGGTTTCCCCACCAAACGAAATAACCACGAGGTTCAACAATTGTGACCCGATCAGAATGGTAAAGACCATCGATGTCACCTTGGCAGTTTCACGCACAACGGGCGGTAGAATTCCGGATCTGAAAAGAACCCAGCAGGAATACAAAATACCGAAAATCGCTAAGTGATAAGCAATCTGCGCCACGATAAACGCAACCCACTGTTCCAGCGTCGTTCCATCAAGATTGACCCGCAAGTCAAAATTGATGCCCACCAGAATCATGATAACAACCGCAAAGGCCGATTTGATGATCAGCTTGGCGTTGCCACGTTCATCGCTCAGACGGCGATAGGCCGCCAGCATAAGCGCGCCACCTGCCCCAAGGGCCGCGGCGGGTGTTGGATTGGTGATCCCGCCAAGGATCGAACCCAGAACAGCCACGATCAGAACCAGTGGCGGAAACACAACCCGGATCAGTTCGTTTTGTCCCAGCAGTATTACAGCGTAACGACACCCATAAAGTGCCAGAACCAGAGGAACCGCCAGTATCAGTAAAGACACCCCGGACGTAGTAACAGGGCTGATCAGAAACGCATCTACTGCAAATCCAAGCAAGATACCGATAGCGCCGATAATCAGCGGGCGCTTATCAGCAGATGGCGCCATCCCACGGGCAAAAGTAAGAATGATCGACAGCATAACAAAGCCAATCATAACCCCGGTACCGATTGGCGCTGCAGCAGCAATTTTGGTCATTCGCGCTGCGGCTATTTCTTCCTCGGTTAACGCGCGGCTTTCTTCAACCCCACCAGCTGCCTGCAGTTCAGCCAGTTCAAGAACCGCTGCATCCCAGACTTGCTGACCGTGCAATTCAATCATCGACGCCTTGCACTGATCGCCTACATTTGTGCGCAGGATCGATGACCCGGCGGTGTCTGAATAGCTGTTTACGACAATGCTCTGATCACCAGATACATGAAGTGAATTGGAAAATATCGCGCCGCCAATAATTAGAACGGGCACCAGCAACAACCATTTCAAACCTTCGCGACGTGTGATGACTTCACCGTCTGAATGTGTGGATTGCACAGGTGGCGCTTTATCCGGGTTCATCATCGCGTAGCCAAAGGCATAAAGCCCATAAAGCACCGCCAGCAAAATTCCCGGCAGAATCGCCGCCTGAAACAGCGTACCCACAGAAACCACTGCCGCTTCACCCAGATAAGTCAGTGCATCGGTACATCCAGCAGCCTGCGCACGTGTTTCCTGTGCAGCCGCGTATAAATCCCCCGCCAACGTTCCCAGCAACACGATCACAATCGAAGGTGGAATGATCTGCCCCAGCGTGCCGGATGCGGCAATAACACCGGTCGAAATTTCCGGTGAATAACCATTGCGCAGCATCGTGGGCAGTGACAGCAGGCCCATTGTAACAACTGTGGCCCCGACAATCCCGGTGCTTGCAGCCAGAAATGCCCCCACAACGACGACGGAAACCGCCAACCCGCCCGGCAGTGGGCCAAATACCCGCGCCATCGTTGTCAGCAGATCATCCGCGATCTTCGACCTTTCAAGCGTGATCCCCATCAATACGAACATCAGCACTGCCAGCAATGTTTCGATAGATTGCCCTGCCAGAACCCGTTCATTCATCCGGTTCACAATAAAAGACAGGTTGCGATTGAGTGCCTGTTCCCAACCACCTTCCAGCACCGGGTGCATCAATTGCGGTAAATCCGGGTATCGAAACACTGATATATTCAACGGATTAACCCCTGAATTCACCAGATCACGATAAGCCTGATGGCCTGTATCCACCGCGTGGTGGATCAACAGCCCTGAACTATCCAGTGCTGCGATAATGCCAAAAGAAAAGATACCCGCCCCACCAATTGCAAACGCAACCGGAAAACCCGAAAGAATACCCGAAAACAGGCAAAGGAAGACGATGATCAGGCCTACTTCGACGCCATCAAGTCCAAACATGAAAAGTGCCCCAATTGTCTAATGCGTGCCTTCATAGGCTTCTTCACCTTCGCCAAGGGTGTCCTTGTCGAGGTACTTGTTTTCGCTGGCTTCACCTTCTTTGAACTCAAGGTAAGAGCGATAGAAAAATGCGATCGCCTGTAAAAAGACCATTGCGGTAAATGCCACCAGCAGGACCTTAAACAGGAAATATGCGTTGAACCCGTTTGGCGAAAACCCGATGGTTTCCACGTTCCATTTCACGACCCGGCTTTTACGCATCAACAATTGCAGCGTATCTGATGCAGACACTTTTGGCGTAATCAGATGGCGCCACATAAAATACCAAGCATACATCCAGATAATCGTTGCCACTGGCATCATGAAAAAGATCGACCCGAACATGTCGATAACTTTTTTCGTGCGAAACCTGACGGCAGAATAAACCAGATCAACCCGCACATGGCCGCCCTGAACAAAAGTGTAGGTGGCGCACAAGCAAACGATCGCGGCGTTGTAAAGTTTCAGTTCCTCACCAAACCAGCTTAGGTCTTTGGTGAAATCCATGCCGAACGGGCTAATTGTTATTTCTGCCACGCGAAAGATGCGTTGTAAGAACACGATAAGAATCTGCTGCACAACCATCAGCAATCCGGCCCAGGCAAAGGTTCGCCCGACGGTATTGCCGAACCCTTCCAGTATGCGGACCATTGCCCACATGAAACTGTGCCGCATCATGCCTATTACGGTGAATATTATGAAAACCAGAAAAACTGCGAAAAAAAACTCGACCGAACCGCCGTAGTAGATGAACCGCATAATCGATTCTTTGTTCGACCAATCCAGCCACGACCCCAGATGAGTTAGCGCATACCCAATGTTGTAGAATGCCAGAAACAAGTTCTGGAAGAACCAAATGACCCCATCTAACATAGGTGCCCCCCAATTTATTCGCTTACTGCCCCGCCAGACAGTTAGAATAAAGTCCCTGCCAGCAAAGGCAGGGACCGTTCGTTTGTCAGACCTGGCTGATTAACCGCCCAGAACCCGATTACGCTGGTTCACATAGTAACCATCAGACTGGGATATCCATTTTGAAGTGGACGCAAGCGACGCTTCAAAGCTGCCGCGAATTTTCGCAAACAGTTCGTCGTCCATGTTTGCATCCATGACTTCCTTGGAAGCCGCCCCAAAGGCATCCCAGACATCATCCGAGAATTGCAGAGTTTTCACGCCCTGCG
>JGI24723J26617_10002288_pt1 | contig 15338 bp, 15 predicted proteins | sample Cruoilmetagenom6_FD_26617 | JGI IMG/M metagenome (IMG submission 26617)
GTATATCTCGTCGTTATGTAAAAGAGAATTTTACAACCTTAAACATGCAAAATCAGACAATTCAGGTTTATGAGACCCTTTTAGGTGGGCCTCTGGCCACAGTTGGGGCCTAAAACAGGGTAGAACTTGCTAATTCACTTGACGAAATTATAGCTCTTTGGTTGTAATTTATGTGTTATACGTAAAACAGGCCGTTTTTTAGCGGGTTTGTTTTCTCTCACCTTCTCGGGATTTTTCATATTTAGACTGTTTGAAGTTGATGAGAGAGACGTTTTTGAAAATATTATATTAATTTTATAGGAGATACTGCCATCGCACGCCGACCAATGAAGGCAACGCCAAAAAAGGATGAGGGACCACGCATCAATGATGATATTGATGATGCTGAGGTTCAATTGATTGATGAAACTGGAGAGAATGTTGGGATGGTGCCTCTTGAAGATGCACTGAACCGCGCAGCAGAACACAATATGGATTTGGTTGAGATCAATGGTGGGTCAAAACCGGCTATTGTGAAAATTCTGGATTATGGCAAATACAAATACCAGGCCCAGAAAAAAGCTGCTGAAGCTCGCAAGAAACAAAAATCCTTCGACGTTAAAGAAATTAAACTTCGCCCTAATATTGATACACATGACTATGATGTGAAAATGCGCAATATGCAGAAGTTCTTTGATGCTGGTGACAAGGTGAAAGTGACCTTGAGATTTCGTGGACGTGAAATGGCTCACCAACAGCTGGGCATGGAATTGCTTAGACGGGTGAAAGCGCAAACTGAAGAGATTGCGAAAGTTGAGCTTGAGCCGAAGCTTGAAGGTCGCCAAATGATTATGGTGTTGGCGCCAAGATAAAGCTCAAGGCTTTTTTTAATAGAGCAATGAATTTGTAAAAGATCGAGCAGAAACTTTCTGCTCGGTTTTTTTTTCTCTCACGGGCTATTCTGCTGCGAAGCAGCAGGCCCTCCGAGAGGCGACACTAGGTGCCGGACGCCCATGGCGTCATGTCCTAACACCGAAGAGGTGTTACTCCTTCTTCGTATAGATAATTATATAGTTATCTGATTTATATGCTCCTTACTTAATGAAAGAAAATCATGAGAAATTTTGATGTTGTTGTTGTTGGCGGTGGGGCTGCTGGGATGATGTGTGCTTTGCAGGCGGGCCAACGCGGGCGGTCTGTATTGCTTATTGAGCACGGCACGGCCTTTGGTGAGAAGATTAGGATTTCTGGTGGGGGGCGGTGTAATTTTACCAATAGTGGATGCTCTCATAAGAATTTTCTCTCCGATAATAAGCATTATTGTAAATCAGCGCTTAGCCAATATACGCAGCATGATTTTATCTCGTTGGTGAAATCATACGACATTGCCTTTCATGAGAAGACTTTGGGGCAATTATTTTGTGATGGGTCAGCAACCGAGATCATTGAGATGCTTGTTGCTGAAATGCGTAAGGGCAATGTTGAGTTGATGCTCAAAACTGAAGTGACGAGCATAGAGAAATCAGAGGATGGTTTTTCACTGCGCTTAATGCACTCTCGAACTGAAGAACCGCTTGATGGAGTAACTTGTTCGTCTCTAGTTATCGCAACTGGTGGGCGCTCTATTCCTAAGATGGGAGCCACTGGTTTTGGCTATAAGGTGGCGACACAATTTGGGCTTGAGTTGGTTGAGCAACGACCGGCCTTGGTGCCGCTTACCTTTGATGAACAGTTGTTGGCGCGCTTAAGCCCGCTCTCTGGCATTGGAGTTGATGCGGTTGTCTCTCATCAAAAGACTAAATTTTCTGAGGCGATGTTGTTTACGCATAGAGGGTTAAGTGGGCCGTCTATTTTGCAGATTTCGTCTTATTGGCGCGAGGGAGATAATATTCAACTTGATATGCTGCCTGGCCGGGATGTGTTTGAACTTTTGAAAGAGGCGCGGCAGACGAATGGTAAGCTTGCGCTGCAAACGGTATTGTCAGAACATTTCCCAAAGCGGGTTGCGGATATGATCACTGAGCAATTTGAGTTTGAGGGGAATATTGCTGATTTATCAGATAAAAAACTGAGACTAGTTTCTGATGTAATTAATCGTTGGACTGTCCAGCCTGTTGGAACAGAAGGTTATCGCACTGCTGAGGTTACGCTTGGCGGGGTTGATACCAACGGGCTTAATTCAAAAACGATGATGGCGAAGGATGTNCCGGGGCTTTATTTCATTGGCGAAGTGGTGGACGTGACNGGTTGGCTAGGGGGCTATAACTTCCAGTGGGCGTGGTCATCAGGTTGGGTTGCGGGGCAGGTGGTCTAAGTGACTTTTTCAAGCCTCACCATTGATTTTAGACCAAAATTATTTGGACCGGCATGTTAGTTTTTCAGCCTTGCTTACCAGGATTGCTTTGTTTTGTTGTAGGTAAAGTTTGTAGTTAGGGTTTTTATAAATTATGCCTTGTGTTTCCAGTGAGCTATTTAATTTAACATCTTTGTCATTTTTATAACTCAGATAAACGGTTGGCTTCGTGCCTGACATATTGATTTTTACAGTTATGTCTTCTTTCGCATTGCAGGTGAAAAGACGTGTGATGACGTTATCTTGTTTCTTTTGAGGGTTTATTCCAAGGGAACGCGCGCGGCACGAACTTAAAAATTCTGAAATGCGTTTTTCACTTCCATACATCAAATTTAGATTTGTTGTGTGAGACTGATGCACTTGATAATTTATTGATTTGGTTGCCAGTAGAGCGTTCCAAAATTCGGCCCTTAAAGACATTTTCATTTGCAAGGGTGTGATTTTCAGTTTGTTGGTTTTGCCTTTAGTGGTTTTGAAAGTGGCTTTATATTCCTCTTTCGAAAAGGTGACTTTTGTTTGTGAGGAAAGATCTGTGATTGAATGCCAAAGACGGAGTGGGATTTTGGCGGCGTTTTCTCCAGCAAGGCATTTGGCTGTGATAATGGGAAGCTTAGTTCTGGCATCCATTATAGAGAGTTTGACGGGCTCTTTTAAGCTGTCTGGGTTTTCTATTTGGCTATAGGCCCAAATGGTTTTCTTTGTCTCAGCATTTGCAGGTTCGTGGAGCTTGATCATTGACGTGAAAATGATCAATAAAAAAAGAAAATAACTTGCAAATGGTTTGGTTCGAAAATTTTTCATGAGAGTTAGTTTATCTCATCAAGTATTTGATACAAGGCTCATGACTTTATTATTTGATCTGTTTTGATGATATGGAGGATCAAATTTAAAATTGATTATTTTATCGGTGAAGTGGTAGACGTGACCGGTTGGCTTGGTGGCTATAATTTCCAAAGGGCGTGGTCATCTGGCTGGGTTGCAGGGCAGGTGGTTTGAGTTGATGACAGAAATTAAGAATTTGTGTCTGATGTTAAATCACTCAGAATATGTAAAACGCCTGAATAGATGTTGCCAATGGGGGCTTTGCCTGAAGTGTATTCACCGTCAGTGTCATGATAGGTCTCATAAAGATTACTTAAGAGCTCGATTGTAGCTTGACCATATTCTATGGCTGTTCCGTCAGTAGGTATGGATTCGATGACGTCTCTTGTGGCAGCAACCGCTCTGATGCAAACTGATTTGTCATATTGACTTTGACTAGCCTCAAGGCTTCGCTTTTCAATAATGGCCATGATCGCGGATTTGCATTGTGCGCTTGTTTTGAGTTTTTGTTTCTCTTGCCTATTTGTCATGCGTTTGGTTAACCTGTTTTCATCCTCTTATATCACCACCAGTAGCTTTTTTCACTGAGGCGATGACTTTGTCGGCTACTGCTTCGATTTCTTCGTCCGTCAGTGTTTTTGCCTTTGGTTGTAGGGTTACTTCGATGGCGAGGGATTTTTTGTTCTCACCAAGTGACGGACCTTCGAACAGATCAAAGAGGTTTACATCTGTGATTAGTTTTTTGTCTGCGCCGATGGCGGCTTTTACTAACGTGCTAGCTGAAACGTCGCTATTTACAACAAAGGCAAAATCGCGAGTGAGTGGTTGGAGGTCTGTGATCTCCATGGCGCCTTTGGTGCGTGATTTTTTCTTCGGCTCAGGGATCGCATCTAAGTTGATTTCAAAGCCAACTACAGGGGCTTTGATGTCTAGCTTTTTGATAGTCTCAGGGTGAAGTTCGCCGAAGGTGCCGATGATGATTTTCGGACCTAAACGAATGACGCCAGAGCGACCTGGGTGATACCAGTCTGGTGCGTCTGTTGTGATTTGAACCTTGCTTTCTTCCATGCCGTAGGCTGCTAGCAGTGCAAAGGCGTCTGCTTTGGCTTCAAACACGGTCACTGGTGCGCTGTTGCCGCTCCAATGGCGGCCATTGCCACCATTGCCGCTGTTGTGACCTGCTGTGCCGCATCGAATGCCGCTTGCTACCATGTGCTGGCCGTCTTCTTTATCTGAGTGATAGGTTTGGCCAACTTCCATTAACACAGGGTCTTGCGTGCCGCGTGCGATGTTGCGTGCCGCGGCTGTGATCAGGCCCGGCAAGAGGGATGGGCGCATGTCTGACATGTCGCTTGAAATTGGGTTCGCGAGTTTGAGTTCCGCTTCACCGCCGCCGAAGAGTTTAGCTTGATCTTCAGTGATGAACGACCAAGTGATCGCTTCAACAGCACCTCTTGAGGCCAGCACACGTTTTGCGGTACGTACACGTTTTTGGCTCTGCGTTAGCACAGGGCGGGCAATGCCGAAGTTGCGCGGCAATGGTGTTGGAGTGACTTTATCTAACCCGACAATGCGGATGACTTCTTCTACCAGATCAGCTGTGCCGTCAATGTCTGGTCTCCAGGTTGGGACTTTGACCGTTACGGTTTGATCTTTCCCTTTTACTTCAAAGCCGAGGCTGGTTAGGGTCTCAGTCACTTCTTTGTTTGATAGGGTTACGCCGGTGAGTTTAGTAACACGTTGGAGGTCGAACTCGAGTGTTTTCTCAGGCTTTGGCGGTGTGCCTGCTTTGATCATTTCACTGGCTGTACCGCCGCAAATATCCAGGATCATTTGCGCGGCGAGATTAACGCCAAGCTCAACTGATTGCGGATCGATGCCACGCTCGAAGCGATAGCGAGCGTCTGAGATGAGGTTTAGTTTGCGGCCAGTCATGGCGATGTGGATTGGGTCGAAGTAAGCAGATTCGATAAGGACATTTGTGGTCTCTAATACGGAGCCACTGTCTTCTCCGCCCATGATGCCAGCTAGGCCAAGGACGTTTTTCTCATCGGCAATGAGGCAGGCGCCCTCAAGATCTTCATATTCTTTGCCATCTAAAGCCGTGAATTTCTCACCCTTGTTGCCTTGACGAGTTGAGACGGTACCGCTTAATTTATCTGCATCATAAACATGCAAGGGGCGGCCGCGGTCATAGGAGATGTAGTTAGTGATATCAACGAGCGCATTGATGGGGCGCAGGCCAATGGCTTTTAGGCGTGCTTGTAACCAAGCTGGTGATGGGACGTTTTTTACATCTTTCACATAGCGGCCCCAAAAGGCTGGACAGATGTGTGCTTTGTCTTTTGCAATATCAAGCTTGATATCAGTTGGGCTTTTAAAGTCGCCTTTATCTGCGTAGCCAAGGTTCTCATCTTTTAAGGTGCCAAGGCCAGCTGCTGCCAGATCACGGGCTATGCCTCTGACGCCTAAGCAATCTGGTCTGTTAGGTGTGATGGCGATTTCGATCATTGGGTCGTCTAGCCCGGCGTAATCAACATAGCGGGTGCCGACTTTATCTGCCGCGTCAGTTCCAAGCTCGATGATGCCTTCATGATCTTCAGAAAGCTCAAGTTCACTTTCAGAGCACATCATGCCCATTGATTCAACGCCGCGGATTTTCGCTTTTGTTAGGGTGAAGTCAATACCGGGGACATAAGTGCCGACAGGAGCGAAGACACCAAGCAGACCTGCTTTGGCATTGGGAGCGCCGCAGACAACTTGCATTGTCTCGAGGCCATTGTTCACTGTGCAAACCTGGAGCTTGTCGGCGTCGGGGTGTTTTTCGGCAGTTTCAATTTTCGCGATGACGAANTTTTTTAGTTCTTCGGCAGGGTTTACTACTTCTTCAACCTCTAGGCCGATGAGTGTGAGTTTTTCTAGAATTTCATCCAGAGGTTTATCTGTTTCGAGATGGNCTTTTAGCCAGCTAAGTGTGAACTTCATGATTACAGTCCTCCTGCAATGGTTGGGACATGGAGTGGGCTAAAGCCATAATGTTTGAGCCAGCGGCTATCGCCAGCGAAAAATGCACGTAAATCAGACATGCCGTATTTCAGCATGGCAAGGCGGTCGATACCGATGCCGAAAGCAAAGCCTTGATATTCTTCAGGGTCGAGCCCGACATTGCGCAGGACATTTGGATGAACCATGCCGCAGCCTAAAATCTCAAGCCATTTTTCTTCACCGCCGATAATCATTTCATCGCCTTTTTTAGAATAGCCGATGTCAACCTCTGCTGAAGGTTCTGTAAAGGGGAAGTGAGAGGCTCTAAAGCGCATGGTCACATCATCTACTTCAAAGAAGGTTTTACAGAATTCTTCTAACACCCACTTGAGGTGACCCATATGTGTGTCTTTATCAATCACAAGGCCTTCAACTTGGTGGAACATTGGCGTGTGGGTCTGGTCGCTATCGCAGCGGTAAACTCTGCCTGGTGCAATGACGCGTAAAGGCGGTTTTTCATTTTCCATAACACGAACTTGCACGGTGGATGTGTGAGTGCGAAGGACGCGTCTTGTACCATCTTCTTTTTCGTTAAAGTAGAAGGTGTCGTGTTCTTGTCTTGCTGGGTGTTCAGCCGGGATATTGAGTTTGGTGAAGTTGTTTTCATCAGTTTCAATATGAGGGCCTTCTGCCATAGAGAAGCCCAGGTCAGCGAAGATTTCTGTGATCTCTTCCCACACTTGACTGATGGGGTGAATGCGACCTGTGAGCGCTGGGCTTTGGCGCATTGGTAGTGTTACATCTTCGCGCTCGGTCTCGAGCCGTTCGTTTAGGGCAATGCGCTCTAACTCAGTTTTGCGAGCCTCAAGCTCAGTTGTTACAGCTTGCTTAACTTTATTCACCGCTTGGCCAAAGCTTTTGCGTTCTTCAGGAGCCATTTTGCCAAGGCCGGACATGAGAGCTGAGATGGAGCCCTTTTTACCAACTGCGCTTACTCTTATCTCTTCTAAAGATTTGAGGTCAGCTGCATCTTTGATCGCTTTGATAAGATCTTTTTCTAGTGTTTCCAGCTCTGACATGGGTCGCCTTTTTTGTCTCACGGCTATTCTGCCGCTGAAGCGGCATGCCTACGTTGTGCGGCGCTAGGCGCCGGGCATCTCTGATGCCATGTCATACCACCTATAACAGGTGGTACTTCTTCTTTGTAAGTCTTGTTTGAGAAATTTCAAAAAGTTATTCCAAAGGTGTTTAGCTCAATTTGAGTGAAAGGTGTATCTTTTTTTGGGCTCTTTAAGTTGCTCACCAGTAAACGGAGCTATCATAAAAGTCTGTTTTTAATTTAAAGGTAAATATCTTGATGATTTGATATTCATTCTTCTCTAGGGCTTCATACAAAAATACCCTCCAAATTGGAGGGTATTTTTTAATTCGTTCAATTTGGCAGTTGGTTTGCGTTAAGCTAATGAAGCTTGTGCTTTTTCTACCAATGCTTTGAATGATGCTGGCTCATGAACTGCAAGGTCAGCTAGAACTTTACGATCTACTTCGATGCCTGCGATTGTGAGGCCATTGATGAAGCGACCATAAGTTAGGCCATGTTCTCGGGCTGCTGCGTTGATACGCTGGATCCACAATGAGCGGAAATTTTGTTTTCTTGCTTTGCGATCGCGATATGCGTATTGACCGGCTTTTTCTACAGCCTGGTTTGCAATGCGGAATGTATTTTTGCGGCGGCCGTAATAGCCTTTTGCAGCTTTGATAATTTTACGATGACGGGCGTGTGTTGTAACGCCTCTTTTCACTCGTGACATGATGGGTGCTCCTAAAAAAGAAAAAAACAGAAAAAATTAGCCGTAAGGGAGAAACTTCTTAACGATGCGTGCATCGCAATCTTGAAGGATCTGTGTGCCTCTGGCGTTTCTGAGAAATTTATTGGTTCTTTTGATCATGCCGTGTTGTTTACCAGCCTGATTGCCACGAACTTTGCCACTGGCAGTGAGCTTGAACCGCTTTTTTGCACCACTTTTGGTTTTCAGTTTGGGCATTTGCGTCTCCTACTTAAAAAAATGAATGTGAGCTTATCCATCATGCGATTTACATAACAAATTTAATAACAAGCATCACAAACGCGAAATTGGCCGCCACGGCATGCCCTGCCGGACGACATATGAATTAAAAGAGGTTTTATAGGGGTGAACGGCTTTGTATGCAAGTTAAAACTGTATTTTTCTGATGTTTGAAGAAAAATTCAAAAAAAAATGCGTTTGGCGGTATTTTAGTAAGTTGTTTTAGACTGTTGTACTTGTGTTAGACGGTTTAATTGGCCTAAAGTGGCAGTGATGAGGTAAAAATTAGCCTAATAGTCAATTATTATCTGCCAAGAATTCTGTCAAACATCTGATATGAAAATTTTCAAAAAAGTGCAGTTTCATTTCATGCATTTGATTTTTGAAGTTTTAGCTAATTGATAACCTGGATAGATATTGTTTTTTGATTGTTCACCAAATGAGTTAAAGGAAACTTCCGATTTTAACTTTGTTAATATTTAGTAGTTATTTCTGCGACTTTATTTTAGTGAAATATTATAGAAATATATATCTTTGATTTTAAATTCTAAATTTTGCGCAATTATAACTGTGCTAAGGGGAGGACAGCAATAATATGTCAGAAACAAAAGTATTTGATGTTTCGTCTGAGTGGCAAGCCCATGCCCATATTGATAATAATAAATATCTTGAAATGTATAAAGCTAGTGTCGAGACCCCTGATGAATTCTGGGGCGAGCAAGGTAAACGCCTTGACTGGATCAAGCCTTATTCAACTGTAAAAAACACTTCATTTGACCAAGATAATGTAAATATTAAATGGTTTGAAGATGGTACACTCAATGTTTGTTACAACTGTATTGATCGTCATTTAGAAAAACGTGCTGATCAAGTTGCTATTATTTGGGAAGGCGATGACCCGACCGAAGATGAGAGCATTACATACAAACAACTGCATGAGCGTGTTTGTAAATTTGCTAATGTTTTGAAGGCTCAAGGCGTTCAAAAAGGTGATCGTGTTACTTTATATCTTCCTATGATTCCTGAAGCGGCTTATGCGATGCTTGCTTGTACACGTATTGGTGCTGTGCACTCTATCGTGTTTGGTGGCTTTAGCCCCGATGCGTTGGCAGACCGGATTACCGGTTGTGATAGTAAAATTGTTATCACGGCTGATGAAGGCTTACGCGGTGGACGAAAAGTGCCTCTGAAAGCAAATGTTGATAAGGCTTTGGAAAAAGTACAGCATGATGTGACAAATGTTGTTGTTAAGCGCACCGGCGGCGAAGTCGCTTGGGTCGAGGGCCAGGATGTTTGGCTTCATGACGAACTTGAAAAAGTTAGCGCTGATTGCCCAGTTGAAGAAATGAATGCTGAAGATCCACTTTTCATTCTTTATACATCTGGTTCAACAGGCCAACCTAAAGGTGTTCTTCATACAACTGGTGGTTATCTTGTTTATGCCTCAATGACACATGAATATGTGTTTGATTATCATGAAGGTGATATTTACTGGTGTACGGCTGATGTTGGCTGGGTAACTGGTCACTCATACATTGTATATGGACCACTTGCTAATGGTGCGACCACTTTGATGTTTGAAGGTGTACCGACTTACCCAACACCAAGCCGTTTCTGGCATGTGGTTGATAAGCACCGTGTAAATATCTTCTATACAGCGCCAACTGCAATTCGCTCATTAATGGGTGCTGGTGAAGACCTTGTGAAACGCACAGATCGTTCAACATTGCGCCTGCTAGGCTCAGTTGGTGAGCCTATTAACCCTGAAGCATGGGATTGGTATTATAATGTTGTTGGTGATGGTCGTTGCCCGATTGTTGATACATGGTGGCAAACCGAAACTGGCGGTATTCTTATTACGCCGCTCCCTGGTGCGACAGCGTTGAAGCCTGGTTCTGCAACACGTCCGTTCTTTGGTGTGCAGCCTGCTTTGGTTGATAGTGATGGCAAGTTCCTTGAAGGTGCTACTGATGGCAACCTAGTTATTACTGATAGCTGGCCTGGTCAAATGCGGTCTGTTTATGGTGATCATGAGCGTTTTGTTCAGACTTACTTCTCAACCTATAAAGGCTTGTATTTTACTGGTGACGGCGCACGCCGTGATGAAGATGGTTACTATTGGATCACGGGCCGTGTGGATGATGTGATCAATGTTTCTGGTCACCGCATGGGTACTGCTGAAGTGGAAAGTGCTTTGGTTGCGCATGATAAGGTTTCTGAAGCTGCTGTTGTTGGTTACCCGCATGATATTAAAGGCCAGGGCATTTATGCTTATGTGACTTTGATGGAAGGTGATGAGCCAACTGATGAGTTGAAGAAAGAGCTTGTGACCTGGGTTAGAAAAGAAATCGGCCCGATTGCTTCACCTGACCTTATTCAGTTCTCACCTGGTTTACCGAAGACACGTTCTGGTAAAATTATGCGCNGGATCTTGCGNAAGATTGCTGAAGATGATTTTGGTAATCTTGGTGATACCTCAACATTGGCTGAACCAGCTGTGGTTGATGACCTGATTGAGAACAGACAAAACAAATAATCTGTTTGATAAAATAAACAAGAATAAAGAACCCCCGTATAGCTAATAGCTAAGCGGGGGTTTTTATTTAGGTATCTAATAACACTTCAAAACTTCCGAAGATCATTCGTTTGCCATCTAAGGGTGGTTCTTTCATTTTGCCTGACATCATGCTTTCTTCCATTTCGGTCATGACCTTTGGCATGTTTTCATCATGGGCTGCTTTTGAGGGCCATTCAACAAAACCAAGGACAACTGTTTCATTTGGCTCGCATTTAACAGCTAATGGAAAAGAAGTTATTTTTCCTTCCGGAATATCATCTCCCCAACATTCGACCACTCTGGTGGCACCATGTTTTTTAAATAGCTCTGCGGATTCTTTTAAGTGTTCTGTATAGATGATTTTACTATCTGTTGGCGCTGATGCAACGAAAGAGGCTATGTAGGTCATTTTTAGTTTTCCTAAAATATTATAAAAACGATTTATCCAGTAGTATAGACAAGTTTAACAGAGGTTATCATTGTTGGTTTGTTTCGCCAAAATTGGGGTGAGAAGATCATTGTGATGCTTTATTATTTCTTTGTTGGCATGTTTACGGGCCAGTAGAGGACGAAGTAGGCCCTGGTCAGGGCGATGAATAAAAACGCGATTACGATGCTGACTTTATCTGGGAAGTAAGCTGTTAGTCCCAGGTATAGTGCGCCGCCTACGATTGAGAGGGTGGCGTAGATATCTTTTTTAAGAACGATTGGTGTTTCACCGCAAAGCACGTCGCGCAGCAAACCGCCGCCGATTCCAGTGATGCAGCCGAGGATGACCGAGACCATTACTGATAGATCGTTGGCGCTTGCCACTTTGACACCGATTAGGGTGAAGAGCGCAAGGCCGACGGCGTCAAACAGAGAGAGTAGTTTTAATTTGCTTCCTGTTGCGAAATCTATTTTTTTGGTTAGGAAGAATGTGATGATGCCGACCGGTATGCTGGTGAGTAAATAGATTTGATCCTCTAGCCAAAAGACCGGAGCAATGCCGATTAGGACATCGCGCAAAGACCCACCGCCGACAGCCGTTATGACAGACAGAAAAACGGCACCGAAATAATCAAACTCATAACGCACTGCTTGAATGGCCGCTGACGCTGCCATGACGGATGTTGCTAGGATGGTCAGGAATAAAATGAAAGTGACGTGGTCGAACATTGTTGTTTATTCCTTCAGTTATTGGTGAATGTTTTTTTTGTGTCTAATTTAGAATTGTAATGTCTGAAAAGTGCCAGGAACTGACTAACTACAAATATTTGATTGTAGAAAAACAACCTCATAGACGCTTCTTTGTTTCGATTAACTAACAGTCCACATGATAAGTAAGATTGCATATCAAATTGATCTAAATCAAAAAAATAATTCATAATTATCGTAACCTAATCTGTTAGGTATGAAGATCAAGCGGAGGAATAATGAACGAAGATAATAAGAAAGCCATCGGCAAATCTAAAGATGAAATTAAACCTTCACAAGAAGTGGGAATGGATATTTCGTCAGTTGAGAGTTTAGGTGAGCCTGAAATCAGTGATATTGAACCGCTTGAAAGTAAAGAAGCACCTCGGGGAAGTGCTACTCACCGCCTTGCAGAATTACGGCACGATCAGGCAGCTCTTCGCAAACTCTTTGAAACCGGAGTTTACCCTTACAAAAACAAAATAGCTCGTAAAATCTATGAAAAGCATAAGGCTGAATTGCAAACCGAGCTGCTAAAATTGCAGGATTGGGTAAAAGCTTCGGGACTAAAGGTTGTCCTAATTTTTGAGGGACGTGACGCAGCCGGTAAAGGTGGAACTATAAAACGTTTTACTGAACATCTAAATCCTCGTGGTGCCCGGGTCGTTGCTTTAGATAAACCAAGTGAAAGAGAAAAGTCCCAATGGTACTTTCAACGATATATCCAGCATCTCCCTTCCGCAGGTGAAATGGTGCTTTTTGACCGTTCATGGTATAACCGCGCTGGGGTTGAGCGCGTCATGGGATTTTGCACCGCCAATGAATATTTAGAATTCATGCGGGAAGCACCTCAAATCGAGCGAATGATGGTTCGGAATGGTATTATTCTGTTTAAATATTGGTTTTCAGTAACACAGGAAGAACAATTAAGACGGTTTAAATCGCGTGAAAAGGAGCCGTTGAAAAAATGGAAACTTTCGCCAATTGATCGTCAATCTTTAGATAAATGGGATGATTATACTGAAGCAAAAGAAGCAATGTTCTTTTATACAGATACAGCTGATGCTCCGTGGACAATCGTTAAGTCTAACGATAAAAAACGTGCGCGTCTCAATTGTATGAAGCACTTCCTAGCAAGTATTCCTTATGCTGAAAAAGATCATCATATCGTGGGTAGACCTGATCCCCTAATTATTGGATCAAGCTCCGATGTGATTGGGAATAGTGAACATCTCTTAGGAAAAAGTCTTCATCCGGACAAAAAACGATCAGTGTAAATTTTTGTTTAATTAAATTTACCTGCTTTGGGTCACAAGCAGTTGTTTTAAATTCATTCCTCATTCGCTAGTAGATCTATTTCCAGCCCTTCTATCTGCGGCATAGATTGGCCGGCGATGCCTTCTAGGTCACCGTGAAGACCGACTGTGTTTTCTATTACCGCGTTGATTTGTTTGTCTCGTTTGGCCCACATGCGGTTCATGGCGGCTTTTTCTTTGTTGAGGTCTTCCTGCATAGATTGGAATTGTTCGCAGATGGCTTCGACGCGGTGTTTGAACTGGTTTCCGGTTAGATATTCATAAACCAGTGTCATTTTGTCTTTCTGGCCGAGTTGTGCAACTTTGGCTTTGGTGATGCCCATTAGGGTTTGGCGCAGGATCAGCGCTAGGGGCAGCACATAGCGCGGCGAGCAGACATAGACCCCTTCATGGAAGTTGAAGGTTTCAATGTCTTGTGGCAGAGCGTTGGAGACGAGAATAGCGATTTCAGCGCCAGCGTTTCTTTGATCTGTTTTTAGTTTTGGGATCCAGTCATTTGACCAGTTTTTGGTTTGCTTTAATTCCCATAATATAGAGCCTGAGGCTTGTCCTGTTTGGGTGATGACAAATTGTTGAATGTCAGCACCAGAGACACCTTTGCCGACAGGGCTGATGGTGTCATGAGGGAATTTTGCTGCGAGTTGTTCTTCTAGCTGGAGCTCTAAGGCTTCGCCTTGTAATTGCTGGGAGCCTTGGCTGGCGCGTCTTTGCAAATCTTCAATTTTCTTTTGCATAGATGAGAGCTGCTCATCTTTTTCTTTCAGTTTGAGGGCTTGTGTTTCGCTGAGTTCTGATTGGGCTTTTTTGAACATCTCTTCTTTTGCGGCGCTAACTTGTTTTTGAACGGTGAGGTTCAGCTCGCGCTCTTTGTCTTGCAGGAGGCGTTCTTTTTCTAAAAACAGAGCCTCTTTTTCCTGTGCGAGTTTTAACTTTTCTTCGCGCTCAGCCATTAGTTTTTTGGTGGCTTCTAACTCTTTGCTTTTGGCTTCCATCTCGAGGGCGGTTTCAGCTTTTGCTTTTTCGGTGGCTGTTGCTGTTGCAGCTTTTAAAGCGTCTTGTTCAATTTTTAGTTTTTGGACTTCTAGCTGTTTGGCGAATTCAATTTCTTTGGCAGCTTCTTGTTTTTCGAATTCTTTAGCGCGTTCTTCAAACTCTTTTTCTTTAAGAGCGAAGGCTTTTGTTTTTTCAGCGATCAAGGGGGCGGCAATTTGATCTTCCAATTTGATTTCTGTCCCACAGTTTGGGCAGGTGGTTTTCATGGTGGTCGTGGACATAATTTTACTTTGCACCCTTTTGAGCCTGATGTTTTAGAGTTTAGTTTATATAATATATTTGTTAAAAATGTTCTTAGTTTGTTCTATTTTTATGTGAGGTGTTAGTCAAGGTAAAAAGACTATAAAAGAGATGAGAGCGAGATTGAAGCAGTGGCTGTGAGTAGGTTGGGTATAACTCACTTGTGTGGCCGAAAATTAACTTAAATCTACGGGGATCTTGACTCTTTTTAGCTTTCACGCATAATCAAGCAACTTAACCTTAGATGCTGGGGCCTTGAACCCTTTCGATTTTAGGACATACTAATATGATATTATTTGCTTTTTTGCCCTTTCGGCGTGCTTTGCATTTGTGTTATTTAACACCTCCTTCTCATAAATTTTCACATGAACCTCATCCGTTTTTAACTCCTCTTGATAAGGGGGGCTGCTGCGCATGTTAGTTTGTAGCTGTAATGTGATTAGTGAAGCTGAGATTGCTGGTGTTATAACTGAATTATTAGAGGAAGATTGTTGGCGGCTCATTGTGCCAGGGCAAGTGTATCATTCTATGAGTAAGCGCGGAAAGTGCTGTGGTTGTTTTCCTAATGTTGTTGATATCATCGTTCGTGTTACGGAGGCGTATCATCGCAAGCAGGAAACCGCAGAAGCTGAAATTATTTCTTTCATAGACCTGTTGAAGAAAAAGCATGTTCAATGTGAAACGACACGGCTTATAGCGCGTGAACGTTTGCGCAAGGTATCTGCTGCTTAAGTTGTGCGGGTGACTAATATCTTTCTGTCATTTTTCTATTTTAGTTTACACTGCCTGAA
>JGI24723J26617_10002290_pt1 | contig 15336 bp, 14 predicted proteins | sample Cruoilmetagenom6_FD_26617 | JGI IMG/M metagenome (IMG submission 26617)
AACCTCTTAAGGCGCCTGAGGGCCATTATATCAAATGTTCCTTTTTTTTTCAAGAATAGATACCCAACATCAGAATTGAGTTGTTCTTTCAATCTCCCTTCTTCCCGCGTGACGCAGAGGCATGACCCTAGCTGTTCATCTACCAGTGCGTTTGCAAAAGTAACTGCAATCTGTTCTGCACCACCTGGATGTAAAGTATCTATGAATTGCAGCACCTTCATTGTAGCAGGGTTTTTATTTCAGCCTGAAAAGCATTTAAGGTATAGTTTCTAGACCACTTCATGGCGGTTTCAGAAATATGTGAGAAAGTATCTACATCATTCAACACTCGCTTGATTTGAGAACTATCTGTAGAAAGATCAAGGTCTAGGAGTATGCCTCTTTTGCCTTGATCGAGCATCCAGGGCACACATGAAATTTTTGTTACCATTGGAATAGCTCCCCAAAACATGGCTTCTGCAACCACTTTAGGCCATCCTTCCGATTGTGATGGTAATAGTAAAAAATGACTTTTCTTATACGCCTGCTCAACAATTTCGGCAGTTTCATTTCCATGAAAAACGACACGATCTGAACACTTTACTTTTGCAACATGCGCTTCTAATTGTGCTCTTTCCTTTCCATCACCGTAAAAATCGAGATAACAATCTATGCCCTGACTCCACAATTCTTCAAGAAGCTGAATAGCATATAATGGGCGTTTACCACGTGACAAGGCACCTACAAACATAAATCGGAAGGGTTCTGAATATCTTCTATTCGGCTTCGTCAACTCGGTCTTGTCTTTCTGGTAAGTAGCTGTAAAAAATGGTTTAATATTCTTAGTTTGATTTGGCCAATCACCGTACACCAAAACCTGCATATTTTTAGTCCAAAAGGTATTAGATAACAGCCATTTTTGAAAACGATAACTCAGCGGTTGCTGCGCGGTGGGGTCCCAGTTTCCAGCATATTTGGCGGTTTTGGGTTTCTTCGGAAAAAGGATTTGCACCAAACAGCCTATCAATCCAATGTTTCCCGGACAGCGTAAATGAATATGATCGGCTTGTTGCATAGCCTTAAATATCTTAAAGAAAATAATAGGCGCCAATACGATGGACCGAAAGACCTGAGCAATAGATGTCAATGAAACAGACGGAATTTTGGAAACACTTAAATTTCCGAAGGCATATTTCAAATCAATTTTAGATACTAGTTCCTCTGAAACAGGCGCCACTACAATCACTTTATCCACAAATTGTGTCCAAATATTCATTTCCCGAACATAGGGACCATACGCAAATACCCCATCTTGCTGTTTAAAATGGACGGTATGTGTTATGATGGCTAAAGTCATTCTATTAAGCTTTTATAAAATGCGATATTCTTTGTTAAAATAGTTTGTTTGTCATATTTCTTGCGAACCACTTTTTCTGCTGCTTCACCCAACTGTTTAGCTTCTTCGGGATGTTCAATGATCCATTCCATTTTTTCGGCAATGTCTTTGGGATCATACACATCACAAAGCAAACCGGTTTCTTGGTGTATAATTGTTTCGGGACCGGGACCATATTCTGAAAATATAACTGGTTTTTTAAGAAGCATCGCTTCTAAGGAAACCAATCCTTGGGTTTCCATATGTGAAGGAAAAATACAAAATCGTGCGGTTGCATATTTTTCATCGAGTACATCGCGACTTACTGCACCGTGAAAATAAACTTGTTGAAAATATTCTTCAGAATATGTTTCTTTAAGCATGGTTATATATGATTGACCGTTTGGGAAAAACCAATCTCTTCCAAACAGATCTAATATCATGTTGGGATACTTTTTCCGCAGTAGGTGAAATCCCTCTATTAGTTGACGCACACCTTTTTTCTCGCATATAGTACCTGCAAAAAGAATATGATTTGGTGAAACTTCAATTTGGGGCACTTTTAATGTTGTATTGATAGGATAGTTGATGATCTCAACAGGTTTGCAGTGATAACTCAGGTATTTGGCCGTATGCGCCTTTACGTAATTGGAAACTGCAATAAACCCATCGGCCTTTGAAAATGACTTTTTCTCAAGCTTTCCTTTACGCCAATTGATACCGCGCTTTTCGGCTTCAGAAAAAAAATGATGACCACCGTGCAGACGAATCACCTTTTTCGCAGGGTGTTTTTTTGAAATGATAGCTAGTCCAAGTTCGGCCGATTCAATAATATCGATGGGAGTTTGAGCGTGGAGCTCTTTTAGCTTTGCATTGANAACCTTCCTATTGTATAAAAAATTGGGCAAAGCCGAGTTATTCTTGGGCAATCTAATAAGCTGTACACCCAAATCTTCGGCGATCACTTCTTCCTCTTCCACACCAACACCTAAAATTATGACCGAATGTTGGTTTTCAATTAATGTTCTACCAAATGTTTGTAAAAAAGTACCAACACCTCCCGGCGCCCAAGTTGCATATTCAGGAGAAAGGAAAACTAGGTTCATTGAAGTAGGATCTTTTTAATGTTTTCTGAAGCTTCTGTAGCATGATTCACGACAATATGGAACCACGCTTCAATAGCTGTTTCAGAGGTCACTAGAAGTTGCCCAAATACTTGGGGAACTTGCTCCGGACTGTTAAGCCAAAATACGGAATTTTGGTTTGGCATGCTACGAAAATGTTGGTATTTATAGATCGTATCCACGGACCAATTGGCATCTTGTTTGTGGTCGTAATTTATATAAACACAGGGCTTTTTAAACATTCCAAAGTCAAAAGCCATCGTTGACCCAACATTTAATACCACATCTGCATAGTATGCTAAACTGACCAATTCGGTCACATCGGCGCGGGTTGGATATACTGCCGACCACTTGCGCGCATTGAAATTCCATTTGGGCGGCATGGATTTGATCAACTCGGGGAATTTTTTAAGAACCCAATCATATCTGTCGGATGTGTCTACAGGACATCTTCGGAAGGCAATCTGAAAATTGGAATCTAATTTGGATGCTGTAAGTTGCGTCGCAAGGTCATTCAAATAGTGCGGATCGTAGGGCGATGTTTTTACATCGTCTCCAGAAAAGCAAATAATTTGTTTTGACGGGTTTAAATTGTGCTTCTCATAAAATGTTTCTCGCGCTTCAATATTACTCGCGTCAGTATAAAATTCGAACTGAGGTGTACCCGTAATGACGATACTTTCTTCCGAGATTTCAGGATAAAAATACTGTAACTCCTCTTTCATATGTTGCGACCAAACCAAATATTGATTTGCGCGAAGCGCAAGACGTGCTTTTGGAATATTATCCCATGAATAAATAACGGTAACCGTTTTAATTCCGAGGTCATAAGCTGCTGCAAAAAAAGCTGGCGCATTTAAGGCTCTTTGATGCGTACAAAACACACAGTCAGGTTTGTCTGCCAGAAGTTGCCGAGTCATTTTATCATAAAACGGATTTTTCCGAATTGCTTTGCTGTACTTTTTTTCCAACGATGCAATGCGATCATAGCTAGAATAATGATTAGATAGCACCTCAACAATCTTGTAAAACAACTTTAATTTAAAGCCTTTGTGACCTCTTTTCCAAAATTTCAAAATAGTTGGATTCTGCGTTTTCTTTGCGTTATTTTTTAAACGAGATAAATGTATTAGCTCTCGTAATAATTTTTCTCTAATACTCTCACGGTATGGAGCCAAAGTGACTTCCGAAGAAAGCGGAACGCTCTTATTTATTTCATTTAAAGTATCCCTGTCAAAATTGTGATATAAATTTAGGTCTGCTGGAAAATTCGCAAATAGGTTTGTATAGAGGTAGTTTTTGATTCCTACTCCATCTGGCACTAGTAATGCTATGTTTTTTTTATCACTCAATATAGCTTGTTCTTAGTCTATAATTAAATTTGGGGAACGTTCTTTAATACTATCAATCACTTTTCGATTATAGATCTGCACTCCTTTTTTATTCAGATGGAAATCATTGTAGAAATAGTCTTTCTTATAAATCAAACTGTCTTTTGTAAAGTTAAGAAAATGAACATGATCGTTATTTTTCTCAAATGCTCTGAATCGCTCCAAAGCCATACTCAAATAAGGCTCTTCTTTCGGCAATCGCTCAAAGTATTCGGGAGCCCATACGAAATAAAGTTCGGTATCTAACGCGTCCATCTTCGCTATTAGATCTTCCATGATGGCAAATCCTTTGTCATAATCAAAGGTTGCTAAATCGACCTTCTTACGCTTCGGGTTTGTTTTTGCTTCTTCTAAATAGGTATCCCAAGTTATATCCTTTTCCTCATATCCATTATACTTAATGATACCATCGTACTTAAATAGCTTCTGATAATTCTGCACATAACTTCGGTACTTATACATAGGCAAAAGCCACTCCCAAAAGGCGTCCTTNTCAACTTCNTGAAGCAGTTTGACATTCTTAATGGAATAATAAGGCAGATACGGCGCTTTATAAAAAGCAGGTGTTTTATTAAATGAAGTTATATCGACGTTCTGAACAAAGATCTTCGGTGGAGTATTGTTGTCCAGGTACAAATCGCGAACAACACGCTGTAGGTCAAATGAAGTACTATTCATCCCTAGAACAAAGGCCGAAGTATTCATCTCGTTTTCAAATATTCTTGGGTCATATTGGACCAATGCGCGTGAAGAACCTAAAAATAATATCTCAGCATTAATATCACCTGTAGCAACTCGATTCCATTGTCTGTGCTCTACATCTTTGCTAGTTCTTATTCCTCGATCATAAAAAAATTGAATAGCATAAAGCATCGTATAAAAAACGATGAAAACAACACTAATTTTGATTAAAAACCTCCGCATTAAAATTGAAAATAAATAAAACTTGTATTGGTATTTTTGAAACTTATAATGATTAAAAATACCATGATAAAATAAAGCGCGTAACGAAGAATTAAATTTCTCTCTAGAAATCCGTTTACAAAATTATCTCGATCCCTGCCAAACCACTCTAACACGATAAAGCCTACCAAAATAACCAAGAGTACTTTGATATCTTCCAAGTAGGTCATCTTTGTCGAGAATTCCATAACAGTTAGGTTCATAAACATATGTTGTATGTAACTAAAACTTTGCGATACGTTTTCGGCTCTAAAAAATATCCAAGCAAAGGTGGTTAAGGCAAAGGTGGTTACGATGGCAATTCCTTCTCTAAAACTTGGCAATATTTGCCCTTCTGCAATGTTGTCTGTATACTTCCTGTTCTGTTCAAAAAACAGCAGCGGTATAAACAGCAATGCGTGTATTGCTCCCCATATGATAAAAGTCCAATTGGCACCATGCCAAAATCCACTGACTAAAAATATGATCAATACATTCCGGAGTTGCATCATCCTGCTTCCACGTGAACCGCCCAAAGGAATATACAGATAATCCCGGAACCATGTGGAAAGAGAAATATGCCATCTGCGCCAGAACTCCCCAATATTCCTTGAAAAATAAGGTTGTTTAAAATTGTACATCAGATTGAAACCGAATAGACGCGCAACCCCAATGGCAATATCACTATATCCTGAAAAGTCGGTATAGATCTGTACAGCAAACAAAACAGCACCAAAAACTAGAACCGGTCCCGAATAGGTATCATAATTTCTAAAAATATCATCAACGAAGGGTGCAAAATTATCTGCTATAACCATCTTCTTAAATAAGCCATACAAGATCAATCGCATACCTGATGATGCATGTTTGTAGCTAAACACTCTGGCTTTATAGAACTGTGGAAGCAAATTTGTTGCGCGTTCAATAGGTCCCGCAACCAGCTGCGGAAAGAAAGAGACATAGGCTGCAAAGGAGACAAAGTCTGTTGTTGCTTTTAGTTTTTTCCGGTAAACATCAATAGAATAACTTAAGGTTTGAAAGGTATAGAAAGAAATACCAACGGGTAAAATAATTTTCAAGGTGCTCGCATGCATGGTCACTCCTACCATACTCCAGGCATCAATCCAGCTTTCAAGAAAGAAATTGTAGTATTTAAAAACACCCAATAAACCTAAATTGACGACTAAGCTTACAACTAAAAGCCATTTTCTTCTTTTGTCATCTTCGGAAGCTTCCAATTGTCTTCCCACCCAATAATCAACCAAGGTGCTAAACAATATCAAGCTTAGAAAACGATAATCCCACCAGCCATAAAAAACATAACTGGCAACCAACAAAAGTATATTCTGAATTTTAAGTGATTTCTTGAACACAAACCAATACAAGCAAAACACCACTGGCAAAAACAGAAAAAACTCGAACGAATTAAATAACATCGATTATTTGATTTGGTTCTTTAGAATCGTTTCAGCCTTGACCCAATCTTCTAAGGTATCAATATTGACAAATGTTTGGGCATCGGTTTCCAAGTAAGAGATCTTCTTTCCGAAGAAAGAACCCGCAAGCAATGTCTCCGTCTTTGTGATATAAATAGCACCATCGCGAATAAACGCCTCTGGCAATTCTTGTCTGCGTTTGATGATCTCAGCGTCACCTGTCGCAATTTTTAGACTCCCTTCGGAAGGTTCAAAAACCCAATGCGGATTGTATTGGTGAGGCACTTTTTGAACCGAAATAAGCGTATCTGCCTTTTCGTTCTTAAATTTTTTAATGGCTTCGTCAATAACCGTTGCACTTCGAAAAGGCGTAGTAACTTGTAACAAGCAAACAGCGTCAAAGGTCCTTCCCTCTTTTGCCAATGTTTCTATGGCGTGTTGCACCACATCAAGGCTCCCCGCAGTATCTGTTGCTAAATGTATAGGGCGAATAAAAGGTACTTCTAACTTATATATTTTCGCTAGATCGCGTAAGCTTTGGTCTTCCGAAGAAAATACCACAGCATCTAAGTTTGTTGCATTTAGGGCTGCTTCAGCGGTATATTGTAACAAGGGTTTACCGCCCAACAGTTTCCTGTTCTTATTGGGAATGCCTTTGCTTCCACCTCGCGCCGGTATGAGCCCTAAAATCTTCATTAATATGTGATCGTTTTATGGAAACGAAGCTCCACAGTTGCCAAAATATCAGCGATCTTTTTACCACTACCTCCATCACCATAAATGGTACTCTTACTGTTTTTTGGTTTCGCTAATTGTTCGTTGATCGCCCTTTTAATTTCTGTTTCGGTATACGCGACATCAATCACATTATCTCCCCGAAGCCTTCTGTTTTGTCGTGTTCCAATATTAACCACTGGCACTCCTAAAAACGAACATTCCCGTATACCAACACTCGAATTTCCAACGAGACATTTACTATTCAGTAAAAGCTTTAAAAAGTCATTCGGCTCCATATTTTTAAAGAATCGAATGTGCTTCGGATTTTCCTTTTCGCGATAGGAGCGGATTCCGTTGGAAGTTCCATCGGCACCTGCATCTACATTAGGCCAAAACCAAAAGGTTGGTATTTTCAGATCGTCTACCACGCGTAGCGTTTTTAAAACATCTGCTTTGGCGGCGCTGTATTCGGTGGTAACCGGATGTTGCATCACTACAATATAATCTTCGGAAGGAGAAAACTCGGCGCCCACCCCACCATATTTTTTAAACGGATCGAAATCCAATTCTTGAGCAGCAGCGACTTGCGCGGCAATATCGATAGACGGACAGCCTGTATTAAATACATAAGCTTCGTCTTCGCCCATTTTAATGACCCGTTGCTTAGCATCTTCGGAGGTAACAAAATGAATATCGGCCAATTTTGTATTGGCATGACGAACTTTTTCATCAATGTTCCCCGTCACTTCACCCCCTTGCAAGTGTATCAACGGAATATTCTGATAGGCGGCGGCAATGGAGGTTGCGATCGTTTCAAAACGATCTGCAATGGTTAAAACGGCATCGGGTTCTAAATTGTAGAACACATTTGCCAATTCCATCACGCCAAGACCCGTCGTCTTTGCCATGGCGGTTTTATTCTCACCTTCCAAAACCATAAAGACCTTTTCGTTTACAGTAAAGCCATCTCTTTCAATAAAATTCACGGCATTTCCGTAGCGATCTAATAAAGCCGAACCCGCAACAACCAATTGCAATTCTAGGTTGGGATGCTCTTTGATCGCCTGTAAAGCGGTACGCACCCGACTGTATGAAGGACGCGCCGTAATAACCGCACATATTTTTCTTTTTGTACCCATAGTTAGGTGATATCTTGTTCATTTAAAAAGTCCCACTGCCTCAGGTTCCCCGTCAATTTCTTCCCAATGACCAATTCAAAGGTGGAAGCATCCAAGCCATAACCTTTCGGTTTTTTTCCTTCTAGATCGTCAAAGCTTAGTATATGCCCCGCCGGCAAGTCTTTATTAACCGCGAGTGATTTTTCAAATATATTTTTTAAGTCGGTAAAACGACTATTATCAGATTTATCTACTGGATGCTGAATTGCTTCTGAAATACGCGCAACAGCTTCTATCAAGGCCGCGGTTTCTTCCATTGTTAACGAGGAGGTTACATCAGGACCAAAATCATCTTTATTAAAAACCACGTGAAACTCTAAAATTTCGGCACCTAAAGCAACCGCGGCAATGCCCGTAGCAATATCTGCCGAATGATCTGAAAACCCAATAGGTACATTGTAGCGGTCTTTTAAAACATTAATAACGTTGAGTCCGTAGTCTTTTGGCTGTGTAGGATAACTCGTGGTACATTGTAAGATACTAAAGTTTGCCTGATTTTTTTTCAGAAATGAAACCGTCGCATCCAATTCTTCCAACGAACTCATACCACTGGAAATGATGATCGGTTTTCCTGTGGCGATCACCTTTTTCAGCAATAAAAAATTAGTGACTTCTCCACTACCTATTTTGTACTGCGCTACCCCTGCTTTTTCGAGTACATCAACGGCTTTATTACTAAACGGACTGCTTATAAATAGGAGTCCGAGTTTTTTACAGCGCTCACCGATCTCGATCCATTGCTGCTGTGTAAATTCCATACGTTTCCAATAATCAAAACGCGTGGCATCATCAGAAAATTTTATGCGAAATGGCTCGTGAATACTACTTTCCGCCGCTGCAATATGAGTTTGAAACTTGATCGCTTTTACGCCTGTTTTCGCCACAGCGTCGATATATTCGAGCAGTTTAGAATAACTTCCATTATGCGCTTGTCCTATTTCGGCGATGGTTAACATGAGCGTAAATTAAATTTAGCGTTCTCTATTTTGGCGTTCATTTTATCACACCAATCGTCTAGGTCATATACTTTATGGAAAGCGTCTCGATAAAACGGATTTACGTAATTATTTTCCTTTAACTCCTTCATACTTTCTTCGATCACCTCAACCCACTCATCAATAAAATTGGGGTTTTCAATGATCTTTCCGTAGTTCCCAAAATCGAGCACTTCGGGTACACCGCCTTGATTGGAAGCGATACAATAGCAGCCACATTTAAGTGCTTCTGCCAATACGATTCCGAAGCCTTCCTTACAAAGTGTAGAGAATAGGTAAAAGTCTGAAATTTGATAGTATTTGGGCAACTCGGCATTGGGCACGCGCCCTATCCAAGTAAGTCCGTCTTGTTCAATCTTGTTTTTGGTTCCTACAATAAGCAGTTGCATTTCGTCGGGATCTCCTTTATAAATGCGCTTCCAAACGTCGAGAATGATGTGTAATCCTTTTTTTGGACGATCTTGAGAGCACCAAAGAAAAACGTTTTTTGCGGTAATACCCATTTCTTTTTTTAAGCGTTCCTTTTCCGAAGAAGACACTTTATAAAATAACTTTGAATTGGTTGTATTATGCATTACGCCCGCACGAAATGTGAGATCGTAATAGTATTCTTTATAACGCTGATAAGCCATTTTGGTGAGAAAAAACATCTCGTCAATACCTGAAAGGAAGTTTTCTGCTTTTTCACCATCGAACATGACGTCAAATCCTTGAAAGTAATACTGCACATAGAAATTCTTTCTGTCGTACTTTGATGCTAAATGCGTATTTAAAGGAGCAACGATACCGCTATTATCGATAATATGAATGATGTATTTCGTGTTGGGCTCAATCACCGAATCNAGTGCCTTAAAGTAGCGATTAAAGCGTTTTTTGTAATCTATTTTTTGCTGTACTTTGGTTTGAATTGAAGGTTCCTCTACGTAAGCATAGATGGCCCCAGGAGCTTTTTCGTCATCTTTTGGGCAAACGATATAGTCAAAAACATGCTTGTTCTCGCGTAGATAATAATTGTACATATTGGTCCAACTCGCAATACGCTTTAGNGGCATTGGATATTGGATTAGTAAAATGGTTTTGATAGCATTCATACTAGTAAGATTTGTCTTTCATGCCTAATAAGCTAAAATACCATCTTTTTATGGGACGCACCCGCACCAGGATGCGAAATAGGATTTTACCAAGGGCTCGGCCTGTTTTTGAAATTCCATCAACTTCAAACCTAAGATCTGAATTGATGGTTGGTTCTTCTTCGGAAGCANGTAGTGCTNCCATCTCGGTATCCATCCAAGGTTCCGTCTCGTTTCCCAGGTGGTATGCATAATTACCATGGGTGGCCAACCGAAGGTATCCTCCTTCATTATTAGGGATGTCAAAGTATTTATTTTCGCTTCCACCTACAATCTTGGCGTTACTTGGGTATGGCGGTGCGTGTCTAAAGACTTCGGCACGAAGCGTTGCTACAAAATGGCCACAACCTACAACGGCAGTTTTGTCTTTTGTTGTTAAGGTTAGGTATTTGTTGAGATGTGCTTCGTTATACAATACTCTACCAATACTTTCCTGAAATTTTATGAGTCCGTCGCGGTCTTTCACCTTTTTAAATTTCAGTATGCCTCTTCGGAAACCGTAGAAAAAAGTACTGCGCACAAAATCTGTATTATACGCTAAGCTGCTAGGCACGGGCGAAACCATACCTGCTTTTGGAAAATCAACAAAGACTTGTTCTACTTCTTTTTGCCAATTGGCTTTAAAAAACACATCTGAATCGCTAATGGTGATCAAAGGTTCCAAATTACTTTTTACCGCACTGTAGATGGCATTTACNTTTCCTAAGTTGATATCGCTATGAAATAATTGGTCGATAGNNGTATGCGCTTTATACATATCCTCCAAATAGGCTTTTACCTCAGCGCAACTAGCATTATTGATGAGCGTGACGCGCGTTTTATCATGAATGGTTTTTAGCAAACTGTCTAAGCAGTATCGTAAAATTACGAGTCCATCCTTGAAATATGCCTCGGTCAAATTGGGAATATAAACCGGAATCACGATACGGTGATAGGCATCTGTTTCTAAGGTGTGATTGGATTTCTCAGGATGGGTTCCAATGCGCATCCCTAATTTTTTAGATGATTAATATACTTGTTGATCCCGTCTTTGGCTGTGAGTAGATCGCGATTTAAAATCTCTTTCATTTTATGAATATCGGGACAACGACGCGTCATGTCACCTTCTTTTAACGCAGGTAAGTGAATGATATTTGAATCACTATTACATAATTCAATGACCAAATGTGCGAGTTCGAGAATAGACATTTCTTCGTCATTTCCAATATTAATGACATCATTATTGACAAGATTACCATCGTGAATTTTTAATAAAGTATCGATGTTATCGTCAATGTAGCAAAAGGTTCGTGTCTGACTTCCATCACCGTAAATGGTAATATCTTCATTATTTAGCGCGGCTTGGATAAACTTTGGAATCACAAAATCTTCACTCTGATTGGGACCATAGGTATTGAAAAAGCGAAAGATCGTATAATCGAGTCCGAATTCATCATGGTACGATTTTAAGAACGACTCGCCCACATTCTTCACAATAGCATACGGCAATTTTGAGTTAAGCGGTGTGGTGTGTTCGTTCTGCGGAATTTCAAACGGTTCTCCATACACTTCCGAAGAAGAAGAAAAATATACCTTTTTCACACTTGTATTCTTAGAAAGGTTGAGAATATTCTCGAAACCTTTAATGTCGTTTAAAACCCACAATGGATGATCTAGTGTGCGTTTAACGCCAACAACCGCAGCAAAATGAAAGACATAATCAAAACGATGTGTATAAAATATAGAAGCGATGTCGTTAAAATCGTTGACATCGGCTTTTACAAAAAGGATATTTTCGGCTTGAGGAATCTTGGAAATACTTCCGGTGAGTAGATTGTCTGCGATAACGATTTGGTTATCTGGATTACGTTGGAGCGCTTTAGCCATAGAACTACCTATGTTTCCTGCGCCACCCGTGATCAATATTTTCATATGGTACTGATTTGGTTGGTTTTTAGAAGCTTGTTGAACGCTTCGGATACTGCAATTTAAAAACTTCTGTAATCAAATTGCGGAAAATAGAAGAATTTATATCCTTTTCCGAAGGTTTTTAGCATCAAATTTCCAAAGTTAATGCTTATTGTATACCTGTTTGAGAGATGTGATCTCCCCAACATCTGCTGCAACTTGGGAAAATACTGTTTTACAACTTCCTTTTTCTCTGAAGGAGAAGCACTCTGAACCATGTCATAATACAAGGCTGCTTGCCGGTAAAACAAGTATGCGACCAATTTTTCTTTGGAAGGGTTTTCAATCCTATTCAAAATAGTAAATTGTTTTTCTCGGAAATTAAAAACCGACTTTTTTGCCTTTAAACTAGATCCTGCCTGTGTAGAAATACTTTCGTTATCACCACGTTTAAAAAACAGTGGATATTGCTTAAAACGCGTGTAACGAATTCCCTTAATGACGAGTCGAAAGTGCAGATCCTTTTCTTGTCCGCGATGCAATTCTTCATCAAAAAATTCATTTTTTTCAAGCAAGTAGCTTTTTCGCCATAGCGGTGAATTCGTATAAAAACAAAAATCGTGTAAAATATAGTTCTCAACCTCATTATCGGTATAATCATCTACGGGACAAACAGGATGATTTGGACGATGGTCTGCAAAAAATACTTCCCCATAACAAGCTGCCATATCAATAGCATTATTATTTTGAAGGAGGCTCACTTTTTCTGAAAGAAAATTGGGAGCTGCTATATCATCACTATCAAACCAATTGATAAATTCACCTGTACTTTGTTCAAAACCGAAATTCCTGCAAGCATTAGCCCCTTTGGGTCGATCTATTGGCCGTGTTAAAAATTGAAAGCGACTATCTTGTTGAACATAGGCTTTAATGATATCTTGTGTACCATCTGTTGAGCCATCATCGACCACAAGACATTCCCACTGCGCATAGCTTTGTGCAAGAAAACTGTCTAAAGTTTCAGATAGAATTTTTGCCCGATTAAATGTTGGAATGATGATTGAAATAAGCCCTTTTTCCATGTCTTAGAGTTTCTTTAGCATACTAGCAATCTCTTGCGAAGCACTTCCTTCTCCATATGGATTAACCTTGGCAGTCATACTTTCATAGAAAGATTCATTTGATAAGAGTTTTTTACACTTTTCAATGAGCACAGCTTTGTTAGTTCCAACCAAAGCCACTACTCCACTTTCTACGGCCTCTTGTCTTTCGGTGACATCTCGGGTTACTAAAACAGGTTTTTTAAGGGTTGGCGCTTCTTCTTGAATTCCACCGCTATCGGTAATAATGAAAAAGGATTTATTCAACAACCAAATAAACACTTCATAATCCAGAGGTGCGGTGAGAATGATAGACGGATGATTTTTCAGTTTATCATAGGCAACATCCTTAACGTTCGGGTTCAGATGAACAGGATAAATTAATTGCACATCGCGATTGTTAGCTATTTCGAGTAAAGCATCGCAAAATTCTTCGAATTTCTCTCCAAACTTTTCACGTCGATGGCCCGTTACTACAATCAATTTTTTAGTGGAATCAAGTTTTTCAACAAGTGCTATTATTTCTACTCTTTTTTCATCTATATGTTTCAACCCCCATAAAAGAGCATCAATCACAGTGTTTCCCGTAACTAACACCTTATTAGAGGCTACACCTTCGTGCATAATTAAATTAGAAGCTGCCCGCTCGGTAGGTGCAAAGTGGAAGTTCGCAATACGACCCGTGAGTTGTCTATTTATTTCTTCTGGAAATGGAGCATAGGTATTGTATGTTCTCAGGCCAGCTTCTACGTGCGCAACCTTAATTTGAAGATAATAAGCCGCCAATGCTGCCATGGTACTAGTAGTGGTATCGCCATGAACGAGAACCCAATCAGGTTTGAATTCTTCAAGTACTTTTTTAAAGGAAACTAAGATGGCCGCAGAAAGGTCATGTAAGTTTTGATTCGGTTTCATGAGATCCAGATCGTAATCTGGTGTAATCCTAAAAAACGATAGTACTTGGTCCAACATTTCACGATGTTGCGCCGTCACACATACCTTAGTTTCAAAAGCATCGCAATGTCGCCGTAATTCATGAACAACGGGCGCCATTTTAATTGCTTCCGGGCGTGTTCCAAATACTACTAAAATTTTCTTCATGTTATTCAGCAAAAGCTTAACTGTTTATGATGTTTTTAAGTTTATTTTTCAATTTGCTACCATAACTCAATTCCATTTTTTCAAAATACGTCTTTAATTTTTGTTCCCAATCTTTGTTCAACCAATCTATGTTGAGATACGCTAAATTATATTCACGCGAAATAAAAGTTTGCGCGGTTTTAACTAAAGTGTCATTATATATATGAAAGGCAGGGGCCTCAGTGTTTAGGAAGATCTGGAAGTTGTTTACATGTGCACGCACACAAAAATGTTTGTCTTCTCCCAGAAACATTCGGGATAGATTTTTGACCTTTTCAAAACGGACACCTGATTCTAAAATTTTCCTACTAAGCAAGGTGCAGGCCCCGGTATAATCAACTTCTAATAGAGGTTCATCTCTAAGTGCTACCAACTGTTCCATATTCGCATAACCATTTTTCTCATCATACCAAGCATTTGGAAAATAGGTTGGTCTGCCGCTAAAATGTGTCCAAAATACTTGAGATACAAAGTCCTTTTTACATGCATATAATATTTGAAGTGTTTCAGGGTGCAAAACCAAATCAGCATCAGTCAAAAAAAGAAAATCAAAATCTGACTTTAAGAAATATTGAATCACAAAATCTTTAATCCGAATAATACGGGTATAATCATCGCGTGTCCAACGTCGTTTACTTTCACCATGTTTNGGTAATGTTAGATCCGATTCAGAAAAAATANGAGTAGTTGGAAACGTCTTTTTAANTTTTTGTANTTCGATCGTACTTTTCGGATCAATATTATCATCGAAAAATGAAAAGGTNAGGTCAAAATTTTTAGTTTGCANATCAGTTAGTGACCTACAATGAAGGNCCACAATTTCTGGGCTTTTCTTTACTGGGGAGAAGTGAAGTATTTTGATTGGCGCACTCATGGGATAAATCGATAATAGGCTTCATAACAAACTTAACAAAAGTCACGCTAATATTAGAGGTGAGCTGT
>JGI24723J26617_10002291_pt1 | contig 15336 bp, 18 predicted proteins | sample Cruoilmetagenom6_FD_26617 | JGI IMG/M metagenome (IMG submission 26617)
GTAATATAAATTTCGCCTGCATTATTCCCATCGGTTTCGTCTACTATAAACACATTATCTTCTGTAGGATACATAAAGGTATTCCCTTCGCTATCTGTAAACGCTACATTACTAATAATGTATTTTAAAGTTTCTAGTTGAAAAGATTCGTCGTTAGATTTGTTATAGTTTGTCCCGAAGATAAAATCTTGATCACCTACACCATTGTCAAATTTTAGAGTTACTTCTCCTGTTTGCCCTGTTAAGTCTTCTGAATTGTTATTATCATCATCGGAGGAACAAGAAGTAATTGCTGCGCATGCTAAGAACGCAAATGTATATTTTAATAATTTCATTTTGTATTATTTTAATTTTGTGAATTGTTGATTTGCACCAAAAAAACATAAATAGTATATTTAGTAAACTACTAGTTTTAGTAAAATTTCTTATACACAGAAACGCGCTTAAATACTATTTAAAAGTTAATTTGGTAAAGACTATAAAAGTCTAATTCTAAAAAATAAAATTATACAATTGGAGGTTTAAAATGACTATGCGCAAAAGAATAAGCATAGTTATTCGTGTGGAAAAAAGATGGTTCTCTACTTTCTAAAAAGAAAACAGTATGAAATACCATGGAAGGATATTCGTTATAATAAACAAATGTAAAAGCTTCTGCTAAACTAGAAATAGCATCGTTACTATTATTATCGTTAGAAACTGGTTGTAGTTGTTTTGCTAAATGACATTTACCATTACATTTTAGTTCTGGTTTGTCTTTATTAACACAATAGGTATCTATAATATAATCAATATTNAGCTCGTAGTACAGTACTTGACCTACATAATACATTGGCTTAAACGCGAATGCAAATAGCAATATGAATATAAATACTTTTTTCAGAATAAAAATTTTAGCAAATATATTTATTTAGATTAGAATTATAATAAAAACTTGCTGTTAAAAGCAAAAAAAAAGCGACATGTATGTCGCTTTTTTTTTATGGTTTTAAATATATCAAACATTGATTTAGCTCTGGGTTTTGCTTTACAAGTGATTCTATAAATATTTTAAGTTCCTCAATTTCATAAGGTAATAATCTATTAATAGCTTTTTGCACTTCTTTACAAAACAAACTAGCATCAAAACTTACTTTATTAAGTACAGTTTTAGTGTACTCAAACATTGCTCTTGCCATAATTTAATTAGGTTTAGTTGTAAATAAAAAGTAGAAATGTTCTATAGGCTGTATGTATTTTTATTTTGATTAAATATAGTAAAAAAAGTGCATTGCATTTCTATTTAAACAAAACTTTAACACAGAATCTTTATTAACTAGAACCTATTATCGCCATCTAAAAGATCTCCAATTCCGCCAAGAATACTACCTTCTCCTTTACTAGTACCTCCAGATCTTGGTGCAGTAGCTAATACTCTTCCTGCTAATCTGCTAAAAGGCAAAGATTGTACAAATACGGTTCCTGGGCCTTCTAGTTTTGCAAAGAACAAACCTTCGCCACCAAAGACCGTATTTTTTATACCGCCAACAAACTCAATATCATAATTTACGGTTTGGTCAAAACNAATAATACAACCCGTATCTACTCGTAAGGTTTGTCCTGCTTTTAATTCTTTTCTAGCCATGGTACCTCCAGCATGTACAAATGCCATACCATCTCCTTCTAATTTTTGCATGATAAAACCTTCGCCTCCAAATAATCCTCTACCTAGTTTTTTAGAAAACTCTACTCCTATACTCACTCCTTTAGCGGCGCATAAAAAGGCATCTTTTTGGCAAATAAACTTTCCACCAAACTCAGTTAAATCTATAGGTATGATTTTTCCAGGATACGGAGATGCAAAACTCACGTTACGCTTACCAGTTAAATCATTATAAAAGGCAGTCATAAATAAACTTTCACCTGTAAGAATACGTTTTCCTGCTCCTAAAATTTTACCTAAAAAACCAGTGTCTTTTTGAGAACCATCGCCAAAAATAGTTTCCATTTTAATGCCATCATCCATCATCATAAAACTCCCAGATTCTGCCACTACGCCTTCTTGAGGATCTAATTCAATCTCCACATATTGCATTTCTTCTCCGTAAATTCGGTAATCTATTTCGTGTGCTGTCATTTTTATAAGTTTATGTATTAATAATGTCTATGAGTTGTTGTTCATTTCGTTTTGTTACAAATTTTTTCATGTAAAAAGTTTGTTACACAGAGGTACTCAGAGCTTACACAGAGATTTACAAAGGTTTAATTGTCTACCATTTTCTCAGTGACCGTAAGTATAATAATCTCAATACTGTTTACTTCTTTTTCACTTTTATAGACCATTCAAAATTAAACGTAGAAACGACTACACCATCGGTATTTGTACCTATAGATTGCATCCAGATGGTTTGCCCTTCTCCAGTTTCTATTGCTTTAACCATTGCAGCATCAATTTTATTACCATCGGCACAAGTAAAGGTGATTCTACCCGTTGCTTTTTTTGTAAAAGTTGCATTATTAGTAGTAACAAGCATCGAAATATTTTTTCCGCTGTCTTGAATCTTCGACATCATTAAAGCCCCTGTTGTTAACTCGGCAGCCATACCTTGCACAGCCCAAAACAACGATTTAAAAGGATTTTGATTGATCCATCTATGTTTAACAGATACGGTACAAGACCTGTCATCAATCGTTTTTACACGAATTCCTGTAAAAAAAACAGAAGGTAGTTTAAGAAGGTTGAACGTATTTATCTTTCCTGGTGTTAGCTTCATTTTTATCTTAATTTCCTCAAAAATATCGAAAAAAAATGACAATTCAATTTGTTAAAATTTTGTTAATTTTTAGTACTATGCGTAACATAATACCTTTTTAAAGACATATATTTGTATAAGAAACTATTATATACTTTTATATCATGGAAAATAACCATCAAAAAAAAATCGCAACTTTTATCCATTTATCTACCTTTTCTAGGTTTATAATTCCATTAGGTAATTTTATTGGTCCGATAATACTTTGGGTTGCGAATAAGGATAAATCCGAATTTGTAGACGCACATGGAAAGCAAGCAATTAATTTTCAGATTAGCATTTTACTATATAGTATTATAATAGGATTGTTAACGGTTCCGTTTTTCATCTTTAATATTTTTAAGCAAATGGACTTTATAGATATTAATGCTTTTGAAAACATTAGCATCAATTTAGACAAACCTTCTCCGTTATTATATATAGGAGGTGCTTTTGCAGGACTAGCAATTATAGCTTTCCTACTAGAACTTGTTTTTATAATCAAAGCAAGTTTAACAGCAAGAGATGGCGAATTGTTTAAATACCCTTTAACTATCCACTTCTTAAAATAATTTCATACGAACTAATCACTCGTTATTTACATAATTACAAAACAACCATCACATCCATCAAAAAATGAACAGTTATAACAAAATTAAAAGGAAACTATGAAGATAGAAAACACAAAAGCACAAATGCGAAAAGGTGTTCTAGAATACTGCATACTCTCTGTCTTAAAAGATGAAGATGCCTATGTAGCAGAAATTTTAGGAACACTAAAAGACGCTAAATTGCTAGTAGTAGAAGGAACCATTTACCCATTACTTACTAGATTAAAAAACGCAGGACTTCTTAATTACAGATGGGAAGAATCCACCTCAGGACCACCAAGAAAGTATTATGGTTTAACAGAAACAGGAAAACTTTTTCTTAAAGAATTAACCACTACTTGGAACGAATTACAAAACGCAGTGAATATAGTAACAAGACAAAAACCAACGAAAAATGAATAAAACAGTCAACATAAATTTAGCAGGTATATTTTTTCATATAGATGAAGATGCATATACAAAATTACAGCGCTATCTGGAGGCTATTAAACGTTCGTTTACAGACTCTCAAGGTCGTTCTGAAATCATTTCAGATATTGAAGCAAGAATCGCAGAACTTTTTAACGAGCGTGTAAAACACGACAAGCAAGTTATTGGTACTAAAGAAGTAGATGATGTGATTACTATCATGGGACAACCAGAAGATTACATTGTAGACGATGAAATCTTTGAAGATGAACCAAAGCAATATTCTAGCGAAAGAACCGCTACTAGAAAGCTTTTTAGAGATACAGACAACTCGTATGTTGGTGGTGTTTCGGCTGGATTATCTCATTATTTTGGTATCGACGCTATTTGGATTCGTTTAATATGGATTCTATTAATCTTTGGTGCAGGAACAGGAGTTTTATTATACATCTTATTATGGATTTTACTTCCAGAAGCTGTTACTACAAGTGACAAACTAATGATGAAAGGCGAACCTGTTAACATTAGTAATATTGAGAAGAAAATTAAGGATGGTATTTCTACGGTTTCCGATGTTGCAAAAAACGTCTCCGATTCGGTTAGTGATGCTGCGAAAAATATAGATTTTAAAAAAAAAAGTAACTCCTTAAAATCAACATCCACTTCGTTCTTTGACACTATTGGAGCTATTTTTATGTTTTTCTTAAAAGTAGCCGCCAAATTCATTGGGATTATTCTTATCATCATTGGTGCTTCGGCATTAATCGGATTAATAATAGGTATGTTTACCGTTGGTATTTCGGATGCGATAAACGTTCCTGGATTTGATATTGTAGATACTGCAAATGCTGCAGGAACTCCAGTTTGGCTCGTTTCGCTTTTGGCTTTATTCGCTATTGGAATTCCGTTTTTCTTCGTCTTCTATCTAGGCTTAAAAATTCTGATTAACAACCTGAGATCTATTGGTAATATTGCAAAATTCTCGTTACTAGGTTTATGGTTAATGGCGCTAATTGGATTAGTTGTTATTGGTGTTACACAAGCTACAGAACATGCATTTGATGCTGCTGTAAATGAAAAAGAAGTGTATAACATCATCGCAAAGGATACTTTAACCATTAAAATGATGGACAACAATGCGTACAATAAAAGTATGCATAAAAGCGGAAATTCTTTTTACTTAGCCTACGGAGATAATGATGAAAAAACCATCTATTCTTCAGACATTAGACTAACTATTAGATCTACCGAAGATTCTATAGCCACTTTACATGTGGAAAAAAATGCAGATGGTAGAAGTTTTCAAACCGCTAAAGAACGTGCCGAAAACATAAATTATGAGTATGCACTAGTTAACAATACCTTTCAATTAAATAAGTATTTAACAACCGATGCAAAAAATAAATTTAGCGACCAAGAGGTTAATCTAACCTTATATATACCAGAAGGAACGGTTCTCAAATTAAACAAGAATACAAGGTCCGTTTTAAATTATTACACATCTAACAACAACTTGGTTACGTATAGAGATGCTGGACATTATTTTAAAATAACTACAGACGAAGCAACCTGTTTAGATTGTCCGCAAGACGACGAAGAGGAAGACGAAAAAGACTATAAAATTAAAATAAATGTTAATGACGATGAAGGAAGTATTAATATTAATAACGATGGTCTAGAAATTAAAACGAAGGATTCTAATCTAAAAATCGACGAAAATGGTGTTCGAGGAAATACCAATGACGTAAAAGTACATATAGATGAAGATGGGATTCAAATAAACTCAGACGACAATTAATATGAAACCATCTAATAAAATAATTGTATTAGTGTATTTGTTATTCTTTTTCTTGCAAACTAAGGCCCAAGTACCAGAAACATCAGAGCTTTTCTTGACACTAAAAACAAACGATAGCTTACTATTCNANGTAGGATTCAATCAATGTGANATAAGTCCGTTTGAAAAATTAATTGCAGAAGACTTTGAATTTTATCATGACAAATCGGGTCTAATGGAGTCTAAAGACGCATTTATAAAAGGTATTACCAACGGTCTTTGCAGTGTTTCAAATCCAACAAAATCTAGACGGGAACTTGTTGCAGGTAGTCTAGAAGTGTTTCCGCTTTACAAAAATGGAGCACTTTATGGCGCTATTCAAAAGGGAGAACATAAATTTTTTGAATCTGTAAATGGAAACCCTGAAAGCAAAGGTAGTATTGCTAAGTTCTCTCATGTATGGATTAAAGACGAACTTGGTTGGAAAATAAAAAGAGTATTAAGCTACGATCATAAAATGCAATGATAAAAACAATTCATCTATAAAAAGCAACAATTCAGATATTTAAGTTATTAATCACTAACAAAAAATATAATATTTGAAGTATTATTTAATCAATCAAAAAACGAACTATTATGACCACACTAACCAAAATCATTATAACAATGCTAATGAGCTTGTTATTTATGTCTTGTAATTTTGATGTTAACTTTAACAACGGCATTAAAGGAACAGGAAATGTATCCACAGAAAACAGAAATATAGAAGGTACTTTTACCGCTATTAAAGTAAGTCATGGTTTAGATCTTTATTTAACTCAAGGCGAAAGCACTAAATTAACTGTAGAAGCAGATCAAAACCTTCATGAGCTTATTTTTACGGAAGTTGAAAATGGTACCTTAAGAATTTATGCAGATAAAAACATAGGTAACGCAGAATCCAAAAAAATAATGCTATCCTTTAAGGATATTTCTAGTATTAAAGCGACCAGCGGAAGCGATGTATATTCGATAAATACTATTACTGCAAATCATTTAGAATTGACCACCACAAGTGGAAGTGATATGGATTTAGATATTCATGTAGAAACCTTAGTATGTAAATCAACAAGCGGAAGCGACTTAGTATTAAGAGGAAAAACAAATTCGCTAACTGCGCATGCCACTAGCGGAAGCGATATTGAAGCACAAAATTTAGAAACCAACGCATCGCATGTAAAAGCAACAAGTGGCGCAGGAATAAAAGTGAATACCAATAAGGAATTATATGCTAAAGCTTCTAGCGGTGGTGATATTACCTATTATGGCAACCCTGAATTTATAGAAAAAAGCGATGGTGTTTCGGGCAGTATTAATAAACAATAACCAACCAATCCATTTTTGCTAATACGTTTTTAGCACCAAAATAAAACCATTTTAGACTTGACAATCAAGTTTGGGATGGTTTTTGCATATATTTGTATATACAATAATTAACTACTAAATAAATGTTTAAAAAAGGACTCTTGACGCTATCTATTGCCATGCTTGCTGTAACAGGATTTGCTCAAGAAAAAGTAAAAGGAAATAAAAATGTTACTACCGTAGAAACCATTATAGACGATTTTAACACGATTACTTTTGGTGAAAAATTTGAAATAGAACTCATCCAAAGCGATGTAGCTTCCGTGCAAATTGAAACCGACGAAAACCTACATGATATTATTCAATTTTCTGTAAAAGATAGCGTGCTAAGTTTTAGTACTTCGGCAAAAATTCAATCTAGTAAACGATTAAAAATTGTTGTAAATATTACAAAAGCACTTCGCAATATAGAAATAAATGACGATGCCGAAGTAAGTGCTGCCAATACGTTAAAAAATGATTCGTTAACCTTAAAAATTAACGATTATGCCAAAGCCTTTTTAAACATTAAAAACAAAAGCTTTACCCTTACAAACAACAACAAATCTACTTTTGGTATCAGTTCCAAATCAAAACTTAATATTGAAAGTGATAAAGTTATAATAGAACTTAACGAAAGCAGTAAAACTGAAGCTTTAATAGAAACAGATAGCTTACAAATAGATATGTACCAAGGTGCATTTGCTAAAATGGAAGGTGATGTAGAACACATGAAATTAACTACTATAAATTCATCCGATTTTTCGGCAAAGAACCTTACCGTAAACACCTGTAACCTTGTTATTGAAGATTCTAGTGACGCCACAATACATGTGGTAAATGATTTAACTTTAGAAACTTCTGGAACTAGTGATGTATATCTTTATGGAGATCCTAAAATCATAATAAACGCTTTTAAAAACACGTCTACTTTGCATAAAAAGGAAATGTAGCAACTACTTATAGATTGAATAGTAATGTCAAACTATATGTGTTTTGATAATATTAATAAAAAACCGAAACTTAATTTCGGTTTTTTTTATCTTTAAAAGAAACTATCACCTCTTAAAAACCTTTAAATTTGGTGTATTAGGAGTTGGAAATAATTACTAAAAAATAGAAAATAACAATAATTTGATTTACTAGTTTTTAATATATGAACCCCTAAAAAGGTAAGAATGGGAAAATTACGGAGACAATTTCATTTTGGATTTTATTAGTAAAGCCGATATTTCTAATGATTGGATTCTTTCTAAATATAGTTACTTTATGAAGTATATTCATACATATGTCTTTCCAGAATGAATTAAATGAAGATCATATAAAAAAGATTTCCTCAAATGAATTCAAGGAAACTTTAGAAACGGAAAGTGAAAATAATCAGATAAAAAGGAAGCATCATTTTGAGAATAATTATAGCCAACAACATGCATTATTAATTGTTAGATCCTTTTCTTTTTCGGAAAACCCCACAAATTTCCCAAATGCTTAGTTTTCTTTTATTAACTTAGTTCCAGTCCACACAAAAAATGATCCACAAAAACGTTCCAAATCAATTGATACAGGAAGTATGGAAGAAAATAAATCGGATACTATGAATAAAAAAATAGGTTTAAAAGAAGCTATTTCCATCGGAATTGGAGGAATGGTTGGTGGTGGAATTTTTGCAGTACTCGGACTTGCAGTATCACTAGCCAAAGGAGGCACACCGATAGCCTTTTTATTCGCTGGTATTTTAGCATTAATAACTTCATACAGTTATGTAAAGCTTTCTAAAAAGTATCCCGACAGAGGAGGAACTGTTAAATTTATAAATCAAGGTTTCGGAAAAACAATCTTTAGTGGCGGCATTAATAATCTTTTGTGGATAAGTTATATTATTATGCTCTCCCTTTACGCTTCGGCATTTGGGTCTTATGCTCCTAATTTATTCGAGTTAACCCATGACAAAACAATAGATTCGCACCTGTATGCAAGTGCTATAATTATTTTAGCTACAGCGATTAACTATTATAGTATTGCTGTGGTTGGTAAAATAGAATCTTACGCCGTAATTATCAAATTGGTTATTTTAATTTCCTTTATTTTCATTGGTGCTTATGGTTTAATTGGCAATCCAAATGTAGCCCAGCTCGCCGTTTCACAATGGGAAGCTCCTATTAAATTATTTGCTGGTGGTATGGTTATTTTTGTTGCTTATGAAGGATTTGAACTTATTGCAAATGCAGCTCCTGATATCATTAATCCCGAAAAAAATATACCAAGAGCCTATTACTATTCTGTGATTTTCGTGATTGTATTATATATCATTATTGCTTTTGTAACTATTGGTTCGCTTCCATTTGCAAAAATTGCAACCGCACAAGATTATGTTTTAGCAGAAGCAGCAAAACCTATGTTGGGTAAAATTGGTTTTTCTATCATTACCGTTGCTGCATTAATCTCAACATTTTCAGCAATTAACGCTTCTCTTTACGGAGGAAGTAAAGTTAATTATGAAATTGCCGAAGACGATGAACTACCACATCACTTTTTAGCAAAACTTTGGAATCAACCCATTGGTTTACTGATTACAGCAATAGCGACGTTAATCTTAGTAAACCTGCTTAAACTAGAAAGCATATCTACTGCTGGTAGTGTTGGCTTTTTACTCATTTTTGGCGTAGTTAATCTTGTTGGATATCGATTATCTAATGAAACAGGCAGTAATAAAATAATTCCATTAGTAGGTTTTGTTTTATGCATGATTGCTACAATTATCTTAATTAATCAGCAATACAGTTCCAACACCATTGGCGTTATAATTTCGATAGCCATTATTGCGTTTTGCTTTTTAATGGAGTGGATTTATAAAAAGACAGAAAAGAAATAAAACGACGCATAACAAAACATTTCAAAACACCTTCACCGTAAGTAAAATCAAATGAAAAAAAACCTGTTCGCACTACTAGTATTAATAACATTCTGTTCTTGTAAAACGGAGAAAAAAACAAAAATCAAGACAGAGATTATTGTTATTGGAACACAGCATAAACCGGTACCTAATTTTAATTCGGAAATACTTTTTAATATCTTAGAAAAAGTAAAACCAGACCTCATATTACTCGAATTGGATTCCACTAAATTCACTGCTGATTTTAAATTGAAAACAGTCAGAGAAAATGAACTTATAGCTTCTGAAAAATATCGATTAAAATANCCAACAACTAAATTAAGACCATTTGAATTTGAAGGTAGAAATCCATATCGAATAGACCACGGCATGCGACCAACAGATGGATTAACACTAAAGTTAGTGGATAGTTTATATCAAACCAATCTATTAACCGCCTCCGAATCTGAGATTTTTAAGGCTTACCAAGACGCCTTAGATCCTTTAATAGTAATCGCAGCCAAGAACCCAAAAGCTTGGAATAACGCAAAAGGAGATAGTTTATGTGCGTATCGTCAATTTCAACAATACCAAAGGATTCCAAAAATTACGAATGCACGAGAGGAATTTGCTAATAGGTTTGTAACAAAACCAAATGGTGAAAAAATAAGTTACAGAGATGGTTACCAACTTTGGGCAGATTTTTGGGATTTAAGAAACCAAACAATGGCCAAAAATATAATGACCATTTCAGAACAAAATGCAGGTAAAAGAATAGTTGTATTGTGTGGTTTTATGCATAGATACTATATTTTAAAGGAATTAAAAAGACGTACTAAAGACAAAAACATAGTGTTAAAAGAGTATTACGAAAATTAAAAACGCTTGCATAATAACAGTTTCAAGCATTTCAAAAATAGCACGAATGACTAATAAATCGGAATACAATGCCCACTTAAAACGAAATGAAAAAATGTGGCAGATTTGGGAAGAAAACGGCATAGATTTAGAAACGCAATTCGTTGTCCATTTTCACTTCTATGCAACGCAGAAAGAGAACACAGAACTTCTTTCTAAAGCATTATCTAACGAAAACATACCACATAGCATTGAAAAAACCACAACGCTAATTTTCCTAAAAGGTTGGCGTATCCAGGCTGAGATTAAAAAGAAATGGACCTTAGCCAAATTACAAGAAAAAACAGCAAACCTATTTCTTCATGCCAAACAAACAAGAGTTTCTCTAGAAGGCTGCGGCACCTTTATTCCAAACTAGTCATAAAAAAACCAGAGACAACTGACATTGAAACAATTACAACCTAAAATAGAGGTAAAACAATTCGGTTTTCGTTAACTTGTAGCATTATTAGAATAAAAATCATCAAGTAAAACTACAAAACACAAACCATAAATTCAATATCATGAAATATTTAGTCTTACTATTTTTCGTTTTATTATCCTGTAAACATTCTAAAGAAAATACCACTGCAACCAAAACTATTAAAGATACAGCCAAAACTTTTCAAGAAATTCACAACCAAGCCATATTTGTAGATACCCATAACGATATTCTACTCCAAACCATGGAAAAAGGCTTTCTAATAGATGCCGATTTAAAAGGTAAAACGCATAGTGATTTGAACCGCATGAAACAAGGCGGATTAGATGTTCAATTCTTTTCGGTGTGGAGCGATGGTAATCAAATAGACCCTTATGATTTTGCCAATATACAAATAGACAGTTTGGATGCCGTAATTAAAAGAAATCCAAATAAAATAGTAAAAGTTGCCAATACCGAAGCACTTTTAAAAGCTGTACATCAGGGCAAAATAGCGGCATTGATTGGTGTGGAAGGCGGACATCAAATAGAAGATGATTTGAATAAAATAGACGCACTCTTTGATCGCGGTGTTCGCTATATATCACTTACGTGGAATAATTCTACATCATGGGCAACTAGCGCATCGGATGAAACAAAAAATAAAGATTTAAAAACCAAAGGTCTTACGGATTTTGGTAAAAAAATCATTAATAGAATGAATACCTTAGGAATGCTGGTAGATGTTAGCCATGTTGGTGAACAAACGTTCTATGACGTTATTGCAACCACTACAAAACCTATTATTGCTTCCCACAGCTCTGTTTATAATATTTGTCCGCACCCACGAAACCTAAAAGATGAACAAATAAAAGCGATTGCAAAAAATGGTGGCGTTATTCAGGTTAATTTTAATTCTGGTTTTATAGATCCAACCACAAAAAAAAGAGAAGATGCATTTATTGAAAAATATCAAACCGAAATAGATTCTTTGCGTCAGTTGGGTGTAAATGCATATCTAGCTGAAGAATTCATTTACTTAAAATACCCTGAAGAATCGGAAGCTTTAAAAGCACCGTTTAATCTAGTAATTGCGCATTTGGAATACATTATTAATTTAGTTGGTGCAGACTATGTTGGTATAGGTTCTGATTTTGACGGTATCTTTTTACCGCCAAAACAATTGGATGACGTTACCGTATATCCTTTAATTACGAAAGCTTTAACCGAAAAAGGATACAGCGAAAAAGATATTCATAAAATTCTAGGCGGAAATATATTACGTGTTTTAGAAGCAAATGAATCCAAAAACTAATGAATTAGTCCGTCAATCAAAATCCTTCGGAATTATATTTTACTTTTGCTTACTACATATTTATTAGAAGCAAACGCTAGGACAATACTATAAAATGAAGCATAGATTTTACTCCAAATCCCAAAAAGAACAAAATCGTATTCAATTTAAAATTGCAATTGCCGCAGTAGTTTTTAATTTACTGATTTTGCTCTTAAGCCTTTTAAGCGGATTTTATTTCTTAATATTTCTATTCCCAATTATAACACTTTCTATAATTGCGCCCTTTTTTGATGTTCCTGCCATGACAAAAAAAGGAAAACTGATTTACTATTCTTCCCTGCTTATTACCGAAAAAGAAAATAAAGGAACCATCGTAATTCATGGCGGCTCCTTATTTGATTATGTTTTTGTTATAGATACATCCTTCAGCGGAAAACAAAGAACAAATTTTATTCTTCAAAAGTATCTAGAAGGAATTTTGAACCTCATCCAAGCTTGTGAAGCGACCGATAACACATCCGTAAGAATAAAAGGAACTACCTATATTCTAAATGCAAGAACAGCAGAAAAAATTGGTTTAAAGATTACAAAGACAGACTTTCTTCAAAAATTGATTTTGACTTATAATTATGTAAATATTCTGGTCTCGAATTCTATTGCAAAACGAAAAATCGCGTTTCCAAAATTGCATAATATTAAAACATTTGAAAGTAGTATAGAAGAATTAATAAAACGCAAAACATTCATTGAAGGCTTGAATAATAAGCTAAAAGCTACCCGTAAACAAACCAAATAAAACGAATTACAAAACGCTTTTACACTTCTAAAAATCTTTACAGATTTTCTTTCCTGTTTTTTATTTACTAAATTGGTAACTCAAATGTGAATTGAAACAGCAGAAATAGGTTTTGATTCTTGGATCAAAAACGTTAAAAAAATTCCTATGAAAAATAAGTTATCGCCAATCACCACGGAACTAGAAAACTACGCGCAAACATCCAACTTGACCGAATTACAGATCGTTGAAAAACTGAAAGATTATTATTTCAATAAAAAAGTAAACGAGAATTTAAAACGGTATAAAAAAGGAACAAAGAAAGTTCGTGAGATAACTAAAGACTTAAAAATCTCACATAAAAAATTTTATGAGATTTTAGAAAAGAAAAAAATACAACATAAAAAATATAATAAGACGCCAATAGAACAAAAGGAAACGGATACGAACACATCTGCTTCACCTTTATAAAAGCGAGCATACAATACCATATTTAACATAAAAAAAGCCGAAACATCCGTTTCGGCTTTTTTGTATTTATTTAAAAATAAAATATTTTTATCTAGTTATAGTTTGAAGTACTAACCTCAAAAGTAGAATCTTTAGCTGCTAAATAACGTTCTGCATCTAATGCTGCCATACAACCAGTTCCTGCTGCTGTAATCGCTTGTCTGTATACATGATCTGCTGCATCTCCAGATACAAAAACACCATCTACATTAGTTTTCGATGTTCCAGGTTTTGCATTAATAATGTAACCCGTTTCATCTAAATCTAAAAAGCCCTTAAAGATATCTGTGTTTGGCTTGTGACCAATAGCAACAAAAAATCCTGTTGCAGGAATATCTGTGGTTTCCTTAGTTTTATTATTCGAAACTCGCACGCCAGTAACTACTTGTCCGTCACCTAAAACTTCTTCCGTTTCTGTATTGAATAAAATTTCAATATTTTCGGTGTTTGCTACACGAGCAGCCATGATTTTAGAAGCTCTAAATTCATCACGTCTTACTAACATGGTTACTTTTTTACAAAGCTTCGATAAGTAATGTGCTTCTTCACAAGCGCTATCCCCTGCTCCAACAATTACGACTTCTTGATTTCTGTAGAAAAAACCATCACAAACAGCACAAGCAGAAACACCTCCACCAAGCTTTAAATATTTTTGTTCCGAATCTAATCCTAAGTATTTAGCAGAAGCTCCTGTAGATATAATTACCGTATCACAGTGAATTTCTTTCGTCTCGTTTATCCATACTTTATGCACATCTCCAGAGAAATCCACTTTAGTAACCCAACCATCACGTACATCTGTTGCAAAACGTTCTGCTTGTGCTTGAAGCTCCATCATCATTGCTGGTCCTGTAATTCCTTCTGGATATCCAGGGAAATTCTCTACTTCATTGGTAGTAGTTAACTGTCCTCCAGGCTGTGTTCCTTGGTATAAAACAGGTTTCATATTTGCTCTAGCTGCATAGATTGCTGCTGTATAACCAGCAGGTCCAGAACCTATTATTAAGCATTTTACTTTTTCTATTGTATCCGACATAATTTTAGTATCATATTATGTATACAAAAGTAGGATTTTTGATAGAAACCTTACGTTTAAGTTATCAACAGTTACTATCCATTAATAACAATTATTGATGTTTCTCAAAATAGAATATGGATTTAGCCTATTTACCATCGGTGTGGATGGATAACCGCTAAAATTTAGCAATACAGTTAACATGTTATGCAAAGCGATTAATCTTTTATAGCCCGGAAGCATACCTTTGAAAAATAGCCAACCTATCTATTTATTAACTATATTAAGTATAGTTAAACCGAAACCTATAATTTAATTTTATAATGAAGCAAATTAGCCATAAAGTCATTAACCAGCTCTTCCTATTATGTATCATAATATGTATAGCATGCCTTATTTTATTAGAAATAGCGCCTTATTTTTCGGGTGTTTTAGGAGCAATAACCATTTATGTTTTACTACGGAAACCAATGAAAAAATTGGTACAAAAAGGTTGGAATAAAGAACTTGCTGCTATCGTTTTATTAATCNTATCGGTGATATGTATTTTATTACCCGTTACCGGAATAGTATTTATGCTAGGGAATAAAGTGAGTAAT
>JGI24723J26617_10002306_pt1 | contig 15263 bp, 19 predicted proteins | sample Cruoilmetagenom6_FD_26617 | JGI IMG/M metagenome (IMG submission 26617)
GGGCTTATTATTCGGACTGTTAGCGGCCATTCTGTCCGGTGGCGGCGGTTTTTATGTGACCTATTCCGGAATGATTCTAGGCGCGACGCCAGCGGAGGACGTGCATAGCGAATCGGAGTTGCCCGCATTGCCGGAGATCGCTTTTATTGCGCTTGACCCTATGGTGATTTCTTTGGGGGATGCTGCAAATTCAAAGTTTTTGCGGTTCTCGGCCCAGCTGGATGTGGACCCCGCCAGCGCTGAAGCTGTGCGTATGGTTCAGCCCCGAATTGTGGATGTGTTGAACACCTATTTGCGCGCAGTGTCGGAAGATGAGCTCGGCAAGCCGGCCGCGCTGGAACGGCTACGGGCGCAAATGTTGCGGCGGATACAGGTTGTAACCGAGCAAGGGCAGGTTAGAGACCTGCTGATTACTGAATTTGTTTTAGGATAAGGAGGGACCAGAATGGACCTGATTGCAGATATTTTGTTGATCGCCGGCGCCTTGGGGGCGGCTTTTTATTGTTTGATTCTGGCACGGCGAATCAAACGGCTTTCACGGCTCGACACCGGATTGGGTGGTGCGATCTCGGCGCTATCAGCTCAAGTAGACGAAATTCGAAATTCGGTGAAAGCGGCCACGCAGGCTTCGGGGGCCAGTATGAAAGACCTCATGGAAGTGACCAATCGCGCCGAAATTGCCGCTGGCAGGCTGGAGCTTTTACTTTCTACGGTTCACGAGCGCGGCCAACCGCCGAAACCGGTTAACCTTGACCGGAGCGAAGAGCCGGTAGACGCTTTGAAAGATGTCGAAGACCCGCTCTTGAAGGCGATTGAAGAGGAACCCAACTCGGACTCTCGCGCCGAACTTCTGGACGCGCTTCAACAGGTTATGAAAGCCGTAAACAAATGAAAAAGGGATCAACTGCGCAACCGAGAAAAGTTGGGACAATCTCGATTATTGTGGCGCTGTTTCTGACATCCGGCTTGATCCGGCTTGTGGAAATTGCACCGGCAATCGCAAGTGAAATCGGCCCAAAGGCGGCTGAACCGGCGCAGGAAGAAACAATGGTGGCCTCGGCGGAGCCAGCACCGGATATGCCCGCGCTGCTGGCTGCGATTCAGGAAAGAGAGCGGCAGTTAGCCGAACGAGAGGCCTATATCGACCGCCGTCAACAAACGCTTTCGGTGGCAGAACAGCGGATTCGGGAACAGATGGAAGCGCTAACAATCGCGGAAGAAAGTCTGGCCGCAACCTTAACGCTGGCAGATAGTGCAACCGAAGAGGATGTGGCGCGCCTAACCGAGGTATACCAGCGGATGAAGCCGGCTGAAGCGGCCGGAATTTTCGAGACAATGGATATCGAGTTTGCGGCTGGATTTTTCTCGCGGATGCGGCCGGAAAGTTCGGCTGCGATCATGGCCAACCTCCCGGCGGACCTTGCCTATTCAATTTCAGTGGTGATGGCCGGACGGAATGCGCGCGCACCGCGGGAATAGTGAGCCTCTTTGAGAGATTGTTAACCTCGCGCAGTCCATAGTCAGCGCAAACTTACCTACAGGTTGAAGGAATTAAAATGGGCGGATTGATTGGTATCGTGGTTATATTTGCCATGGTTTTTGGCGGCTATATTCTTGCGGGCGGCAAGATGGCGATCATCCTGCATTCGCTGCCCTTCGAGATGATGATCATTCTCGGCGCCGCGGTTGGCGCCTTTCTGATCGCGAATGAATTCTCAGCAGTGAAACACACGTTGAAGGATATGGGTAAGGTATTTAAGGGCGCAAAGTGGAAGCAGCAGGATTACCAGGACCTGCTGGTGCTGCTTTTTGCCCTGATCCGCATAAGCCGCGATAGCCCAGTTGAACTGGAAGCCCATATTGAAGACCCGGATAGTAGTGCTGTTTTTTCGAAATATCCCAAAATTCAGGGCGACAAGGCAGCCGTGGCGCTTATTTGTGACACCTTGCGCTCCGCCTCGATGAATTACGACGACCCGCATCAGGTCGAAGACGTTTTGGAAAAGCGGATGGAGGAGCGCTACCAGCACGCACAGCATTCCAGCCACGCGCTTCAGGTTATGGCTGACGGGTTGCCAGCGCTCGGCATTGTGGCCGCGGTGCTCGGGATTATCAAAACCATGGCATCGATCGACAAGCCGCCCGCAGTTCTTGGCGGGATGATCGGCGGCGCGCTTGTGGGGACCTTTCTGGGCGTGTTTTTGGCTTATGGGCTGGTGGGCCCTTTCTCGACCAAAGTGGAAGCCGTGGTCGCGGAAGACAACCATTTTTACAACCTGATCCGCGAAGTTCTAGTGGCCAACTTGCACAATCACGCTCCCAATATTTGCGTGGAGGTCGGGCGGCAAAATACACCCGGGGCCAAACGGCCTTCATTTAACGACCTTGAAGCGGCCCTGAAAGAGGCCAAAGCAGCCGCATGAAAAAGCTTGTTGCCCTTGTTTTTTTGCTCTTTTCGCAACCCTTGGCGGGGCAACAGGTGGTCTCTGTCCAATCCGGTGATCATGAAGGTTTTTCAAGGCTTGTGCTGAGCACGGACCCGAGCGCGGACTGGGAGGTCATCGAAACGCTGGGGGGGGTTGAACTGCGGTTTTCGGGGCAGGAAATGGCATTCTCGACGGGCCGTGTGTTTGACCGATTATCCCAAGATCGTATCACCTCGGTTGCAGGCGAAAACGGCGACGGGGGTTCGAGCTTGTTTCTCGAACTTGCCTGTAAGTGCGAGGTGAAAAGCTTTGCTTTTGAAGCCCGTTACATCGTTTTGGACATTTATGACGGCCCGGAACTAGATCCGGTTGACTTAGTGGAAGCCGAGAACCAGTGGCAACCGGATGCGCTGCCATTTGTTCAACCACCTTCGGGGCAAGCGCAGGTTACGACATATGCGATGACCGAATCTCCCGCTCAGCCGGTATTGCTGCCAGACCCGATACCCGCGCGTGAAAGTGTGGAAAGTGAACCGGAAATGGTGACTCTTGAAACCTCGGAACCACCAGACACGGTCGCCGCTTTCGAAGATATGGCCGGCGCGGTTATTGGCGATATGGGTTCCGAACTTGAGGCAACGGATGACCCCGAGATGCTGGCACGCATCGAGGAAGCTCAAAACCAGTTGTTGGCACAACTGACCCTTGCCGCGGATCAAGGGTTGGTCGAATTTGTACCAAAACCTGTGGAAGTTGCGGAGGCGCCTGCGTCTGAACCTGAACCACTAGAAGAAACGCCAGAGGCCCCTTTGGTGGTTGATCAAGGCCTTTTGCAACAACTCAGCGCGCGCACCGCTTACGAACATACAACCGAAGACGCATTGGCAGAGATTGTGAACCAGTTTGCGATGCCGCAATGTCTTGAAGACGAAGAATTTTTGATGGAAAGCTGGAGTGATGGAAGCGGTTTTTCAAACCAGCTTGCAGCGTTGCGCTCGCAGCTTTTGGGTGAATTTGATGAACCCGATATAGAGGTAACAGAGGACATAGTGCAGCTTTACCTCCGGTTCGGGCTGGGCGCGGAAGCCCGGCTTGTGCTGAGTGAAGCGGAGATCGAAGTTGAGCGTTCTGAAATCTATCTGGATTTGGCAAATATTCTCGAAAACGAGCCTGAAAATGTTGAGGGGGCGATCCTATTGGGGGCAGGCTGCGGTGGCGCACACGAAATGTGGCACTTGTCTGCCGGGCTGGGCGATTACCAGATTATCGACCCGCTTGCGATCACCGATATTTTTTCAGTGTATCCGATAGAGGTGCGGACCCTTATTGGGCCACCATTGGCGGAAGCCTTTATCCGGCGCGGGCAGGTTGAAGCTGGGCATCTGGTGTTGGAGATCGTCCGAAGAGCGGAAAGCGAGGTTACGATCGCACAGCAGTTGGCTGAAGCGCGGGTACTTGAGGCGCAGGCGGATACGATTGCGGCCTCAGAAATATATCAGAAATTGGCAAAATCAAACGATACTCTCGCGCCAGAGGCCCTGATCGCCTACGCGCGCTTGCTGTTGGCATCCGGCACGCCGGTGCCTGCATCACTCTTGGTTGACCTTGAGGGATCCGCCTTTTTTTATCGCAGTACCGAGCGATCTGACCCGCTACGCTTGTGGGAGATTCGAACCCGCGCTGCGGTCGAGGGCGATGTGTTCGCCCTAAGACAAATAGCTGAGACCAAGGATGAGCGCCCGCATCTGCTTGGTGAATTGCAGCATGTCACCGCCGAAATATTTGAGCAAAGNTCNGCNGCTAAGTTGGGGGATTATGCTTATGCCGAGATGGTCTTTGAATATNCAGCACTGCTCGACCAAGGGGTATCAGGCGATACGGCGCGGCTGAAAATTGCTCAGGAAATGATGGANATTGGCCTGCCTGAAACCGCGCTGGATGTGCTCTCCCCCAACCTTGAAAGACCGGTAACCGAAACCGAAATAATGGTTGCCGCAGCACATGTTCAGTTGTTTCAACCGGAGGAAGCGCTGGCCTTATTGGCCGGGCAGGATAGTTTGGCGGCTTACAAAATAAGGTTGTCGGCAAATTTGCAGATGGAAGATTATACAGCCGTCGCCCGGATGCTGGAACAGAACTACGCAAAGGATATCACGATAGAGGATATCGCATTGCGCGCTGGTGACTGGGAGAACATCGAACCCTCCAGTCCGTTGGCGATGTTGGCGCGCTATATCAGCCAAAATTCTGACCAAATGCACAGCGACACCGAAGGGGAAATGGGGCACCTTGAAATTGAAGAAAACCCAAGCCTACGCGGTACCCGCCAGTTGTTAGCCGCAAATCGGGAAAGCCGGAGTGTTTTGGAAGACGTGCTGGCCGGAGATGGCCAACCTTAAGGCTTCCAACAAGGGGCTCCAAACGGTTGCAGACTTAGTTCTGAGGTGTGCGAATTGCTTCAACATCCGAGGCAAACATCTGGGTGCCATCTGCAAAATATAGCACNGGCTGCCCGTCAAATTTTCGCACTTCTTCAACGGTCGAAAACACCAACCCGGGAACGGAGGCCACAACTTCGCCATCGATAATGCTGTTGGTTTCGAAGCGATAAAAGGCGCCCTCGGTTGCGCGGGTCCCGTCTTCAAGAATGCCGGACCATTGTGCGTTGCTGGCCTCTTTATCGAGGTTCTGGCGGGCGACGATGTTGTCGTCTGCGTCAAAGACCACCAGTTCAACACGTTCAGCGTCTGTGTGGCTGAGGTAGAGCACATCCAGCGGTGTGTTCTCGTAAGGGGCGCTGCCGGGGTTGCGGACCTCTTGCCCGATCCATTGAGANAGGCCACCGGTGGCACCACTGGCGAGGGCCTCAAGGATATTTTCGAGCTTGGTGTTCGATTGAACCTGCTGCTCAACCGCTGAAAAGCTGGCAAGTTGGGCGACAAACTCGGTTGACTCAACGGGCTTCAGCGGGTCCTGGTTTCGCAGCTGGGCTGTGAGAAGGGTCAAGAACGTTTCAAAATCACTTGATGCATCGGCAGCGGCTGTATTGGTTTCAGTTGAGCGGGCAAAGCCGGCGGAGGCTTGAGAAAGAGTTGAAACGGAGTCCATGAGTTTTCCTGTCGGTTAAAGGCGAATATCGAGACCGCCGTCCAAGGCGGGCAAAGGTTTAGGCTGAGCGCCGCCGGAATGCGGCTCTTCAGACAGGGCAAGTTGGAAAAGCGGGGCGTCGTTTTTGCCGTTGCCTTGCTGTTGCCCTTGTTCGAATGAGAGATTGGCTTGCGAGAAACCGGACTTTTCAAGCGTGCTCTGAAGCAGTTCTGCGTGCCTTCTCATCAACTCTGTGGTTTCGGGGCGATCCGAAGATATGAGCGCGGAAACGGTTTGATCGTGGGTTGTGAGTTGAATAACGACCCGGCCGAGCTCCGGCGGGTCGAGCTTGAGCTCAACCACTTGTTGGCCGTTTTTTGAAATCTGTTGCTGAATTTGCTCCGAAATCTGGGCCGCGATGGGCGGCGCGGGGCGGCTTGTTGCTTGGACGGGTGGCAGGATGTCTGACGATGTTCGGTCGATCCGGATGCTAACAGGCATTTCGGGCTCGGCTAAAGGGTCTTTAAGTGCGTTGGCTAGATTCACGGTGTTTGCCGGAGCCGGATAGGCGGTGATTATGGGAGCTGTGTTTGCCGATGCACCAACGGAGGCAGCCTTGATTTCCATGCGCGCTGGTTGGACAGAAACAGGGGTTTCGTCAACCTGCGGGGCGGGGGCGCTGGCACGCAGGTCGGGGAGCCGGGTTTGCGAATCTGAATCGCTCGTAAAAATCGCAGGCTTTGCCGGGGCGGGTGCGCTTGTGCTTTCAGGCCGTAACGGGGGGAGGACTTCTGAAGCCGACTGTTCACTCGATTGAACAACTTGAGGGGCGCGAATGGGCGGAGATGCCACTGGTTCAACACCCACATCGGGAACGGCGAGAGGTGTTCCCGGATTTGTTGCCGGGGTAGGGGCCGAGCCTATCGCGGCACTCACCAAAATATGCGCCGGTGATTCGACCTTGGTTGTGTTTGGCGGCAAGTTTGCCTGAACTACCGGAGCAACAGAGGGAAGGAACTGAGCCAGCGCCTGTGGTTCCGTATAGGTAGGCATCTGTTCTTGCAATTGGGCCGGATCAACCTGCGGCGTCTGCGCATTAAGGACAGTTGCCTGATCCTCTGAGGCCTCATTGACGAGGGGCATAGCCATTTCGGCTGGCGGTTCATCTGGTGGAGATTCCACAAGTTTTGTGAATTCTACCGCGGCGCTCACAGGGGCAGCGAAAAGAGATTGGTCATCACTTTCCACAGGCTCTGCGGTTCCTAATTTGGGCTTCAAAAACCCGGCTCCCAGATCAATTTCCATATCACTACCCATATTCTACGGTTGGGAGGAGAATGGGCGGCAGGGGTTACTATTTATTTACTGCGTTCATGCTAGATGAGCTGAAACCGACCACAATATAGGTAGAATTTTATGAATATCGCCCCCGTTGCCTACACGCAGTTACCCTCTCCTTCTTTAGAAGCCAGCCGCGAAAACCAGCTCCGCGAGGTTGCAAACGCATTTGAAGCCGCTTTTTTGTCAGAAATGCTGAAAGCCGCCGGGCTGGGGAAAAGCCGGGATGCATTTGGTGGTGGCGCGGGGGAGGAGGCCTTCTCCTCCATGATGGTTGAGAAACAGGCGAAATTGATGGCGGATCAGGGCGGAATTGGGTTGAGTGAACATATTTTCCAAAGTCTTTGGCAAAAGGAGTTCCCGAATGATTGATTCGGTTTTGGCGCGCGGTAAATTGCGGCAACTGCTTGCTGTAATGGAAATGGAGCGGAAGGTTTTACTTTCCGGACCGCTCGGGGACCTTGCGAAAATATCAGCCAAGCGGGACTTTCTGCTTGAGTCTCTTGTTGCGGGAGGGCCGGTTTCTCAGCGCATTCTGGCAACACGTCTGGCAGATATTAAAACCATGGCAGCCCGAAACGGGGCGTTGTTGAAGGCCAGTATGGAAGGGATGAAAGATGCCCGAAAAGTCATTGTTAATATGGAAGAAAGCCTTAACCAACTCGACACGTATTCCAGAAACGGCGGGAAGGTGCTGGTGGCGCAAACCTTGCCCGGCAAAGGGCACAAGATTTAGGAAATTGCCGGAATATTTGTAGAAAATTGTTATAATACAATTGTTTGACATTAATACTTCATTATGTGTTGAGAGTGAAATTGGGGAGGCAATCTCGAACGGGTTGCAAGTGGGGTTATCGCCTCACGTCTCGTCAGAACGGCGAATAGCGGGTGTGAAAAACACCCATATTGAAACAGTGGCGCCGAATGCGCCACATCGCCGAAGGAAATGCATATGTCTAGCATTCTAACAAATTCCAGCGCCATGGTTGCGCTGCAAACTCTGCAAAGCATCAACAAAAATCTGGCCACCAACCAGAGCCAAATTTCGACCGGTAAAAAGGTGGACACCGCCCGCGATAACGCCTCGATCTGGGCTATTTCGCAAACCATGCAGTCTGACGTAGACGGGTTCAAGGGCATCTCCGATGCGCTGGCAACCGGTTCCGCTTCGGTTGCCGTAGCGCGGACAGCGTCNGAGTCGATCACGGGCCTGCTTGGGCAGATCAAAGCGAAAATNGTAGCCGCGCAGGACCCTTCTGCCGATCAGGGCAAATTGCAAACCGATATTGCGGAACTTCGTAATCAGGTTGGCTCGGTGGTGAATGCCGCTCAGTTTAACGGCCTGAACCTTGTCGACGGGACCAATGCATCTGTAAATGTTCTGGCGTCGCTTGACCGTGATGCAACGGGTGCTGTAACGGCTTCCAACATTGCGGTATCTGGCCAAAACCTTTCAACCGCTGCCGGCGCTGTTAAAGCGGCACTGGCTGGTTCTGACGGAGTTGGCGGTGATTCGGCGACGGCGGCAATCTTTATAGACGCAGGCGGCAATGCCGATATCGTTGTGGTTGACGCGGCTCTTGCCGCAGGGGATACCTTCAACATCCAGATCGGTGGCGAGCAGGTTTCCTATGTGGTGACCGCTGAAGATGTTGCCGCAGGGGCACCGGAAGAGGTGGTCGCCAACGGGATCCGTACCGCGATCAACGGGATGGATAACGCGAACATCACAGCAGATGTGGCCGCGGATACCATTACTGTTACCAATGCCGCCGGTGATACGGTCAACATGACCAGCGAAATCGTTTCGGTTGGCACGGGTGGCCTCTCTGGCCTTGCCGGGATCAATGTGGATGATGGCGCGGGTGGCAACTCTGCACAGGCTTTGGCTGATATTGAAGGCCTGATCCAGACCTCGATTGACGCAGCTGCCGCTTTTGGCTCCAGTCAGGCGCGCATTGATACCCAGTCCGACTTTGTGGGCAAGCTCACGGATTCGCTGAAAACCGGTATCGGCGCATTGGTGGATGCGAACATGGAAGAGGCCTCAGCCCGTTTGCAGGCGCTTCAGGTGCAACAACAGCTGGCGACCCAGTCGCTCTCCATCGCCAATCAGGCGCCACAGAATATCTTGTCGTTGTTCCGGTAAGATAATGGGAAAGGCGGGGGATTTCCCCCGCCTTTTTAAGCCGCCGAATAATCGTGTCAATCAGCCGGGAATTCCGGCTTGGGTGGGAGGATACACCCCATGAATACTGCTGTTTTAGCGCAGTCGCTCTATGCAAAGCCAACCCGGGAACTCGGGACGGCGCGGGGCATCGAATATAAAGCCTTTTCAAAGGTTACAGCCCGACTTGCCAGCTGGAATGAAGATAAAGACAGTTTCGCCAACCTTGCCGAGGCGCTCTGTGAAAACCAGCTTTTATGGACCGTGTTGGGCGCAGATGTGGCGGATCAAGGCAACGAATTGCCAAACCAGCTGAGGGCGCAGCTCTTTTTTCTGACAGAATTTACCAACCATCAAACCAAAAAAATAATGGCAGGCGAAGCAAAGCCTGAAATATTGGTCGAGATAAATACCAGCATAATGCGAGGCCTGCGCGATTGCGCCGATGACCTCACCGAGGTGGTATCATGAGCGGACTTGTCCTCAAGCTTAGGCCCGCCGAGCGGATCATGATCAACGGTGCGGTGATCGAAAACGGGGATCGGCGCACGCGGTTGAATGTGCTGACACCCAACGCCAATGTCTTGCGCCTGCGCGATGCGATTCATCCGGAGGAAGCCAACACTCCAGTGCGTCGGGTTTGCTATATTGCCCAGCTCCTATTGGCCGGAGAGGCCGAGCCAAACAAAGCGCGCGCGCAGCTTACGCAGGGCATCGAGCAGCTTGGGCAGGTTTTTAGCGATCCGGTGAGCCGTAGGCACTTGCGAGACGCCCGCGATAATTTGCAAAGCGAAAACGACTATCAGGCTCTAAAGTTTCTACGCTTTTTGCTGCCGGTTGAAGCAGAGTTGATGGCGGCATCGTCATGATCCCCTCAGCTCCGATAGGCGGAATTGCCGGCTGGCGCTTTATCCAGCGCACACAGGAAAACCAGATGGCGGCCTTTGCTGCCACACCGGCGCTTGACCGCGAGATCAACTATTTCAAGGAAAACATCTCGAATATCGAGACGGTTGACGATCTGGTCAATGACTTTACGCTATTTAAGGTCGCGCTCGGGGCTTTTGGCATGGAAGACAAGGTGGCCGACAAGTTCTTTTTCAAGAAATTGCTGGAAGAAGGGTCAGAGGCCGAAGGCGCATTTTCCCTCCGCCTCACCGATACCCGCTATCGCGATCTGGTCGAGGCGTTTGGCTTTGGCAATGCCGGTGGCGTGCGGGTTGGGGAATCCGATTTTGCTAAAAAAATGACGGACGCTTATCAAGCGCGACAGTTTGAGAAGGCCATTGGCGAGAGCGACAGTTCCATGAGATTGGCGCTCAATCTGGAACGCGAGATTGGTGCCTATGCCAATGCCGAGTTTCCGGAGTCGGTTGCGTGGTTTCAGATGATGGCCAACCCGCCTTTGCGAGAGGTTTTTGAATCCGCGCTGGGTTTGCCCGCATCGATCGGTTCGCTGGATGTGGACCGGCAGCGCGAAATTTTTCAGGAAGCTAATGATCGGGTATTTGGCAGCCAGTCGATGGATGTGTTCAAGGACCCCGAAAACGTGGATAAGCTGTTGCGCAATTTCTTTGCGCGCGAACAAATCAATAACGGCCCCGGACCGCTGACAAAGGGAATGGGTGCGCTAACCCTTATGGAAAACGCGGTGAGCGCGGCGGTAACCTTTGCCCAGTTTAACCGGCTTTGAGTGTCCATACGCTCGTCCATCTTAAGAAAACGCTTGGGATGGTTGGCAATGTGCTGAGTGGACAATCTCGCAGATGGGTTTGAGTTTTTTGCCTCAATTGGGGGCTGAGAGGTATTGCATGGGATCAGGCGGACTGGGCTAGCCATGCTGCCTGGGGCTCAAAAAACAACTAACCGCCGTGGCTGCGGTCATACCCGTTTGGCGCGGGTGGGTGCCAGCCATCCAGAGCGTTGGTCGCGGGCTTATAAACTTCAACTAAAAGCGGGTAACAGTTGGCGGTATCGCTGGAGTGTTCGGCTGAACAATCGCCCCCCGGGCAGGCAGAAAGCGCGCCCAAAAGCGGGGTTTCAGCGAAGAATTCCAGATAATCTCCCGGGCGCACCGGGCTGGCTTTCATAAAATACTGGTTGGTTTCGCGGGTGAAGCCTGTGCACATAAATACGTTGAGCACATCGTGGATATGGGTTTCAGCTTCATCCATAGGCAGGCCGGTATGCTTGGCGAAGGCGCGCGTCAGGTTGGAGTGGCAGCAATGGTGATACTGCCCGCCGCTGAGCAGGTTATGGGTGTAAGGGTCACACCTTGTGCCGATCACATCATGCACCGCGCCGCCAAATTCGTCGATTCCATACCAATCCAGCGTGTCTTGAATGATCGTGGCCATCGGGCGTAAATAGGGAAACTGGCTCCACATTTGTTGCCCCGTCGAGATATGGGTGCCGTGGAGAGCGCGGGTTTTGCCGGAGTAAAACCGCTCCGCGAGATTGTCGGCGTTCCAGAGGTTAAGGTCTCCGACCTGCGGGCCTTCTACTGAAGAAATGCGGAAAAAGTGGCCTTGGGGTACTGTAAAACAGCGTGCTTCACGAGGGGGGATGGTAACCGTACTTACCAGTTCAGCCCCAAGCCGTGCCTTCTGATACAAGCCAAGGTCAGGCTTGGGCAGGGTCTCGCTCGGATAGCAGATAACCGGCTTAATGGCGCGGCGGGTTGTGGCATCGTTTGGAATCATGAGGGCAGAGTAGCCCGAACCTTCGCGCAGGCAAAGTTATTCTGCTGGGTCCGTATTGATCTTCACGTCAAGCGCATGCTCGGGCAGAGCCGGTTCGGCGAGCGAGCCTGTTGGGTAATCTTTCGGTTTGCCGCCAAGGATCGGCTCTTCGGGCAAGTGGTTCGGGTCTGCCTGCCCCATCAGGTTTGCGAATTCTATGAAGCTGTCATTGGTGGATTCAAATCCCGCTGCGGGTGAAAAAAGCGTCGAGCTTGGGCCAATAGGTGATGGCTTCATCCACGAGCGGGTCACTGCCGCGCACGTAAAGCCCTGTCTGGATCATCGGGGCGGCCTTTTCATAGGCTGAGATAATGCGGCGGGCGTGATTGATAAGCACGTTTTCACCGGCATTGGCGACACCAGGCAGGCAGCGCGAGACCGAGCGGCGGACATCAACGGCTGGAAAACGCCCGCGTTCAGCGATTTCACGGTCGAGCACGATATGGCCGTCGAGCACGCCACGGGTGATATCGGCCACCGGTTCTTCCATATCAGACCCTGCGACGAGCACGCTAAACACAGCGGTAATATCCCCGCTACCTTCCGGGCCGGGCCCGGCGCGCTCGGCGAGTTGGGCAATCAGATTGGCGGTGGAGGGCGGGTAAGCGCGCAGGGAAGGAGCCTCTCCGGCGGTGAGCGCGATTTCGCGGTGGGCTTCGGCAAAGCGGGTGATGCTGTCAAGCAACAACAGCACGTGTTTGCCTTGGTCGCGAAAGGCTTCGGCGGTGGCCATGGCCATCCAAGCAGCCCGCCGCTTGATCAGCGGGGATTGGTCCGATGTGGCGGCAATTATAACAGCCCGTTTCATACCCTCTTCGCCGAGAGTCTCTTCCACAAAATCGCGCAGTTCCCGCCCGCGCTCTCCGATCAGACCGATCACCACCACATCGGCCTCCAATCCTTTGGCAAGGTCGGCCAGCAGGGTGGTTTTACCCACACCGGAACCTGCGAAAACACCAATGCGCTGGCCGCGCGCCAGTGGCAGCATTGTGTTAAACAAGGCCAGTGATGTATTCAGGCGAGCCCCCATTCGGCGCCGCAGGGCGGCTTGCGGTGGGCTGCGGTGCAGCGGGGCACTCTCAAGGCCGCAAAACAGCGGTTCGCCGTCAAGCGGTTTNCCAAAGGCATCTACAATCCGGCCGATCCAGGAAGAGCTGGCGGCAGCGCCGCTTTCCCCTTCAAGGCACACGAGATCTCCGATTGCGACCCCTTGCGGNGAATCATAGGACATGGCGCGGACCTCATCCGGNGCAAGCGCCACAATTTCACCACCGCGGGTATCACCGGCATCTGCCGAAATGGATATCTGGTCCCCCACGCGCGCATGAAGGCTAAGCCCTTNNATGCGGATNGAACCGCTATCNACNCCGATAACGCNGCCATAGCGTTGCACCGGACGAATCGTGGAAAGCTTGCTGGTGAGGGGCGCGAAATCAAACTGCATAAAACTGTATCCATTTCCGTTGTTGGTTACCCTTTATTCACCATGACTGGTTAATTCTTGGTTCAAATAATTCGGAGGAGAAGCCCCGTATGATACAGAATATGACAGTTTTTCAAATGGCGAGCGGGCTGGCCAGCCACGCGACTGACCGGCAAGCCCTAACCGCGCAGAATATCGCGAACGCGGACACACCGGGGTATAAAGCCCGCGATATTATTCCCTTTGAACAAAGCTATGAGGCCAGCGGGTCAATTGCCATGCACGGCACCCGCGCCGGCCATTTTGGCGTGGCGCGTGGCGGTGTAGACGGTGAAGTATTTACCGTCAGCCCGTTTGGCATCGAATCCCCGAATGGCAACTCGGTTTCGCTTGAGGCTGAAATGATCCGCTCCGCCGAAATTCGCCAACAGCACGATCTGGCTGTGGGCATCTACCAGAAATCTTTGACGATCTTGCGCACCAGTATGGGGCGCAAATAAGGGAGAATCCCAATGAGTGATTTGAGCTCAACCATGGCCGCTTCGGCCAGTGGCATGGCCGCCCAAGCCGCACGGCTTAGGCTGGTGTCTGAAAACATTGCCAACGCTGATACGCCGGGCTTTCAACGCAAAACCGTGGCTTTTGAAGCGGTACATGCGATGTTTGACAACGCAGGCTCGGTGAGAACCGGACGTGTGGAACTCAGCGATGCCGAACTGCCCGAGGTGTTTGACCCGGGCCACCCGCTGGCGGATGAAAACGGCTACTATCAGGGCTCCAACGTGGAACTGATGGTCGAAATTGCTGACGCCCGCGAGGCGCAGCGCTCTTATGAAGCCAATCTGAAAATGTTTGACCAGTCCCGCCAGATGAACGCTTCCATTCTTGAACTCCTGAGACGCTAGAAAGGCTGACCCATGGAAACCAACCCGCATATAGCCTCACAGCTTTATACCAACGCCCAGAATATAGCGCGGCCCGATGGTGCCCCGAACCGTGGCGACAGCCTGTTTGCCGAAATGGCCAACGACTTTATGGCCACCATGCAGGCCGGCGAAAGTGCCGCCATTGCCGGGATGACCGGTAAAGCCGATGCCCAAACTGTGGTCGAGGCGCTGGCAGCCTCCGAGATCGCGATTCAAACTGCGGTGAGCGTGCGCGACCGCGTGGTCGAAGCCTATCAGGAAATTCTGAGGATGCCGGTTTAATGCATGAGGGCGAGCTGATGGATGTGATCCGCGAGGGGCTTTGGATGGCAATGATCATGTCCACCCCTGTGCTCGGTGTGGCGCTGGTTGTTGGCCTTGCCATCGGCTTGTTTCAGGCGCTCACCTCGGTTCAGGAGATGACCCTGACCTTTGTGCCAAAGTTGGGGGCCATCGTCGGCGCATATTGGCTTTCTATGAGCTATTCCGGCCAGCTTTTGGTGACCTTCTTTAACGATCAGATCATCGCCCGTATTGCCGGGCATTAAGGAACGCTTATGGATACCTCCGGATACGTCACCCTTTCCCGCCAGACCGGGCTGTGGAAAGAGATGCAGGTTGTGGCCAATAACGTGGCCAACCTCTCAACAACTGGCTTTCGCCGCGAAGGCGTGGTTTTTACCGAAATGGTGCAGGCCCTGCCAAACGAAGGCGGCGGCGTGGCTATGGCCGCAGCCCGCGCCCGGTTTTCAGACCCCACCCAAGGCTCGGTGAAGCAAACAGGCAACCCGATGGATCTCGCCATTCAGGGAAGCGGCTACTTCATGGTTGAAACCGATGATGGTAACCGGCTGACCCGCGCCGGGGCGTTTGCCCTGAATACCGAAGGTGAGATGGTCAATCCTGATGGCCTACGCCTGCTTGATGTCGGTGGCGCGCCGGTTTTCATTCCGCCCGATGCGGCGGTGATGAGCGTGGCGCAGGATGGCACGGTTTCAGCCGATGGTGCGCCTCTGGCCCAGATCGGTATCTATGAAGTGCTGGACGAAGCGGCGCTCAGCAACCAGATGGGTACGCTTTTTGACCCCGGTGAAGACGAGCCGCTCGCAATGGAGGGTGCNGTGGTTTTGCAGGGATTTATNGAGGGTTCCAACG
>JGI24723J26617_10002308_pt1 | contig 15245 bp, 11 predicted proteins | sample Cruoilmetagenom6_FD_26617 | JGI IMG/M metagenome (IMG submission 26617)
CCAAGAAATATGCCCGAGGAACCGTATCTCCAAAAAGGATTCTTACGTCACAAAGAGCGCAATACCAAAGAGTATAAGTGGCTTATTGAAAGTGCTATTACGTTGTATGATTCAAGTTATGCTTCCGCAGCAAAAAAGAATTTAAAGATCAATGTGGATGAGAATCGTAAGAGCTATGATCTGCGGGATGTAGATAGTCTATTTGCGTATACCGCCTATTTGAAAAATAGAACCAATAATAAGGCACTTCGTTCTAAAAATNTACGTCGTGATACCATTGCAACGGCTTCGCTTATTAAAGCGATCAAATGGAATGATAGCCGAGTTAATGGGTTAGAGAACTTATTTAAAGGGAAGCTCAATATGATGCGTAATGCAACTGCGTCTAAAGCTTTATTAGGAGAGAATATGCTGAATACGCATCAGTTTAGACTTGATACTGTTTTGGTTGATAACGATCGAAAATTATACAAAATTGAAATCACCAAGAGCAAAGATTTTGTCGGTCTCGATACCAAAGACGTTTATAACGAAGGGTACGAAGCGCGTGGATGGATGTATATTTATTGGGATAACTATGCAGTTAAAAAAATAGAATATCAATTGGTAGCAGCTTCTGAAGCTCAAAAGCGACGTAGCAAAAGCTTATTTGGGACACAGATAAATCATAAGCTTGTGATCACTTATAAGGAGTATCAAGATAAAATGTATCCAATTATATTTATTACGAAACGCCAAAGTTGGTCAATGCGGGAGATCGTTCTTCAGATCAAACCGATAAAGACGGAAAGGCTACGCAAGACAAAAATGATTTTTATTACAATACGGTTCAAGAAATTATCTTTACTGAAATTATTCAGGATACTGAGTTGGTCAACGAAGCATTACAACAAGAATGGTCTGAAGATATTTTTAAAGTAAGGCCGTATAACGAAGCGTTCTGGAAGAATTATAACGTTCTGCTAGAGAGCGAAGAAGAAGAGCAACTCATTCGGGACTTGAGTAAGAGGGCGTCCTTGTTTCAGCAGTAAGAGGCGAAAATGCCTAAGCGTTTAATAGGATGAGCTATTTTCTTTAAAAAAAGTCCAATTCATTCCTAATAAATCAAAACTATTTCATAATTTTGCCGACCTAAAGAGAGGAGGTTAAGACACTATGTTAATTATACCAGTTAAAGACGGAGAAAATATCGATAGAGCATTAAAGCGTTTCAAGCGTAAGTTCGATCGTACAGGAACAATGCGTCAGCTACGTAAAAGACAAGCTTTTTCAAAGCCGTCAGTAGTTCGTAGAGCACAGATCCAAAAAGCAGAATACATTCAAGGACTTAGAGACGCTGAAGAAATTTAGTGTATTCCTGCGAAGGCAGGAGTTAAAATCCTTAGAAATATATAGTCCGCTGTTCATTTATTTGAATAGCGGATTTTTTTTACTTTCCTTCGGAAAGGATATGGTGTTGGTGTACCTAGATTATTTTCTTCTTTCGTATCTTTATATCATCAGTATTCAACTTTCAAAAGTCATTTGCAAATGCCGTTCTCTAAATTCATAGATTACCTTGTGCTAGAGAAAAATTATTCCAGCCACACGGTCAAGGCGTATCAAAGTGATTTAGATTCATTTGGAGCTTTTGCTGCCGAGGAGTATGACTGTGTATCTGTGGAGCGTGTTCCGTATAGCGTTATTCGCAGTTGGATCGTTTCATTGGTCGCGGCTGATGTTTCTAATCGAAGTATCAATCGAAAAATATCTTCTCTAAAAAGTTATTATAAATTCCTTCTGAAGACCAAGCAAATCACGGAAAATCCACTGGCAAAACACAAGGCTTTAAAAACTAGTAAGAAATTACAGGTGCCATTTTCAGAGAAAGAGGTTTTTGATGTCTTGTCGCTTATGGATGATGCCGAAGGCTTTGAGGCGGTGCGTAATAAATTGATTGTTGAATTATTTTATTCAACAGGGATGCGTAGGGCTGAACTCATTAGTCTTAAGACAAAAGATGTCTCGTTGTCTCAGCAAACGATCAAAGTGTTAGGTAAGAGAAGCAAAGAAAGGATCATACCGCTACTTCCTAGTGTGCTTAAAACACTCACGATCTATTTTAAAGAACGAGATGGTTTAAAAACGATTTGTGATACGGAGTATCTGTTGCTTAGCGCCAAGGGTGTTAAAGTTTACGATACGCTTGTTTACCGCGTGATAAATTCTTATTTTAGTAAGACATCTGCGAAAGTTAAAAAGAGTCCGCATATTTTGCGACACTCTTTTGCAACACATCTCTTAAACGAAGGTGCTGATTTAAATGCGGTGAAGGAATTATTAGGGCATTCGAGTTTGGCTTCAACACAAGTTTATACGCATAACAGTATTGCTCAATTGAAACAAGTATATTTAAATTCACATCCCAGAAATAAAAAAGACGAATACTAACAAACATTGCTAGAGCTACTACGGGTCAATTCAAATAATACCACTAATTGGCTCACTAGAAACTTTTTGTTTATAAATAGAAACGTGTATGAGAGTTAATGTACAAGCCCCAAATTTTGCAGCCGAAGATAAACTCATCGAGTTCATCGAGAGACGTTTGGAGAAGTTAGAACAATTCTATGATAAGATCATCTTTGCGGATGTATTTTTGAAGGTTCAAAAAACAAGCGAAAAGCAAAATAAGAACGTAGAAATATTGCTGAGTATTCCCGGCGGAGATCTAATGGTGAAAAAGGATGCAAAAACGTTTGAAGAGGCAACAGACGGGTGTCTGCAATCGTTAGAGAGGCAGCTTAAAAAAAGAAAACAAAAACAAAGAGCACATTTGTAGCATTTTTTTTNAAAAAAGTTTTTTAAAAGATAATTATTTATATACATTTGCAGTCCGTTAGAAATAGCGGACTTTTTTATGTTTCATTTTTAGGCGTAAAAAAGGCTTAAAAGCCGATGTAGCTCAGCTGGCTAGAGCAGCTGATTTGTAATCAGCAGGTCGTGGGTTCGAGTCCCTCCATCGGCTCTTGAAATTTTGAAATTGCAATAATTTTGGATTTAATATTTTAGATTCAAAATTAGCTCGGGGAGATACTCAAGCGGCCAACGAGGGCAGACTGTAAATCTGCTGACTACGTCTTCGCAGGTTCGAATCCTGCTCTCCCCACAAAAATCTTTGCAAAGGCAGGGATTTCTAAATTGCAAGTTTGAAATAGCTTGATTTGAAATATTGAATTGCATTTTGATTTTATTCAGAATGAAAAGCGGGAGTAGCTCAGTTGGTAGAGCGTCAGCCTTCCAAGCTGAATGTCGCCAGTTCGAACCTGGTCTCCCGCTCTATAATGTTCCTGTGAAGGCAGGAATCTCTTTCCTTGTCGCTAGGGAGAAGATTAAAAACTTTACGCCGGTGTAGCTCAGGGGTAGAGCGTTTCCTTGGTAAGGAAGAGGTCACGAGTTCAATTCTCGTCATTGGCTCAAGAAAAAACGGATTACGATTAAACACTATTATATAACTAAGATTAAATTAATACAAGATGGCAAAAGAAACATATGATCGTTCGAAACCCCACTTAAACGTAGGTACTATTGGACACGTAGATCACGGTAAAACAACATTGACTGCTGCAATTACAAAAGTATTGGCAGATGCTGGTTATTCAGAAGCTTCTGCTTTTGATCAAATTGACAATGCCCCTGAAGAAAAAGAAAGAGGTATTACTATCAACTCTTCACACGTTGAATACGCAACAGCTAACCGTCACTATGCACACGTTGACTGTCCAGGTCACGCCGATTATGTAAAGAACATGGTTACTGGTGCTGCACAGATGGATGGTGCTATCTTGGTAGTTGCTGCTACGGATGGTCCAATGCCACAAACACGTGAGCACATCCTTTTAGGACGTCAGGTAGGTATTCCTCGTATCGTTGTATTCATGAATAAAGTGGATATGGTTGATGATGAAGAATTATTAGAATTAGTTGAAATGGAAGTAAGAGATCTTCTTTCTTTCTACGAGTATGATGGTGACAATGGTCCTGTTATCGCTGGTTCTGCATTAGGTGCCTTAAATGGTGAGCAGAAATGGGTTGATACTGTATTGGAGCTTATGGAAGCTGTTGATACTTGGATCGAAGAGCCATTACGTGAGGTTGATAAGCCTTTCTTGATGCCAATCGAAGATGTATTCTCTATTACAGGTCGTGGTACTGTAGCAACTGGTCGTATTGAGACTGGTATCGCTAACACTGGAGATCCTGTAGAGATCATTGGTATGGGAGCTCAGAAATTGACTTCTACTATTACAGGTATTGAGATGTTCCGTCAGATCCTTGATAGAGGTGAGGCTGGAGATAATGCAGGTATCTTATTAAGAGGTATTGAAAAATCTCAGATCTCAAGAGGTATGGTAATCACTAAGCCTGGATCTGTAACACCACACGCTAAGTTTAAAGCTGAGGTTTATGTATTGAAAAAAGAAGAAGGTGGACGTCACACTCCATTCCATAATAACTACCGTCCACAGTTTTACGTACGTACAACTGACGTAACAGGAAACATTAATCTTCCTGATGGCGTTGAGATGGTAATGCCAGGTGATAACTTAACTATTACAGTTGATCTTATTCAGCCTATCGCATTGAACCTAGGTTTACGTTTTGCAATCCGTGAAGGTGGTAGAACTGTAGGTGCAGGTCAAGTTACTGAGATTTTAGACTAATTACTAGTCAGAAAATAATAAGGAAAGGTGTCTCGCTAAAAGCGGGACGCCTTGACTTTTATAACGGGTTTAGCTTATTTCGGTTGCTATCGAGATGAAAGAGTAAACCAAATACGGGTTTAGCTCAGTTGGTAGAGCACTGGTCTCCAAAACCAGGTGTCGTGAGTTCGAGCCTCGCAACCCGTGCAAGTTGAAAAGTTTTAGATGGCTTTTCCGAAGAAATACAATTAACACCAAGTAACATGGTAAATTATATTAAAGAGTCTTATAACGAACTAAAGAACCACGTAACATGGACACCATGGAACGAAGCACAGCGTCTTACGGTGATTGTTGCAGTATTTTCTGTAATACTTGCTTTGGCTGTATTTGGTGTAGACACGGTTTTTAGTGGAGTTATAGAGCAATATTTTAAATGGATCAAGTCGTAAACATGACTGAAACGAAAAGCACAAAAAAATGGTACGTTGTCCGTTCAGTAAGTGGACAGGAAAACAAGATCAAAGCGTATATCGAATCTGAGATAACGCGATTGAACTTGGAAGACTATATTGAACAAGTCTTAGTTCCTACTGAAAAGGTGATTCAAATTCGTAATGGAAAGAAAATAAACAAAGAACGTGTTTACTTTCCTGGATATATTATGGTCCAAGCGAGTTTGGCAGGAGAAGTGCCTCACATTATTAAGTCTATCAACGGAGTTATTGGCTTTTTGGGTGAAACCAAAGGAGGAGATCCAGTGCCGTTGAGACAGTCTGAAGTGAATAGAATGCTAGGTAAGGTNGATGAGTTGTCTATTAAAGATGATAACGTAAANATTCCTTACGTAATTGGAGAGACTGTAAAAGTAATTGACGGGCCGTTTAACGGATTTAATGGTACTGTTGAGAAAATTAATGAAGAAAAGCGTAAGCTGGAAGTGATGGTGAAAATTTTCGGAAGAAAAACACCATTAGAACTGAGCTATATGCAAGTTGAAAAAGTATAATTGTTACACGCTATATAATAGGTTTTTTCTTAGGCTTCCACTTCGGAAAAAATCAAATTTTAAAATTTAGAAAATGGCAAAAGAAGTAGGTAAAGTAGTAAAGTTGCAAGTTCGTGGAGGAGCCGCTAACCCGTCTCCACCAGTTGGACCCGCTTTAGGTGCTGCCGGTGTGAACATCATGGAGTTTTGTAAGCAGTTTAATGCTAGAACTCAAGATAAGCAAGGAAAAGTATTGCCTGTGCAGATTACAGTATATAAAGACAAGTCTTTTGACTTCGTTATTAAAACTCCACCTGCCGCAGTTCAAATCTTGGAAGCTGCTAAGACCAAAAAAGGGTCTGGTGAGCCGCACATCAAAAAGGTAGCTACGATCTCTTGGGATCAAGTTAGAGCGATTGCAGAAGACAAAATGCCCGATCTTAATGCATTTACCGTAGAGTCTGCGATGAAAATGGTAGCAGGTACTGCAAGATCAATGGGAGTGAAAATAAAAGGTGCTGCACCTTTTTAATCAAAAAGAATCTATAAAATGGCAAGATTAACAAAAAAGCAAAAGGAAACGACGGCGAAAGTAGAGGATAGAACCTATACTGTTGCTGAAGCTTCTGCTTTAATAAAAGAAATCTCCAATGTAAATTTTGACCCCTCAGTTGACCTAGCGGTTCGTCTTAACGTGGATCCACGTAAAGCAAACCAAATGGTTAGAGGAGTTGTTACCTTACCTCACGGTACGGGTAAAGATGTAAAGGTGTTGGCTTTAGTTACTCCAGATAAGGAAGCTGAAGCAAAAGAAGCCGGTGCAGATTACGTTGGATTAGACGAGTACCTCGATAAGATTAAAGGAGGTTGGACAGATGTTGACGTAATTGTAACAATGCCGAGTGTAATGGGTAAGTTAGGACCTCTAGGACGTGTTTTAGGACCTCGTGGATTAATGCCTAACCCAAAGACAGGTACTGTGACAATGGATGTTGCTAAAGCTGTTTCTGATGTAAAGGCTGGTAAAATCGACTTTAAGGTTGACAAGACTGGTATCGTACATGCTGCAATTGGAAAAGCGTCATTTGATGCTGAAAAAATTGCTGGAAACGCAAGAGAATTATTAACTACCCTCATGAAGTTGAAGCCTCAGGCTGCTAAAGGAGTTTATATGAAGAGCATTTTTATGTCTTCTACAATGAGCCCAAGTGTGCAGATTGATACGAAGCGTTTCACTGAGTAGTAAAATTTAGAAATTATGACAAGAGAAGAAAAATCACAAGTAATTGAAAATTTAACTACGCAGCTTACCGAGAACCCTATTATTTATTTAGCGGATATCTCAGGGCTTGATGCAGGAGCAACTTCAAACCTACGTCGTGCATGTCACAAAGCAGGTATTAAGTTAGCTGTAGTTAAAAACACATTGCTTGCTAAAGCAATGGAAAGTTCAGACAAGGAATTCGGTGCTTTAACCGGAACCTTGAAAGGAAACACATCTTTATTATTTTCAGAAACAGGAAATGGTCCTGCTAAAGTAATTAAGGAATTCAGAAAAAAATCTGATAAGCCTTTACTTAAGGGAGCATACATTGAAGAAGCTATCTACGTAGGAGATGATCAACTAGATAATCTAGTTAGTATCAAATCTAAAGAAGAGGTTATCGGTGATATCATCGGCTTACTTCAATCACCTGCTAAGAATGTTATCTCTGCACTTAAAAGTGGTGGAAACACGCTTTCAGGTCTTGTGAAAACACTTTCTGAAAGAGAAGGATAATACACATAGCACTAATTAAATTACAATAATAAATTACAATTTTAAAACGATAGAAAATGGCAGATTTAAAAGATTTCGCAGAACAATTGGTTAACCTTACTGTAAAAGAAGTAAACGAGTTGGCTACAATATTAAAAGACGAGTATGGTATCGAGCCTGCTGCTGCAGCTGTAGCTGTTGCCGCTGGTGGTGCTGCAGGTGGTGGTGACGCTGCTGAAGAACAATCAGAATTCGATGTTATTCTTAAAGCAGCTGGTGCTTCTAAATTAGCAGTTGTAAAACTGGTAAAAGAATTAACCGGAGCTGGTCTTAAAGATGCAAAAGAATTAGTTGACAACGCTCCTTCTCCAATTAAAGAAGGTATCGCTAAAGACGAAGCTGAAGCATTAAAAGCACAGTTAGAAGAAGCTGGAGCAGAGGTTGAGCTTAAGTAAGCTTCCACTACTTCAAACCTTAAGGTTTAGGTCTTCCGCAGTACGCGGAAAGGCCTAAACCATTTTGCGTATATAAAGGTTAGCAAATTATAGTGTACGCGCACACAGTTTTTTTAATTCAAATTCCGTCCATAGATGTCAGCAACAAAAACTGAAAGATTGAATTTTTCCTCTGTTCAAAATAAACCGGACTACCCGGATTTTTTGGATATTCAGATCAAATCCTTCCAGGATTTTTTCCAGTTGGAAACCAAATCAGATGAAAGAGGTCAAGAAGGACTCTACAAGACCTTCCTCGAGAACTTTCCTATTACCGATACACGCAATCAGTTTGTATTAGAATTTTTAGACTATTTCGTAGATCCTCCAAGATACTCTATCCAAGAGTGTATCGAACGTGGTTTAACATATAGCGTTCCGTTAAAGGCGCGTCTTAAGTTATACTGTACCGATGCAGAGCACGAAGATTTCGAAACCATCGTTCAGGATGTGTACCTAGGTACAATTCCTTATATGACACCAAGTGGTACATTCTGTATCAACGGTGCTGAACGTGTTGTTGTTTCGCAATTACACCGTTCACCTGGTGTTTTCTTCGGCCAATCGTTCCACGCAAATGGTACTAAATTATATTCAGCTCGTGTAATTCCTTTTAAAGGTTCATGGATTGAATTCGCTACCGATATCAATAGCGTTATGTACGCATATATCGATAGAAAGAAAAAATTACCTGTAACAACCTTATTCCGTGCAATTGGTTTTGAAAGAGATAAAGATATTCTTGAGATCTTCGACCTTGCTGAAGAAGTAAAGGCGTCTAAAACAGGATTAAAGAAATTTTTAGGTCGTAAATTGGCCGCTCGTGTTTTGAAAACATGGCATGAAGATTTCGTGGATGAAGATACAGGTGAAGTTGTATCTATTGAGCGTAATGAGATCGTTCTTGATCGTGATACTGTTCTTGAAAAGGATCACATCGAAGAGATCATGGAATCTGGTTCTAAAACCATTTTGTTGCACAAAGAGGATAATCACTTGGCTGATTACGCCATTATCCACAACACATTACAAAAGGATCCTACCAATTCAGAAAAAGAAGCGGTAGAACATATCTATAGACAATTACGTAACGCCGAACCGCCTGATGAGGAAACGGCTCGTGGTATCATCAACAAGTTGTTCTTTTCAGACCAACGTTATAACCTTGGTGAAGTAGGTCGTTATAGAATGAATAAAAAATTAGGTCTTGATATCGCAATGGACAAGCAGGTGCTTACCAAAGAAGATATCATTACCATCGTTAAATACTTGATCGAGTTGATTAACTCGAAAGCTGAGATTGATGATATTGATCACTTATCAAACCGTCGTGTACGTACTGTAGGTGAGCAGCTTTCTTCTCAGTTTGGTGTAGGTCTTGCGCGTATGGCAAGAACTATCCGTGAGCGTATGAACGTACGTGATAATGAAGTGTTTACTCCTATTGATTTGATTAACGCGAAGACACTTTCTTCTGTGATTAATTCTTTCTTCGGAACAAACCAGTTATCACAATTTATGGACCAAACCAACCCACTGGCGGAGATCACGCACAAGCGTCGTCTTTCTGCACTTGGGCCAGGAGGTTTATCACGTGAAAGAGCAGGTTTTGAGGTTCGTGATGTTCACTATACACACTACGGAAGACTNTGTCCAATTGAAACTCCTGAAGGACCAAACATTGGTTTGATCTCGTCACTTTCAGTATATGCGAAAGTGAATAATCTTGGGTTTATTGAAACACCGTACCGAAAGGTAGAGAGCGGAAAGATCGACTTTAAAAACGAACCTATTTATCTTTCTGCGGAAGAGGAAGAAGCAAAGTTAATTGCACAGGCCAATATTCCGTTGAAAAAAGATGGAACTATTGATAGCGAAAAGGTAATTGCACGTATGGAAGGTGACTTCCCAGTTGTTGACCCAAGTACGGTGAATTATGCTGATGTTGCACCAAACCAGATCGCGTCTATTTCGGCTTCGTTAATTCCTTTCTTGGAACATGATGATGCAAACCGTGCACTGATGGGATCTAACATGATGCGTCAGGCGGTACCTTTATTGATTGCAGATTCTCCTATTGTAGGGACTGGATTAGAGCAGCAAGTAGCTTCAGATTCTCGTGTATTGATTAACGCAGAAGGAGATGGTGTTGTAGAGTATGTTGATGCTCGTGAGATCACAATTAAATACGACCGTACTGAGAATGAGCGTATGGTAAGTTTTGATGGAGACAACAAAACATATCAGCTTGTAAAATTCAGAAAAACAAACCAGAGTACTTCTATTAACTTGAAACCTATTGTTAAAAAAGGGGATCGTGTTAAAAAAGGACAGGTTTTATGTCAAGGGTATGCTACTGAAAAAGGAGAGCTTGCACTTGGACGTAATATGAAAGTAGCCTTTATGCCTTGGAAAGGGTATAACTTTGAGGATGCGATCGTGATTTCTGAAAAAGTAGTACGAGAAGATATTTTTACTTCAATTCATATTGACGAATACTCATTGGAAGTTCGAGACACCAAATTAGGTAACGAAGAATTAACGAATGATATTCCAAACGTTTCTGAAGAGGCTACGAAAGACCTTGATGAACACGGAATGATTCGCGTTGGTGCAGAAGTAAAACCAGGAGATATTCTTATAGGTAAGATCACACCGAAAGGGGAAAGTGATCCAACACCGGAGGAAAAACTGTTACGCGCCATTTTTGGTGACAAAGCAGGTGATGTAAAAGATGCTTCTTTAAAAGCTTCTCCATCACTTCACGGTGTAGTTATTGATAAAAAGTTATTCGCACGCGCTATCAAAGACAAGCGTAAAAGAGCGAAAGACAAAGAAGATATCGCCGAACTTGAAGTAAAGTATGACGCTAAGTTTGACGCTTTACAAGAAGTTTTAATTGAAAAACTATTTGCTATTGTTGGTGGTAAAACAGCTCAAGGTGTTTCTAATGACTTGGGTGAGATTGTATTTCCGAAAGGTAAAAAGTATACCCTTAAAATGTTGAATGCTGTTGATGACTATACGCACTTGACAACAGGTACATGGACAACTGATGACGAAACCAATGTTATGGTTGCCGATTTAATGCACAATTATAAAATTAAAGAGAACGATCTTCAAGGAAACTTGCGTCGTGAGAAGTTTACGATCTCCGTTGGAGATGAACTTCCTTCAGGTATTTTAAAACTTGCTAAAATTTATGTTGCTAAAAAACGTAAACTAAAAGTGGGTGATAAAATGGCGGGACGTCACGGAAATAAGGGTATTGTAGCACGAATTGTACGTGAAGAAGACATGCCTTTCTTAGAAGATGGAACTCCTGTAGACATCGTGTTGAACCCACTTGGGGTACCATCACGTATGAATATTGGTCAGATATATGAAACAGTTCTTGGTTGGGCTGGTCAAAAATTAGGTCGCAAGTACGCTACACCTATTTTTGATGGAGCAACCATTGACCAGATCAATGAATATACCGATGAAGCAGGTATTCCGCGTTATGGGCATACCTATCTATATGATGGTGGAACAGGACAGCGTTTCGATCAACCAGCAACAGTTGGTGTGATTTATATGCTGAAACTAGGACACATGGTTGATGATAAGATGCACGCACGTTCTATAGGACCATACTCGCTAATTACGCAACAACCATTGGGTGGTAAAGCTCAGTTTGGTGGTCAGCGTTTTGGAGAAATGGAAGTGTGGGCGTTGGAAGCATACGGTGCTTCAGCGACGCTTCGTGAAATTTTGACGGTAAAGTCTGATGATGTAATTGGTCGTGCTAAAACCTACGAGAGTATCGTAAAAGGGGAGAGTATGCCAGAACCAGGATTGCCAGAATCATTCAACGTGTTAATGCACGAATTGAAAGGTCTTGGACTTGACATCAGATTAGAAGAATAGTGAAGATCCCAGCTTCGGCGGGGGAATTCAATATTTTTCTCGGGCCGATTTATTCGGTCATTTCAAAAACAACATAGATTATTTTAAAGCATTATGGCAAGAAATAAAGAAAACACAGTTCAGAAATTTAACAAGATTTCTATTGGTTTAGCCTCACCAGAATCTATCTTAGGAGAGTCTCGCGGGGAAGTGCTAAAACCAGAAACAATTAACTACCGTACGCACAAACCAGAGCGTGACGGGCTTTTCTGTGAGCGTATTTTTGGTCCTGTCAAGGATTATGAATGTGCCTGTGGTAAATATAAAAGAATTCGCTACAAAGGGATCGTATGTGACCGATGTGGTGTTGAAGTTACAGAGAAAAAAGTACGTCGTGATCGCGTAGGGCATATCAATTTGGTAGTTCCTGTTGCACACATTTGGTACTTCCGTAGCTTACCAAATAAAATTGGATACCTCTTAGGATTACCTTCTAAGAAGTTAGATATGATCATTTATTACGAACGTTATGTAGTGATCCAACCAGGTATTGCAAATAACGAAGAAGGTGAACCATTACAGAAAATGGATTTCCTTACGGAAGAAGAATACTTAAATATTCTAGATACCCTTCCGCAGGAAAATTTATATCTAGATGATACAGATCCAAATAAATTCATCGCAAAGATGGGTGCTGAATGTTTGATCGATCTTTTAGATCGTATCGACTTAAACGCGCTATCTTTTGAATTACGTCACAAAGCCAATAACGAAACGTCTAAACAACGTAAAACGGAAGCTTTAAAGCGTCTTCAAGTGGTAGAGGCTTTACGTGATGCAAACAAGAATCGTGAAAACCGTGCTTCTTGGATGATCATGAAAGTGGTACCTGTGATCCCGCCAGAATTACGTCCGTTAGTGCCGTTGGATGGTGGTCGTTTTGCAACGTCAGATTTAAATGACTTATACCGAAGAGTAATTATTAGAAACAATCGTTTAAAGCGATTGATGGAAATTAAAGCTCCTGAGGTAATTTTACGTAACGAAAAGCGTATGCTACAGGAATCTGTAGATTCACTTTTTGACAATACCCGTAAATCTTCTGCAGTAAAAACCGATAGTAACCGTCCGTTGAAATCGCTTTCAGATTCATTGAAAGGTAAGCAAGGGCGTTTCCGTCAAAACTTACTTGGTAAGCGTGTAGATTATTCAGCACGTTCGGTAATTGTTGTTGGACCAGAATTGAAATTGTTCGAATGTGGTATTCCGAAGGGAATGGCAGCCGAACTATATAAGCCGTTCGTGATCCGTAAGTTGATCGAAAGAGGTATCGTTAAGACTGTAAAGTCTGCGAAAAAGATTATAGACAAGAAGGAGCCTGTAGTTTGGGATATTTTGGAAAACGTTCTTAAAGGACATCCAGTATTGCTAAACCGTGCGCCTACCTTGCACAGACTTGGTATTCAGGCATTTCAACCGAAATTGATTGAAGGGAAAGCGATTCAGTTACACCCATTGGTATGTACGGCATTTAACGCCGATTTCGATGGTGACCAGATGGCGGTACACCTTCCATTAGGACCAGAGGCAATCTTAGAATCTCAATTGTTGATGCTTGCATCTCACAATATCTTAAACCCTGCAAATGGGTCGCCAGTGGCGGTACCGTCTCAGGATATGGTCTTGGGTCTGTACTATATGACCAAGTTGCGTAAGTCAACGAAAGATGTAAAAGTTATTGGTGAAGGATTAACGTTCTATTCTGCGGAAGAAGCGATCATCGCTTATAACGAGAAACAAGTTGATTTGAATGCTGAAATTAAGATCCGTACAAAAGATTTTGATGAGAATGGTGAATTAAAGTTACAGATCATTACAACTACCTTAGGTAGAGTGATCTTTAACGAACAAGTGCCNGAAGCTGCAGGATACATTAACGAAGTACTTACTAANAANTCATTACGTGATATTATTGGTGGTATTTTAGCTAAAACGAGTGTGCCTATAACAGCTGCNTTCTTAGATGAGATCAAAACGTTAGGGTATAAGTTTGCCTTCGAAGGTGGATTGTCATTTAGTTTGGGAGATATTATTATTCCAGCTGAAAAGCAAGGAATGATCGATAGCGCAAACAAGCAAGTAGACGCCATTGTAGGAAACTACAACATGGGGCTTATTACAAATAACGAACGTTATAACCAAGTAATTGATATTTGGACAGCTACCAATGCCGAATTAACTGAATTATCCATGAAGCGTATCCGTGAGGANCAACAAGGGTTTAACTCAGTGTATATGATGCTTGATTCTGGAGCACGTGGATCNAAAGAACAGATTCGCCAGCTTACAGGAATGCGTGGTTTGATGGCCAAGCCGAAGAAATCGAATAGTGGTGGAGGTGAAATTATTGAAAACCCAATTCTTTCAAACTTTAAGGAAGGTCTTTCCATTCTTGAATACTTTATCTCAACACACGGTGCGCGTAAAGGACTTGCAGATACAGCCTTGAAAACGGCCGATGCAGGATACCTTACACGTCGTTTGGTGGATGTTTCGCAAGATGTTATTGTAAATACGGAAGACTGTGGAACCCTTCGAGGAATTGAAGTTTCTGCTTTAAAGAAGAACGAAGAAGTTGTAGAGACTCTTGGTGCTCGTATCGTTGGTAGAACGTCATTAAACGATGTTNTCAATCCGCTTACTAAGGAAGTTTTAGTTAAGTCTGGTGAGCATATTTATGAAGATGTCGCTGCTATTATTGAAGCTTCTCCAATTGAAAGTGTTGAAGTTCGTTCGGCATTGACATGTGAGGCNAAGAAAGGTATTTGTTCTCAATGCTACGGAAGAAACTTAGCGACCAATAAAATGGTTCAGCGCGGTGAAGCTGTTGGTGTTGTTGCAGCACAATCTATTGGGGAACCAGGTACGCAGCTTACGTTACGTACGTTCCACGTGGGTGGTATTGCAGGAAACATTTCCGAAGANAATAAATTGAGTGTTAAATTTGATGGTAAAGCCGAAATTGAGGATCTTAAAACTGTAAAAGGTGAAGATGCTGAAGGTAAAACCACCGATATCGTGATCTCACGTACTTCGGAAATCAAATTAATTGATAAGAAAACTGGAATTACGTTAAGTACCAATAACATTCCTTACGGTTCAAGCATCTTTGTAAAAGANGGTGATGAGCTAAAAGCAGGCGATGTTGTTTGTTCTTGGGATCCATATAACGGTGTTATTATTTCTGAATTTGCAGGTAAGATCAAGTACGAGAATATCGAACAAGGGATTACATACGCCGTTGAGATTGATGAACAAACCGGTTTCCAAGAAAAAGTAATTACTGAATCAAGAGATAAGAAGAAGATTCCAACGCTTCAAATTTTAGGGAAGAAAGACGAAGTTATTCGTTCGTACAACCTACCAGTAGGAGC
>JGI24723J26617_10002322_pt1 | contig 15146 bp, 15 predicted proteins | sample Cruoilmetagenom6_FD_26617 | JGI IMG/M metagenome (IMG submission 26617)
GTAAGAGAAAAATAGTTATACTAATTATTACTTTCATATCTACTTTTGCTATGGGGCAAGATAAAGTTATTTTGGACTTAAAAATTCAAGGTAACAAAAAACTAAAGTCCGCTCTAGTTAAAAAAATATCTAAGGCAAAAGCAGGGAAAGTTTTAGATTCTACCATTTTAGAAGAAGATATTAAACGATTAAAACGTTTGCCAGCTGTTGCTCATGCATATTATCAAGTGTTTCTTTCGCATGATAATAGCTATAATGTGTTTTATAATATTGAAGAAAACTTTACCATTATTCCATCGGTAAGCATTTATACCACTAATGATGATGAGTTTGCTTATCGTTTGGGAGTTTATGAGTTTAATGCATTAGGTCAGAATATTATTTTTGGTGGGTTTTATCAAAAAGATATCTTTAGTTCCTATGGTATAAATTTTAGAGCGCCTTTTCTGTTCAGTAGAGAATTTGGTCTAGCGATCAATCATCAAAACTTAAATACGGAGGAACCAGTTTTCTTTAATGGCAGTACTGCAAATTATAAGTACAAGAATAAATCTTATGAAGTTTTAGCATTATATCAACCTAATTTTAAAAACCGTTTTGAAATAGGTGTGAATTATTTTTTAGAGGAATATAATTATATAAATGGTGCTACTAATCCTTCGGTGCCACAAGAATTATCTATTAATAAATTGCTGTATAAAGGTATTTATGAGTTTAATAGCCTGGATTATTATTACCAATATGTATCCGGATTTAGAAGCTTGTTTAACATCCAATATGTCACTGCAACAAGCCAAGACGTTTCTGATTTTGTAATAGGATGGAATGATTTACATTATTATACAAGAGTTGGAGATAAAGGGAATTGGGCAAGTAGATTACGTGTTGGTTTAGCGACCAATGACGAAACGCCATTTGCACCTTTTTCTGTAGATAATAATGTGAACTTAAGAGGTGTTGGTAATACCATTGATAGAGGTACAGGAGCTATCGTTATGAACACCGAATATAGACACACCTTACTGGATAAAGATTGGTTAGCAATTCAAGGAAATGCCTTTGTAGATGCAGGTACTTGGAGAAATCCGGGTGGTGATTTTGGTGATTTTGNGGAATCCAAAAATATTAGAGTCTATCCTGGTTTNGGTTTTAGATTCATACATAAACGAATCTTTAACGCTATTTTTAGAATCGATTATGGCTTCGGAATTACCAAAGGAGAAACACAAGGTTTAGTTTTTGGAATCGGACAATATTTCTAAATCACCAATATTAATGTAATAAAGAACTAACGTTTTAATAAAACACTATTTTTTGTTTTTAAGCCTAGAATGCTAATATTTACCATTCGTTTTTCAACTATATATTATGCTACCAAACAATAAATGAAACACAATAGAACATTTGCAATAGGAGATATTCATGGCGGACTAAAAGCCTTGGAGCAATTATTAGAACGCATAAAAATTAAGAAAGAGGACCGCTTTATTTTTCTTGGAGATTATGTAGATGGTTGGAGTGAATCTGCACAAGTGATTCAGTTTTTAATTGCATTTGCAAAAGAATATGAATGTACTTTTGTAAAAGGAAATCATGATGTTTGGTGTGAGCAATGGCTAGAAACTGGGACTATAGATGAAACCTGGTTTATTCACGGAGGAAAAGAAACCATAGCTAGTTATAAAGATTTTTCAAAAGAAGATAAAAAAACGCATCTTCAATTTTTTAAAGACATGCGTCTTTACTTGGTAGATATGCAAAAAGATTGTTTTTACATGCTGGATTTACGTCTATGCATGGTGTGGAAAGAGAATGGGATACAGTAAATTTTTATTCAGATAGAACGCTTTGGGAAATGGTAATAGTTATGGATAAAAAAATCACAAAGAATTCTCTTCTATATCCAAATAGATTAAAGCATTACAACGAGATTTATATAGGGCATACACCAACCACAAACTTTAATTTAGATACGCCAACCAATGCTGTGAATGTTTGGAATGTAGATACCGGAGTTGCTTTTAAAGGGAAACTTTCTGCATTGAATATAGATACTAAAGATTTTTTTCAAAGTGAAGAGGTGCACACTTTATATCCTAATGAAAAAGGAAGGAATAAATAGTTTTTTATCCAATATGCTTTTTGTAATACGCATATAATTCTTCGGCAGAAGCGCCTAACCCCTTTTTTATATAAATAGCCAAGAAGTGATATTGTAATTTCCAAACGCCATGTATTTCATATAGTCTTGCTGAGGTTTCAATCTTTTTATTAAGGACTACAAATTCCTTTCTAGCATAAAGCGCATTAATTAAAATATAGTCTTCATAAATAGTGAAAGTCTCATCATAGCCGCCAATTTCGTTAAATAATGTTTTAGTAATAAACTGACTTTGGTCACCACCGCGACAAGCTTTCCAATTGAATTTTGTAAACCAACTCGCTAAACGTAACCACCAATGATTGCTCTTAAACTGAAGCCTAAAACAACCAGCAGAATTTCCTTTTTCAACTTCATTAATTATTAATTGATCAAAGTTTTTCGGCGGAAAAGAATCTGCATGCAAAAAGTATAAAATGTTACCGGAAGCATGTTTTGCACCAAGATTCATTTGTTTTGCTCTTCCTTTTTCTGCGGTTAGTAACTGTATGTCTGTTCGAGTGGAATTCGCGTTTGCGAATTTTGTATTTATTTTATTACGACTAGCTTGAGGCCTTTCGATTTCACTTCGGTCAGCAAGTGCGCTCCAGGTGATATCTAAGAAATTAGCAACTATTTCTTGCGAANCATCCGTGCTTCCACCATCGGCAATAATAATTTCAATATTGTTTTTTTGNGAAACATTTTGCAATATATGTTCTAACAGATTCTTAATATTATCTGCTTCGTTTAACATTGGAATTATGATAGATAGTTTAGTCATTCAAATCCCAATTGTAATCTTTGTAACTTTTTTTAGCGTTGGAAGAAATTTCTGTTTCGGAGTATTTATTTAAGAAATCAATTAGATCTCCATCCTGTTTGAAGTCTTTAGAAAACCACTGAAAAATCTTTGAGATTTTAATCCTACCGGAAGCGATTTCATTTCGATTGGTATCTGCCAGAAATTCTTTAGTAGCACTTGTTAATTGTGCTTCTAATTTGGAAGCTGTAAAGGCTTCGTTTTGTAATTTCGGACAAGAAAAAGAGGCGCAAACAATAGCAAAATGAATTCTTGGCTCTTCCATTTTACGTAAAATTTCATGCTCAATTTCGTTTAAGTTATACCATTTCTTACCAAGTTTCCATAAACGTTGGTCCCAAGGATCTTTAATGTCTTTGATGCTTTTTACAGGGTAATTTCTAATAATTAAATCTACTGTCAATGCGTTNTATGCGTTNATCCAATANNCTANTTTGTCTTCTTTNGTCCANTNNTNNNTTGGNATATTNTCNCCTAAAGAAACGATGTAATCGCGAAGATCTGTTGGGTTGTTTTTAAAAGCGATGTAGTTTACATTACCAGTTTCGGAAACATTATTTTGTAATAAGGTATTCCAAGCGTCATGATTAAAAGCTTCCGGAGCATAATGCTCTACAATATCTACCACTTCTAATTTAGGAGGTTGAGGTGCTTCTGGTATTATGTTTTTAATGTCTTCTTCGACTTTACTTTTAGAAGTGATTTCTTGAATTTCTATAGGAGTAGTTTCTTCTTTTACAACTTCGTTATTGGTTGTTACTTGTTTCGAAGAAGCACAAGAAGTAATTAGAATTGCAAAAAAAATAAGACTAAAATGTTTCATGTTATTTGTTTTTCTATTTGTCAATTCTCGGTACTTTACCTTACATAAGAAGGGACTTATTTAGAATTGTTTTTCTTTAAAGGATATAATTCTTGATGAATAAAATCTTTAGGNAAATCTTCATCTCCTTCAAATCCGAGTTCTATATCTCTTCCATCATAAGGTATATGGTTTGTCTTAAAAAGATAATCCCAAATGCTTAATGTGATGCCGTAGTTAATACCATGCGTAGCTCCTTCAGGAAGCTCTTTTACATGATGCCAAATGTGCATTTTCGGATTGTTAAACACATATTTTAAAAAGCCATAATCCCAACCTAAATTAGCGTGGTTTAAGTGTCCGATGGTAATTGCAAAAAAGTGAACTATCGCCACATCTTGCGCGTCGAAACCACCAATAATCGCTAGAGGTATGTATAAAATAGATTTATAAATTACAGGTTCCATCCAATGGTAGCGCAAGTGGGCAGCAAAGCCCATTTCTTTCACCGAATGATGTACTTTATGGAAGTTCCAAAACAGAGGAACACGATGTAGTAAACGATGGGTATTCCACTGCATAAAATCGCTCACTAAAAAGAAAATAAATAAGCCTAACACTTTAGGTAAATCATCTACATCAAACAACTGGAAGCTAGAAATGGATAAACCGATTACGCCCAAAATATCATTAAAAAAGGTTGCTGCAGTATTGGATAAAGCAATAAGGACAATAAGATTCAGTATAAAGAAATTGAAAAACATATAAAAAGTATCCAGCCAAAAATCTTTTCTAAAAATAGATTGATTTTTTCGCCAGGGAAAAGCAATTTCTAAACCCCAAACGACTAATGAAATTACGATTAATCCGTAAAAATAATTATCCCAATGGTTAAGGGTAATTAACTCGTTCTTTAGGTAATTGAAATATCCGGAATAGGAATTCTTTATTATGTCTATGTATTTCTCCATCTTTTCATTACTGCGAAGGCAGGAATCTTGTTTTGTTAGTTCTTAAATATTTTATTTTTAAGATTTTTAGACTACGCTCAAAATGACATGCAATTTGAGTGTTCCTAAATTATTTTACACGTTGGCGTGTTATAATTTAATGGCGATTATTGCCTAACAACAACCTCCACCATCATAATGGAAAGTAGATTCTGAAAAGTAAATGTCGTCTCTGTTTAATGCTTGTAATGCTTTTGCTGTTTTATCGCAAATTGCCAATGGTTGATTTTTTAATAATATATGTCCTTCTTTATCATCAAAATAATCTTGGTCACCATAGTAAATAGCAGCTTTTCCAGTAAAAATACAAGGTCCGTCTTTTGGCATTGGATCTTTAATAGCAGCTACTTCAATAGATTCTATATAGATTAATTCTTCTGTTGGGTAGGTTTTAGGGTCTAGAATTCGGTATGGTTTTCTAGCTCTAATTTCAATAGTTCCAAAACCAGCATCGGTTAGTGCTTTTACATACTCTGCAATTGGTAAGCTTCCACTTAAGCATAAAGCTCTTAATCTGTCGTCGTTACGTAATGCATCATTCATTGGTTGCTCGCAAGTAGGATCACTCATCACCAGTTTTCCATGTGGTTTTAAAACACGATACATTTCTTCTATCGCTTTCTTTAAGTCTTCTGCTTTAAAAATATTGAACAAACAGTTTTGCGCAGCAACATCAATAGAGTTATCGGCTACATTAAGGTTTAATGCATCCCCTTTAACAAGGTCTACAAATTCCGATTTAAACCATGGGTTTTGTGCTTCGGCTTCGATAAAGTTTTTACGAGAAGCTTCTAGCATTTCGTCTACCACATCAATACCTACAACACCACCTTTTTGGCGATTAAAATATGCAAATTGTAAAAGTTCCATGCCGCCACCAACACCAACATAAAGCATTTTAGGATTGTTGGTTAAATCACGAGCGTGCACCGTAGAACCGCAACCATAATTCATTTCTTGCATGATCTTTGGGATTTTTAATCCTGGTAATTCCCAAATAGGATTCGTAGTACAGCAAAGTCCAACATCTGGAGTTAATGCTGCTTCTTTGTATACGTCGTGTGTGGTTTCTAGGTAACTCATTTTTTATGCCTGCAAAGGCAGGTATCTTTTTATTTATTATTTTACTTTTTTTAAGGGATTGAAAACCCTTGTTTTATTGCTGTTTTTTTCCGCGTTAAGGATTGCAACGGCATCCTTTTTTGAGGTACGAGAAAAAGATATAGTGAAAAGCCTGACTCTACGTAGCTTTTCGCGAAGTAGCGTAACGCCCAAAGCTTACTATAAACTCTTAATTAATTCCTTAAACAATGTAATCATGTCTGGTTCTGCTTTGGCAGCCATAGCAATAATTTCATTAATGTTTACAGGTTTTAGGTTACTTGGGTCGCATTCATCGGTTAAAACTGACACTGCTGCTGTTTTTAATTTTAAATGGTTGGCAACAATAATTTCGGGAACGGTACTCATTCCAACGGCATCGGTACCCATAATTTTAAGCATCCTGTATTCTGCTCTTGTTTCTAATTGCGGTCCAACGACACTTGTGTAAACACCTTCGTGCAGTTTAATATTATTTGCTTTGGCAATAGCTTTAAAGGATTCATTTATTTTAGCATCATAAGGAGCACTCATGTCAACAAACCGTTCTCCTAATTCGGCAACTCCTTTGAATGCTAGAGGAGAGCTTCCTTGAAGATTGATGTGGTCTTCAATTAACATCAATTCGCCTTTTTTATAGTTGGTGTTTATTGCACCAGATGCATTAGAAACTAATAGCGTTGTAATTCCTAATTTTTCCATAATACGAACAGGGAAAGTTACGTCTTGTAGAGAATAGCCTTCATAAACATGGAAGCGTCCTTGCATAACCACTACTTTTTTTCCTGCTAATTCGCCGTAAATAAGTTTTCCTTTGTGAAACTCTACGGTTGCTGTTGGAAAGTTCGGAATGTGATTATAGCTTGCTTCTGCAATAATTTCTATTTCATCAATAAGTTGTCCGAGTCCGGTACCAAGAATAATTCCTATTTCTGGTTTGTCAAAGCCTTTCTCCTGCAGGTATTCTACAGTTTCGTTTATATATTTAATCATCTGTAAGTATTAATTTTTTTAATGTGGAATTGTTTTCCATATCTTCAAAAGTATCAATATCATTTAACTTTTCTAGTTGATGGATTTTAAATTTGTGTAAATCTTTTGTGGTGTCCTTAAAAACGGATGAAGTTCCCCAGATTTTGTTTTTGAAAACTTCTTCGTGAAGCGTTTTCATCCCTAGTAAATAATAACCTCCATCTTCGGCAGGACCAATAACAATATCGCGTTTTTCTAATTTTTGAAAAGCTTCTTCCATGTGTCTTTCTTTTAAATCGAATAGATCACTACCAACAATAATCACTTTTTCATAGCCTTTGGCGAAGCCGTTTTGAAATGCATGCAGCATTCGTATTCCTAAATCTTCTCCTTCTTGTAAGTGTTTTTGGTAAATGGCATTATCCCAAATATCTTGATTATGAATTGCTACCGAGTAATAAACGGCTTTGTCGCTATCTATGTTTCTAATTGTTTTTTCGGTATGTTCTAGTAAAAAGCTGTAAATGTTTAATGCAGAAGCATCACCAATCGTTTTTGCTAAACGTGTTTTTACTTTACCAAGTTCTGGATTTCTTGTAAAGACGATTATAAGGTTTTTATTCATCTTCTTTTTCTTCTTTAAAAATTCTATTTCCTTTTAAGAGCCATTTGCTCCATGTTTTAGAAAATGTATGAACGTCTTCGGTTTCCTTTTCTTCTAGATTATATACTGGGAAGTTATTGTTTTTCCATTCAAAAATCCCTCCATATAAGTTTAAAACATTTTTATATCCTGCTGCTTGGAGTTTTTCGGCAATATCTTCCGATCGAATTCCTAAAGAACAATAGACCACAATTTGTTGTTCTTTGTCTTTTAAGTTTTTAGTAGTTTCGGTTAAATTAAAGTGATCGTAACCAACAAATAAAGCGTTTTGAAGATGACTGGTGTTGTATTCGTCTATTTCTCTGGCATCCAAAAGGACTGCCTCTGTTTTTGGCATTGCCAATTCTTGTACAGAAATATAAGGAACACTTTTAGTGTTGTGTATTTGCAATAGCTTTTCAAGAGACTCTTGTGCTTGAATCGAGAAGGAGGTGAATATGAGTGAAAATAGCAATACGGATTTCATATGTTTTATATTAAAAAAATAAAGTTACTCTTTTTATAGTTGTATTTCTAAACCTTGTGAATTACTTTCTGTATTGGGTAATATTTCGGTGTTATCCCAAATACCTGAAACAATGGTTTTTGCATATGCTTCTGGTAGTAAACCGTTTTGCATTAATGTGTTTGTTAGCTGATAATTATAGTGTAACGTATGATGTTTAAAGCTTAGTGTATTGTCTTTATCGTCTAAGATGGCGTACCATACGCTAGGTTTTCCATCATTTGCAGGCATACCAATAACACCTGGGTTTAACCATAATTTATCTTCTTGTAATTGGTGAAAAGGCAAACCACAATGTCCTGCAATTATAACTTCACTTTTGGTCGCGCTAAAATTGGGTTGCTTACGTTGCCAAGGTGTGGATTTAAAAACGAATTCGGAAGTATTAAAATAAGATCCATGAACAACCATTACTTGTTTCTCGACATAAGTAAACCGAATATAGTTTGGAAGTGTTGCTATGTAATCTAAGGATTCTTTAGAAAGTTTACTTTGCGCAAACGGATACCAGAGTTGCGAAAAATCGTCACAACGAGAACCTTCTTTAAAGTCGCAACCACAATCTTGGGCACCTTCACGCAATTGTATTTCTACATTACCAACAATGCTTTTTGCTTTCCAATCTTGAAAGCATTGCATTGTTTCTTCTGGTTGTGCACAATAGCCAATAATATCTCCTGTACAAATACAGTTCTCAGGAGGGATGTTTTCGTTAATAGCAACTTGTTGTAAAGCTTCTAAAGCTTGTAGATTGCTGTAAACACCACCAAAAAGTAATACTTTTCCTGTTATTTTTCCTAAGTCTTCTGTATTTGAATTCATAATTTTTTTCTGCGAAAGTGAAAATCGTTTTATAGGTTTTGCTTGTTGTTATTTATCCATTTCGGAAGGAAATATAATAGACAACAACTTAATATTCCCCAAACATTTACCCAAAGTAAATCTGCATATTTTCCATTGGTAAAAATGAGTGCCTTCGGAAAAATTTCAAGCAGTAAAATAAAACCAAAAATCAGTCCACAAATGGTACTCAAGTAAAAACTAATTTTTGGCACTTTGATATTCCAGAAAATAAAAACTGGTGTTAGGCCAATAACCATAGTTCCTGAAATGGTAGTTGCCGATAGGATTTCTACATCTAGAAAAACGGGTAATGTTCCTAGAATAGCAATTGCTGCCATAGATGCTCTTCCAAAAGAGACATCATTTATCATTCCTAAATCTACAGCTAGTAATTTGGAAAAGGAAGAAAAAGTAGAGTCTAATGTGGATGCGGCAGAGGTAATCATTATAAAATTAATAACCAATAATATAATTACGCCAAAAGCTTTACCCACTTCTACTGCAGCTTGCCCTTTATAACCTTGGGTTTGTGCATAGACACCAATAATACTAAAAAGTATGATACAGATTGTACCGAGTACACTTGCCCATAAAAAACTTTTTCTAGTGACTTTAGGAGAACTTATAAAAGCTCTGTCTGTTAAAACAGGATCGTGGAAAGGATAGCTAAACGATTGAATAATGGCTGCGAAAAACAGGTTTAATCCCAGTTCGAAACTCCAAGTTCCAGAAGTAATAACCTCTTTTATGTGGAAGGTTTCTATGGAAAACATATTCCAAAGAATGATTAGTAGTAAAATAGCAAACAAAATCATTTGAATAACATCTGTAAAAATGGAACTGCTTAGTCCGCCTTTTATAGCATACGCTAAAGTTAATGCGGTAAAAATGATTATAGACCAATAGTAGCTTGCACTACCAATGTCGCCAAAATAACTACCAATTACCATGGTGTTACTCCAAACTTCATTAAACAAACGAACAGCAATAAGCATAGAAAATAGCGCCATGGCACCTTTGCCAAATTTGGTAGTTAAAAACTGATGAATGCTTGTAAACTTGCCAACTGTTCGGATTTTATAAATAAGCAATCCAGCAACTGCAAAGGATAAATAATAACCAGCATACGCTACACCGCCAACAATACCAAAGTCTAAACCTAGGTTTGCGGCATTGGTGATGCTTTTGGCGAAAATCCAAGAAATAATAAGGCTACCAGTAAGTATTATGGTATTCGGTGCTTTTTTTTTACGAACAGCCTTAAAGAATTGATCGGTAGTTTTTGCTAAAGGCGATATAAAAAAAAGCACTACACTCGATACAATGATTAGTGTCCATTGGTAATTTAAGACGCTCATTTAGTAGTGTGAATTATATATGATTTTTTAGCAAGCATTATTCTTTTCAGGCAACACTACCTTGACAGCTGCTTCCAGCTCCAGCAGTACAACCGTAACAGTGTTGTGAAATGATAATGTTTCGTCCTTCTAGCAATTCTGTTTTGTACTCGGAGATGTGTTTCGATTTACTATTTACAGGTAGTTCTAGCATTTGATTAAAATCGCAATCAAATAAATAACCATCCCAACTTACCGATAGTGTATTGGTGCACATTACGTTTTGTACTGCAGTTGGATTATACGCTTCTACTAAAGAGTACATGTAATCTTCGTAGTTTTCGGAAGCTATTAAATAATCTAAAAAACGTGCAATAGGCAAGTTTGTAATCGCAAATAAGTTATGAAACTGAATACTGAAATCTTCTAGTAAGGCTTTTTTAAAGTCTTTTTCCATGGCCATTTGGTCTCCAGGTAAAAAGGCTCCGGAAGGATTGTAAACTAAATCTAATTTCAAGTCGCTTCCTGGTATACCATAACCAACGGCATTAAGTTCTTGTAAGGCTTTGATGGACATATCAAAAACACCTTCACCACGTTGTTTATCAGTTTTTCCTCTAGTCCAATGTGGCATCGAACTTACCACGTGTATGTTGTGTTTTTTGAAAAATTCTGGTAAATCGTGATATTTTTTGTTCGCACGAATAATAGTTAAATTAGAGCGTACAATAAAATCTTTAATTCCAATTTTGGAAGCTTCTTCTACAAACCATCTAAAATTAGGATTCATTTCTGGAGCGCCTCCTGTTAAGTCTAAAGTATGTGCGCCTGTTGTTTTTATAACATCCAAGATTTGTTGCATGGTCTCTTGGGTCATGATTTCCTTTCGGTCTGGACCTGCGTCTACATGGCAATGCTCACACACTTGATTACACATGTATCCTACATTAATTTGTAGTATTTCTAATTTTTTCGCTTTTAGCGGAAATTGACCAGTTTCGGAAATCTTATCTTTAAAAGTTGGTAGTTCACCACTTTTAAATATGCCGTTAGAGAGTATTTCTAATTGTTTATTTGCAACAGCTAATTCGCTTTCTTGCTTATGAAGGGATTGTGTTTTTAATTTCGGCATAGGTATTCCCCACGAAGGTGGGAATCTTTTTATTATTGCTATTAAATTTTATGAGTTCCCCACTTTCGTGAGGATTTTTGCGTTAGGGATTGAGGCATTGTTGGAGCTCCTCAAAGAGAGCGACTGCCGAAAGCCTGACACTACGTAGCCTAAGCGAAGTAGTGTAACGTCCTAATTTTAACCGTCTAATTTATTCACTTTATTCATCATTTGTACACCATGCACCAAGGTTGCGCCACTTTTAATTGCAGCGCCAACATGAATGGCTTCCATCATTTCTTCTTTGGTGACACCTCTTTGCAGTCCGTCTTTGGTATAGGCGTCAATGCAATAGGGACATTGCTCTGTGTGGGCAACGGCTAAGGCGATAAGGGATTTTTCACGAGCGGTAAGTGCGCCTTCTTCGAAGACTTTGGAGTAATAATCGAAAAATTTATTTCCTAGTTCTTCACTCCATTCGGTGATTTTTCCAAACTTTCTTAAATCTGCTGGATCGTAATATGTTTTTGGCATCTTGTCATTTTAATATATTCTTAAACAAGGAATATACAGTTTATGTCGAAAAGAACTATAAAACATAACAAAAAAATATTTTTACTTGAAGTTGGTTTTTAAAAAGGTTTCTGCGTTTATAAATAGTACGCGATCTATGATTTCTTGTGCGGAAATTTGATTTATTGGGATTAAATCTTGTTGGTGGTCTTTTAAATAGGTATCTGCTCTTTCTACCAAATAGGGTTCTATGTCTTTGATGTTTTCGCTGGTCCAAATTCCTTTGATCGGATTTACAATACCATCAAAATCGGATCCAATAGCTAGCGTTTCCCAGCAAAAGAGATTGTTTGTGTTTAGAATTTCTGCACAGTGTTGTATTTGGTTCCAGATGAGTTCTGACTTGTTTCGCAATCGACTTTTTTTGTTCGGCATATAAATCCTAGAACTCTTGACAGCTTTTTTGCTTCCTATTCTTCTTTCGTCTAGTTGTAATCCAAAGATTCCTTTAGATTTTGCAATACGAAGTATTTCTGCATCATAAAAATTAATGTCTAAATCGCTAAATTGATCGCTTAATTTAGAATCTTTGATATCCCATTCTTCAATAGAACGTTTTCCATTTGCAGCACCATGACTTACAATTATTGGAATGTTTTGGTCGGCATATTTCGTTTCTAATAAATGATAGTATGTTTTTCTTGATGCGGTACTCATGTGTTTTACGTCTATGAGTATGCGTTTATTATTGGTGTTATCTAGAAGTTTATCGATTACTTTAAGGCCAAGATCGGTAACGTCTGTATTTAATCCTCTATTTTGATTGTCTTTTATGGCGCCAATATTAATGCTTCTTGCGTGTCCGCAAATTTCATTGTAAAAGTGATGTGCTAAGGTGATGAAAAGTGGTTTGTGCTCCCAATTTTTTACTTCCTCAATATTGTTTAAAACGGTTTGTTCGTCTCCTGTGTTTTTGTCTAAAAGGAGTCCGGTTTCAAAAGCATGTGCGCCTTCAATAGTTGGAATGAGGCTAATTATTTTTCTGGAGTCTGTAGATTTTGCTATGTTTTCTTCTACTTCAGAAAAACTATTCGTCATTCGATAAGTGTAGGTTACATCTCCAATCTTTTGGGCAAAATTATCTAGCTGTAGGTAGTAATCGTATTCAAATTTCAAATCTTGAAAATAGCTATTGTGACTTCTTATATTGTCAATTCTAGAATGACTAACTCCAGCAGCAAGGTTGGTTAAAATATCGGAAACAAACTTAAAGCCTAGCATTCTTTTTTTTAGGAAATGTTTTTCAAAAGGATATAATGAAATCACAACCACTTGGCAATTTGCTTTTGCTAATGCGCTTAAATCGGTTTGTGTGAATTTGGTTAATGTTAGTATTTTATTTACTTGACGTTCTAAAAAGTTAGGCGGACTGTAATGCCAAATAGAATTTTTTCTTCCAGCATTTAAGTGGTTCTGTTTTGTTGGTTCGTATTTGTAGCTCTTGCCATAAGGTTTTAAAGCTGGGTGACAATGCAAGTCTATATATGCCCTTTTCATGTGTATGTATTTAATACATGCTGTTCGCTATTGAATATTCGTTTGGCATGCATGTTTCATAATATGTAATTAATGATAGTTAAAAGATATAAATTTTTAAATTAGCAATAAATATATTTTTTATGGATTATTTTGTAATCGCCTCTATACTAGTGCTTATATCTGCCGTTTTTGGTTATATAAATGTACGATTTTTAAAAATGCCAAACACTATTGGCTTAATGCTAATTACCATTGTGTTTACACTTGCTGTATTTGCGCTAAGTTATTTTGATGATACTTTGCTAAATGCGGAAAAGTTTATCATTACACAAATAGATTTTAAGTCCGTTTTATTAGACGTCATGCTAAGTTTTTTACTTTTTGCAGGCGCTTTGCATACCAATTTTGAACAGCTCAAAGTGCAGCGTTGGCCTGTTTTAGCCTTTGCTACTTTTGGTGTTTTAATTTCCACATTTTTGGTTGGTGTAATTATGTTTTATGCATTGCCAATTGTGGGCTTACATGTAGATTTTATTTACTGCTTATTATTTGGTGCTTTAATATCACCAACCGATCCTATTGCAGTTTTAGGAATACTCAAACAAGCAGGAGCGCCAAAAAGATTAGAAACCAAAATTGTTGGAGAGTCTTTATTTAATGATGGTGTTGGGGTTGTTATCTTTTTAACGATTTATAAAATTGCCGACTTAGGAATTGAAAATGTTAGTGCTTTAGAGGTAGTTGAATTATTTGGCTTAGAAGTTATTGGAGGTATTGNTTTAGGTTTGATTCTAGGATGGATTACGTATCGCTTGATGAAGTCTATTGACGATTATGATATTGAAGTAATTATCACATTAGCAGCGGTCATGGCAGGAACGGTATTAGCGCAAAAGCTCCATATTTCTGCGCCTTTGGCAATGGTTACTGCTGGATTAGTTGTAGGTAATGATACGGTTCGAGACTCTGCAATGTCGGAAACCACAGAAACCTATGTCGATAAGTTTTGGGAATTGATAGATATTCTTTTAAATACGCTTTTGTTTGTTTTGATAGGAATGGAAATGTTAGTGTTAACTTTTGAATTGGAATATTTATTAGCAGGTTTCATCGCGATACCTTTAGTGTTATTGTGTAGATATATTTCTTTATTAATCCCTATTAAATTCTTTGAGAAAAAATTAGACTTCGTACCAAAAACCAATTTAATTATGACTTGGGGAGGATTACGTGGCGGGATTTCTATTGCTTTAGCCTTAGGTCTTACACAAGTCATGGAACGTGACTTGTTCTTGGTAATTACCTATGTAGTGGTTGTGTTTTCTATATTGTTTCAAGGAATGACTGTTGGTAAGCTCATTAAAAAATTAGCCGTTAAATAAGCATGAAAAACTGGATTACCCTTTTAGCAGAATTTAAAGAAAAACATATACCTGTAGCTTTCATTACCGTTACAAAATGTTTGGGGTCAACGCCATGTGTAGTTGGTTCTAGAATGCTAGTTACTAAAGATAAGCAAATTCACGGTACCATTGGAGGTGGAAAGCTTGAATTTAAAGCCATAGATGAAGCAATTATTGCATTGCAAGAAAATAGAATTATCGAATCCAGCTACACTTTAGGTCCAGAATTTGAACAATGCTGTGGCGGAAAAGTAGTATTTATAATAGAACCTATGCATCAATCCCCAGAGTTATTTTTATTTGGAGCAGGACATATTGGTATTGAAATTTGCAAACTATTAGTCGATACACCTTTTAAGGTGAACTTAATAGATTCGCGTGAA
>JGI24723J26617_10002326_pt1 | contig 15128 bp, 14 predicted proteins | sample Cruoilmetagenom6_FD_26617 | JGI IMG/M metagenome (IMG submission 26617)
GCAAGCGCCAATTTCTATCTTTGAAAGTCACATATTTTGAGTTTATTGTCGCGGAAGAGAAGAGACCAGCGCAATAAAAGTTCTGCAATTTTTGGAGGAGTCAAGATGGCACTTGATATTAATGGAGCGGGCTTTGGCCGCACCGGCACCTACTCATTAAAACTCGCGTTGAAGCCGCTTGGCTACGGCGCGTGCTACCATAAGATTTAGGTCAACAATAACCCACAAGGTGATCAGCCCCCATTAACTGGCCCATTTTGAATGCTAGTGCATGATCGGTTTGAGCTGCCATTCAACCATTCGCGGCGAAGGTCTGCTTAGAGGCGACTTCTACCAAATCCCGTTGTCGCTGCGAATATCTGATTTGGACTTTTGAGAACCAACTACTTACCAGCTACCTCAGCTTTATGGGCTTCGGCCAGTTCTGCCATGCTATTGAAGCAAAAGTTATAGCTAGGCAAATCGCCGGGGTCCATCGTCGCGCCGAACCCTTCTTTCTCGTGGCGACGATATATCCAGCAATTTGACAGCCCGTATTTGTTGGCCGGACCGTGATCGTGGAACATGCTTTCAGCGGTATGAAGAACATCACTTTTATCAACCCCTCGCCTTGCCAGAGCCTCCAACATGTAATCAAAATTGCGATCCGATGGTTTGTAGCTGCCGACATCTTCAGCGGTGTAGACTCCGTCAAAATGGACACCAAGGCGTGCGTTTGAGCCTGAAAAACTCAGGTTATCCGTATTCGTCAGAACAACCAGTTTGTAATGCTGCTTGAGATAGGTGAGCGCATCGCGGCTATCGTCAAAAGTTGGCCATTGGCGTACAGACAGCCCGTAGGCTTGGCATTCCTCCCATGTGACTTCGACACCCCATTCTTCAGCTAGCCTCCGGTACACAACTGCAAGCAAATCAGAGTATTTCTTATTTGGTGTCCATCGCTGTGCTGTCGATTCATGAAAGGCATGTGCTTCAAGAATGTCGTCGCGTGACAAACCATGGCTGACTTTGTCGGTGAGCGGTTTCAGCCCAGTGACCATGCCGCTTTCCCAGTCGATCAACGTACCATACACATCGAACGCCAGAACTTTGAAGTCAGTTAGTTGCATCTTTTTTCCTTTTTATAACTCGATTGTTAAACTGCCTGATGTTTCATTAAGTCCAGCGGATCAGTCCGATGATTGCGGAAGCTGCGTAAAATGCCTGAAGTAATAGGAACGTCCATCGTCTATCAAGTAAAGCCCAACCTGCGAATAGGCCAGACGACACCAAAAGCAACGAAAATCCAACCAGCTCCGCACCTACATTCAACGCTATCGACATTGCATAGACCATCGCCAAGATAGACCCGATTGTTTCAAATTTCGATGTGAGACCGCGGTGGGCAGTCGCATTGGCGCTTTTTGACTTTGTGGCTGACATGGCAGGCTCTTTACTGCGAATTTATGGCTTTCCTGTTCAATAAGCTATGTCTATACTATGACGCAAATGAATGATTGTCATATTGAAATCAATACTTGTCATATNGNATTGCAATTCATGAGTGGGAAACTTGAGATAGATGCGCTGCGAGCTTTACAGGCGATAGGCGCTCATGGTGGCGTCACAAAGGCGGCGCAGTCTATAGGGCTTTCGCAATCTGCAGTTAGCCACAAAATCAAGCGGCTGGAAAACGCATTGAATTGCGTGCTTTTGGCACGGCAGGCCGGAGGGCCACTTTTCACAAATGAAGGCAAACGTCTTCACGAATATGCCTTGCGCATCATAAACCTGCACGACGAAGCCTTGTCGGATTTGGGAAAGAAAAAGCTGGATGGCATCATTCGTTTGGGTATGACAGAGGACGCGACGACGAGTTCCATCGCTGGAATACTAGGGCGCTTCACCAGGCTGTATCCTTCGGTCACTGTTCGGACCCGCGCTAGCCAGAGTATAAACATTCAGGCGTGGCTAGAAGCTGACGAACTCGATCTCGCTATGATGCAAGTTTTTCATAAGGACGTCCGTCAAAGAGATCAGATGTTGTTTAGTGACAGCCTCCATTGGGTCAAATCGCGAGATTTCAAATTGGACCACTCTCGCCCCATTCCGTTTTTGTCTTTTGATAGCAATTGTTTTTACAGGAAGTGGGGCTTTACAGAGGGGCTAGGGCACGGACATTCATTTGAAAAGGTTCTTGAGTGCCCCAGTGCGGCAGGGATTCAATCTGGAGTTCGCTCTGGGCTCGGAGTCGCTTTGTTGAATGGAATGCATGTGACTCCAGACATTGAGGTGATCGACGGCGTGTTCCCAGTGCCGCCAAGCCTAAGCTTTGTCGCCCGGCTCAATCCCAAAAGCCGATCGTCTCAGGTGAAAGCTTTGGTCAATGAAATTTCGCGTGAGTTTAGCATACCAACATCTTTGAGCGCGGCTGAATAACTGCCTAGTAGAACTATTGGCGTATACATCGACGGCAGTTTAGCCCGATTGGGGCTCATTTGACTGTATTTTCGACCAGACAGACATCACTAAACGACGGAGCGTAGTGTTCACTATCGGATTTCAAAACCTACCGCCGGATCTCCGACGATGTGGTCAATAAGAGCGATCTCCCAATTTAGATAGGCATGATGTTCGCGAAGGTGCACCTGAAAATCATCAAAGTGATCGGATTCAAAATAAGTATCTATCGGTCGACTTAGCAACCAGCCATTTCCTGTTTCAATTGGCAGTCCGGCCCCGCGCCATGCCGCGATACCTCCGTGCAAGACTTTGGTGTCTAGCCCAAACGAGACCAAATCCCTGAGCATCAGCGCAGCAAAGGCATCGTCATCAGAGACTAATATCAATGCGCTTCCTTCCGGCAACTTGGCCAGATCAATTTCAAGCTCGGTTCGTGTCAAAAATGCCGATCGGGGGATGTGCGCGCGCCGATATTCATAGCTTCGCCGAATGTCACAGATATAGGTGTTTGCCGATTGTTGCGCCAAAGCGCATCGCCAACACTTATGAAGTCAGCGCCGGCGAGACGTGCTGATTTTGGCAATCCGAATGCTAAAACGTCAGTGTCGGGTGACATCTGGTAGGTAGAGACATTGCGCCACCCCATCCTTCTTAGCCACATGGCTGTAGTGGTTGCGCGCACACCGTCGTCATCTATCAACGCAATGTGCGCATTCTGCACGACAAGATGCTTGTCAGTTGTTTGAAGAAGCTGGCCGCCTGCGATATGCTGGGCGCCAGCCACATGCCCCGCTGAATATTCAGCCTCGCCACGGATATCAAATAGGTAACGGGTGCCACCATTTTCTAGCCAAGCCGTAAGCCCGTGTGTATCCAGAGCCGGTATTTCCCATTTCGCGCGGATAGTTTGCGCGGCCAAAATGGCCATTTCACTCGCAACTTCCGGCAGCCCCGCCTCCTGCAGGTCGCCTTTATCCGTTGTCATGCCTTCAAATTCCCAACCCGGAGTGCCGTTACACAACGACCTGACAGATTTGAACAAGCCGGAATCGATCAGCGTTTGGGCACCAATGATTGAGCGCGTGCGGCCTGCGCAATGAACGACAACACTTTTGTTCCGAAAATCTTGGAATTCGGCGACGCGCAAGATCATTTCCGCGCTTGGGCAACTGATTGATCCCGGAATGCAATATTGCGTATGCTCGTCCAACGGGCGAGCATCCAGCAATAGAATTTCTTCTTTTTGGTCGAGCTTTTTTTTCAGTTCAAGTGCCGAAAGCGTCGGGGTTTGCAAATCGCGTTCGACGACTTCGCCGAACGATTTGGAGGGAACATTGACTCCGCTGAAAACCGCGCCACCTGCCAAAGCCCAAGCTGGCAATCCTCCTTCCAGGATGCTCACTCTTCGATAACCCATGGCTGTCAGGCGCTCAAAAGCTTGCTCTGCGTGACCTTCGCCGTCATCGCACAAAACCACATGAGTGGTTGTGTTTGGCACCCCTGCAACCAACAATAGCTCTATCCGACTAAGCGGCATGTTGGTTGCACCAAACAGATGACCGCGTGCAAAGAATAATTCTTCGCGTGGATCAATGACAGCGAACTCGCCTTTTCCGGAGTACAATTTCCGAAAAGCCTCAATTGAAATCGCAGTTCCAATCAAGGCAATGCATTTTCATGAAGAGGGAATTCAGAAATTGCTCCGGTCGTGTCTGTACCGTAGGCGCAGGCACCCGACGCAATATCGTATTCAATGCGAGCGGATTGATCTTCGAATGCGCGACCGTAGCAATGCAACATAAGAACTGATTGGCCAGCCACTGCTTCAACCGAATGAATGCCTCCTACTTGCATTGAAACGCTTTCGCCGCTTGAAATTGTTATTGCCCCGACCTGTTTCAGCGCGGCTTTCCCGGGCCCGTCTCCCCCATCCACACGAACGAAAAGGTTGTGTTTTTCTTGTCCACGAACGCCGGATACGATGGCCCATGAATTGCCGTGATCGTGGGGTGTGCTACTTGCGCCCTCCAACAACACATCGACATAAAGAGCCATGTTTCCATTTTCTCCTCTGTAGATGCAATACATATGATTATTTTCCTCAGCTGACGGCCATGGGAAATCCGCCTCTGAAAACATTTCGGATTTCGCTGCCAGTTCCGCCAGATAGGTTTTCGCCTGATTGAGTGCGTCGACACTTGAACCGGCGCTCAGGGCGTTTTGGATTTTGCTCATGGTCTCTACAATGAGATGTGACCGCTTCTCATGAATATCCATCTGTAGCTCCTTGTTTTCTCGGTTACTTGTGCTGCAAGCATTCGTCCTGTATCGCGAACGGGGTTGAAGTGCGCATAAATCAAATAAAGGTAGCACAATTTCTGGCGAGCTAACCATCAGGAATCGTTTTGCCAGATGCATTATATTCTTTTTGACATCCAAGAGTTTTATTTCCAGAAACTCATTAACACCGTGAAGCGGCCAGAAGGCGAACTGTTCCGAAGGGCAACTTGGTCTGAATAAGCAGGCCTTGCCCATGCCTTGTCTTCTGACCGCTCCACACCCATGGCCACCGTTTCCGCTTCCGGCCCATTCCCGTCACTGGCGTGCAGCATCATCGCCGCATTGCAGCTTCACTTAACCCGCCAATCGGCCTTCGCGCAGCATTTTCATGCGGCGGATGGCGGCACTTCAGGATTTCGCAGGCATTAAGGTATGACACCAAATGTCAACTTTTGAAGGTCAGCAGCCAAAACACGCCATTTCTTGTGGTGTTGTAATTCGGCGATAACTTTAGCATATCTCAATGCGACAACCGCGTGTTTCCACTGTTACACTCAGTAGGGGGATGGTAAATGATTTGGACAACGTTTTTGGACTTACAGTTGACGTGAATTGGTGCAAATATCGGTAACTTGAGTGGTTTGGAGCCAATGCTAGCCCGCCAAGCTGCTCGAAAAACAAAATATTGAGCAAAGAGCAGATGATCACAGTCACGAATTTCAGCAAGCAGTACAGAGACTTCACGGCTGTGAAGAACCTGAGCTTTTCGATTGAACCCGGCCAAATCCTNGGGCTTGTCGGGCCGAATGGGGCGGGCAAGACGACGACCTTGCGTGCCTTGTGCGGAATTATCCCTCCAACTTCGGGACGCCTNTTGATTGCTGGCCATGACNTTGTCCAAACGCCAATCGCAGCTAAACAGAACATCGGCTATATTCCTGACGACCCGCGGCTCTTTGATACNATGACGGTCTGGGAACANCTGGCCTTTACAGCGGCGGCTTACAAACTCAATGANTTTGAGAAAAACGCNGAAGCGCTTCTTTTATCATTCGAACTTACACACAAGCGCGACACGCTGGTCCATAACTTGTCACGCGGAATGCGCCAAAAGGTTGCGATCGCCTGTGCCTTCTTGCACGATCCAAAGGTGATCCTGTTCGATGAGCCTTTGACGGGGCTTGATCCTCAGGGAATCCGGGGCATTCAGCAGGCGATCCGCGAACGTGCGCAGGCCGGCGCAGCCATCATCATAAGCTCGCACCTTTTGAGCCTATTCGAGAATTTGTGCACGCATATTATGGTGTTGAACCTTGGAGAGTGCCGTCGGTTTGGAACGATGAGTGACGTGCTGAGCGAGGTCGGCCAGACCAATAATAACTCAGCCCTTGAAGAAGCGTATTTCACGATCACCCAGAATAAAGAGAAGGGCGAGGCCTAGGACATGACTCCAGCGCTTTTACGTCTTCTTATGATGCGGCTGCGTGGCGGCCTTCGCCAGCGCCTGATCCAGTTGACAAGCTTGCGCGGCCTTCTTTTCTTTCTTGCTTTTGGCGGGATCATTTGGCTGCTGGTCGTTACATACAGTACCTCCGCAGACATAGGAAATTTGACTGACGCAGCTCTGGATCGGCAAGCTTTAAGCACGCAAATCAGCACTTTCATGCCGCTTGGCATGCTTGGGATGACGCTGCTTACTGTGGCGCTGGCGACCGGTCCTACGTTTCATTTTTCACCGGCTGAGATCAATTTTCTATTTGCCGGGCCGTTCCGGCGGCGCGACCTAATCATCTACAAATTTAGCGCCTACGTTGCCGGAGTCACCTTGAGCTGCGCGCTCATCACCCCCTTTGCACAGGCGCAAACAGGCTCAGCCCTTTCTGCTTTCATCGCCTCGCTACTGACGCTGATATTCGTTCAGCTGAACAGCGCCGTCATCGGCATGGCCGGTCAGGCACTCGAAGGCAGCAGGCTCGCAAGGATGCGATACCCCGTAATTGCGCTGCTTTTCGCAGTTGCAGTCGCTACCGCGCTTTATGCTTGGACAGCACCCGACCGCAGCGTTTTTGATCTACTGTCCGAGTTTCGACACTCGTGGATCGGCACCATTATCCTTCTACCCTACATTGTGTTCGCCGAACTCTTTGTGGCGCCTTCGCATTTTCCGCATCTGGCCGTTTGGGCAACTATTGCGGTCCTCATCAATGCTGCACTGTTGGTCATAGTTATCATGCTTGACGCTCGCACGACCGACCGCGCCCTAAAGGAAAACGCCCGACAGAGCGACCGATGGGAACGCATGAAGCAAGGCGGATCATTCTGGGCCACTAAACGGACCGAGCTAGGCTCAATCCGTCGTGCGCCGATTTTGGGCGGCTTGGGGCCCATTGCCTGGCGACAGGTCACAAACGCTGCCCGCAATTCATTCAAGGTCATCGTCGTGTTCGTTGGTATAGCCGCCTGCGTCGGGCCGCTTGCATCGGCGCTCGGTGTGTCGGTCACGGACACGCGGGCTTTGACGATTATCTACGTTTTTTTCGGATTCATACTGCCGCGCACACTTGTGTGCGACTTTCGTGGTGACCTGAGCCGAATGGAAATCTACAAGACCCTGCCCATAGCACCGTGGCGCATCTGCGCCGGCCAACTCGTGGTTCCGGTGCTTCTGACCTATGTCATTGCTTTGACCATGATCGTCAGCATCCTCGTCTTTGAAGATGGTGTCGCTACATCAGTTGCAGTGATCCTTGCGGCCTTTGCGCTCCCGGTGGCCGTGCTCATCTATGCTGTCGAGAACACGATACATCTACTGTTTCCAACAAAACTCATTCCGATGGGGCGAGCAGATTTCGAGTTTCTTGGCCGTTCACTTGTCGAATTCATTGCGAAGGCAATTTTCATTTTGGCTGCTGTTGCGGCATCGGCTACAATAGGGCTTGTCACATTCACAGCGACAAGAAGCTCCTTTGTTCTTCCAGCGTTGGTCAGCTGGGTAACATTGACCTTGATCGGACTTCTGACGTTAATCGTTATGCAATATGCTTTCCGTCGGTTCGCAGTGGCAGAAACCGTAGACTAGAGCGAATGATGGAGCACCCCAACTGAGACGCTGAGACTACCTGTGCCCCTTACCAATAGAATNGCGNGTTTNAGCCTGGGATCTGTATGCAGGGCGCAGACACGATGAAAATAGCTCTGTCAAGAATTTCGGCCCGCCTTAGTTCCGTTCANAGCNCAACATCGTTTAGGTGATTGCGGCCCGAAAGGGGCATAGTCCAAGCCTCCGGTGCAACGACGCTTTCTTCGAACCGCAGCAAACTCGCGACAGCATAATTCGGCCCTTTGCTGTCTTTCGATCGCGACTGGTTATGCTGCACTGCAATGCGAATAGCGGGCATTCGTGGACTGCACCGCATTTCCCGCCGGGTGGTCCAAACAAGGGTAACAGCTCAAATCCTCAGTTTCCTAACTATAGGGGTGGGCCAATTCATTGGGAGAGGAACAGGCAGAGATAAAGTACCCCAGTGTCTGGGAACAGGGACGAAGTTCAGACCAAATGAATCCAAATAACGATACATAGACCCGCCTGCATGAATAGCTTAGACTGGGCCAAGTAAAAGTTAACGTGCAGGGAAAATAGTAAAACCAATGGAACACAAATGGCTCAAAGACTTTTTGGTGCTGAGTGCCACGGGCAATTTTCGCGCCGCTGCCGAACAACGTTGCGTTTCTCAACCCGCTTTCAGCCGCCGCATTCAGGCGCTCGAAGCCTGGACCGGCGCTCCGTTGGTCGATCGAGGCTGCCAGCCTTCGCAACTGACCGTGGCGGGCAAGCTGTTTTTACCTGTTGCACAACAGATTGTTGATCTTGCTGAAGCAAGCAAACAGAAAATTCAAACGCAAGTTGAAGAAGACAATGAACGACTGAAGTTTGTTTCTTTGAGCTCACTTGCACAGATTTTATTCCAAGCTGGTTGAAAAGCCTGGGCCCGTTTATTGACACCAATCAGTTTGTTGTCAGAACCGATTTCGATACAATCGAAGATTATTTCGCCGTTCTTGATGATAACTCCATGGATTTTTTCATCTGTTATGAAGATCCGGACCACCGGTTTCATGAGGATGAATTGGAATTCACTTCGATGAAACTGGGTGATGAATCGCTGGTGCCAGTGGTAAGCCCAAATAGTGATGGGACCCCGCGTTGGTGGTTGCCAGATAATCCAAAAGAGCAAATCCCTTGTTTGCACACCCTGTCAAACCGATCACCGTCACCGATTAGGCTCCATATGGAAAATAAATATGGCACTCACAGGTTTAAATCGGTTTACGATTCTTCGATTTCTCCGACGCTGAAGGCAATGGCGATTGAGGGTTTTGGGCTGGCTTGGATTCCCAGCGCGCATATTGTCGACGATCTGGCTGCAGGGCGACTTGTCCGAGCAGGAGAACCGGCGGACGATATACTTGTTGATATTGTGATTTACAAAAGCCAGAAAACTAGCGCACCCAGAGTGGAAAAATTCTGGAGAGCCTTGCTGCAACAAAAATGAAATTCCACATCCGACTTAAGGAAGTTCTGACCAACGGTCTTTTGTTGCAATATTTGGAATTGTGCTTGTTTGATTTGTTCGCACTAGACGGCGAGGTCGCCGCGTAGCGGCGGGCACGGGTTTATCGGCTCTGGCTTGATAACCTATTTGTATTGCAGGTGCATGTCATGCAAAATCTGCATGACATGTGTTGATAACGGCATTGGACACGCGCCTCTTGGCTCTCATACCTTCACAGTGACGAAAACAAAACAAGGAGGAATAATAATGAAACTTAAAACAAGCATAGCATCAGTTGTCGCGCTGGCCCTGATGGCCGCCTCGGGCGCGACGTTGCTTCGGCCCAAAGCACACTGGAACTGGTCAAAGAACGTGGCCACTTGCGCTGCCAAGTTGGGCCCCCGTCACCTGGCTATTATAATCTGGATTCTGAGGGCAGCTGGTATGGTCTTGACGTTTCGGTTTGTCAGGCTGTTGCCGCTGCCATTTTTGGTGACAAAACCGCACTTGAGATTCAATCGGTTAGCTCACAGGCGCGTTTTACCGCGCTGGCAAATGGTGAATCCGATATGTTGTCGCGCACAGCCACACACACGTTGACTCGTGACACCCAACTCGGCATCGATTTTATGCCACCAAACTTCTATGACGGACAGGGCTTTACCGTTCGCAGAGACAGCGGCATCACAAGTGCTATGGAGCTGGCTGGCGCCAAGGTTTGTGTGACAACCGGCACAACAACCGAGTTGAACCTTACTGACTTTAGCCGTGCCAACGATCTGGGCATCAGCAACGTTACGTTTGAAGACTATAACGTGCGTGATGATACGTATTTGAATGGCGGCTGTGACGCGGTGACGGGTGATAAATCTTCAATGGCTGGCAATATCGCTTCATTTCCTGTGCCCGGCGATCACATGATCCTGCCTGAAACACTGTCAAAAGAGCCGCTTGCGGCGGCTGTTCGTCATGGTGACAACCAATGGGCCGACATCGTTCGTTGGAGTGTTTTTGCTCTGATCAATGCCGAAGAGCTTGGCATTACTCAGGCGAATGTTGATGAGATGAAAGCAAATTCAACTGATCCTAATGTACGTCGCATGCTTGGCGTTGAGAGCAATTTGAATGAGGGTCTTGGGCTGGAACCAGACTGGGCTTACAACATCATCAAAGCCGTCGGCAACTATGGCGAAATCTATGAAGCCTATATGGGCCACGGCGAACAGGGCATCGGCATTGATCGTGTAGGATCCTTGAACGCGCTCTGGACAGACGGCGGTCTGATGTATTCGCCACCAATGCGCTAAACGCATCCCAAAAACTTGTGGTGTCGGGCAGTTTGTCCGGCACCATACGAAACGACCAGAGACAATTTCTGGCACCAAGACCGAACACGTCGAAACGGGGAAACCATGCCATCAGTCACAGATCAAGACAGCTCTGTTCGCATCAGGCCAAAAGAACCGTTTAACTTTTTCCACGATAAACGCGTGCGGTCAGTATTTTACCAACTTCTAACAGCTGCAATCTTTGGCTGGCTGGTTTGGTATTTGGTTAGCAACACAGCCCATAACCTAGAAGCGCGCGATATGAAAACCGGCTTTGGCTTTGTCAATTCGTCTGCCGGCTTCGATACAGATTTCAAATTGATTGACCATCAGCCAGGTGTTGACACCTACGGGCGCATTTTTGTTATTGGAGTACTCAACACACTTCTGGTTTCGTTTTTCGCCATTATCCTCAGTACGATGCTGGGCTTTTTAGTAGGCGTTATCCGCTTGTCTCCCAATTGGCTCGCCTCCAAAGTTGCGCTGGCGTATGTTGAGGTTTTCCGCAATGTGCCACTGCTGATCCAGGTCGTTTTCTGGTACATTGGTGTTTTCAGCATCTTGCCTGTTGTTAAGAAAACCATAGACTTGTCGATAGGCGCAGAAGTGGTTTTGCTCAACAACCGCGGCCTCTATTTGGCAACGCCAATAACCGGAAGTCTGTTTTGGTTGACAACGCTGGCGCTGATCGTCGCGGTTATCGGGGTCTACATCCTTCGCCGCAGGGCACATAAGTTGCAAGAACAGACGGGTAAGCAGACCAAAATCTTGCTACCGTCGCTTGCCCTCCTCATTTTATTGCCGACGCTAACCTTCGTTGCAACCGGCATGCCGCTAAGCTGGGATATACCAACCCTCAAAGGGTTCAACTTTGTTGGCGGCACCAGCGTGCCCCCATCATTTTTGGCGCTGCTTGTTGCACTCAGTATTTATCACGCAGCACAAATTGCCGAGGCCGTGCGGGCTGGCATTCTTTCGGTCAACAAAGGGCAGAACGAGGCCGCGCTTTCAATCGGCCTCAAACCTTCGCGGATCATGTCGATGGTAGTTATTCCGCAAGCCATGCCTGCGATTGTGCCGCCGATGATCAGCAACTGGATGAACACGGTCAAAAACTCGTCGCTCGGCATCGCCATTGGCTATTCAGAAATCGTGTCTTTGTATATGCAAACCACGCTGAATAATGCGGGACACGCGGTGGAAATCGTCGGGATGACCATGGCTTTCTATATGTTCGTGAGCCTGACAATCTCGTACTTCCTGAACATCTATAACAAACGTGTACAACTGGTGGAGCGCTGAAATGGCTGTGATCAAAGCAGAAAAGACACCGGCCAGACCAGCGCCCTTATTCGAAACCTCGATCATTGGCTGGTTGCGCAAAAACATGTTCAGCTCGGTGTTTAATACGCTGCTGACGTTTTTCATGCTCTACATTATTTATCTCACCGTAAGCGGTGTTTTCATCTGGGGCGTTGCCGATGCCACTTTTGTCGCGGAAAACCGACGTGAGTGTTATGACAACAGCCTGACCGGTGCCTGTTGGGCCGGCGTCATAGACTGGCTCGACAACATATTTTATGGGCGCTACCCGCGCGACCAAATATGGCGGATCAACTTCGGCGCAGTTTTACTGGTATTTTGGATGGCACCGCTCTGGATGAGCCGTGTTAAGGGTAAAGTTCTTGTCGGCGCGACTGTGGTAGTTTTTTACCCTTTCCTTGCCGGTTACCTCTTCTCGGGTGGCGACAAGGGCTTTTTCATGCAGGTCATGGTCAGCGGCGCCATTGTTGCTTTTGCGATCAATATGGCAAACGCGCTGACATGTGTGATACGCAACATGCCACTGAACGCTTTTTTGATCAAAACGCTTGGCAAAACCAAAGCCCCGGATAAAACCCAGCGTAACATCCTGTTGCTGATAACCGCAATTGCCTTTGTCGCGGCCTATACGCTGCAAATGAACTGGCTGGTCGAGGGCGTAAGCTGGACCAAATGGGGCGGGCTGTTTTTAACCCTTGTTATCTCGGGTATTGGCATTGCCTCGTCATTGCCCGGCGGTATCCTTTTGGCGCTGGGAAGGCGCAGCAAGCTCACCGTGATCCGGGTACTATGTATCGGCTTTATCGAGGTGTTTCGCTCGGTGCCGCTGATCACCGTGTTGTTTATGGCAACAACTATGTTTCCGCTTTTCATGCCCGAAGGGTTTGTACTCAACAAATTGGTTCAGGTAATCATTGCGGTGGTTCTGTTTAACGCCTGCTATATGGCCGAAACCGTGCGCGCCGGGCTTCAAGCGATCCCGAAAGGGCAATATGAGGGCGCCCATACGATCGGCCTTGGGTATTGGAAAACTACGGCACTGATTATCATGCCCCAAGCGCTTAAACACATGATACCCAACATTGTTGGCAGCTTTATCGGCTTGCTTAAAGACACAACACTGGTGTCCATCATTGGCCTGTTTGACATCCTCGGGATGCTGCGCTCCATCAGTAAAGACGTGCCATGGATCGGGCTGCACAAAGAACCGATGATCTTCGGGGCCATCCTGTTTTTTATTCTCTGCTTCTCAATGTCCAAATACAGCCGGCACTTGGAAGTTAAACTTTCGGCTGGCGACCAGCATTGACCTGCAATTTGAGGAAACCTTTATGACAAGCACAGAAAAACCGGGCCAGCTCGCCTCCGCGGCTTCCAGCGAAGTGATTATCGAGATCAATAAAATGAACAAATGGTATGGGTCGTTCCACGTTCTGAAAGACATTGATCTGACAGTTCATCAAGGCGAGCGGATTGTAGTCTGCGGCCCTTCCGGGTCAGGAAAATCAACCCTGATCCGCTGCGTCAATGCGTTGGAGGAGCATCAGGAAGGGGACATTATTGTCGATGGTATCGTTCTTGGGAAAAATCTGAAAAACCTTGATCATATCCGCACTGAAGTTGGCATGGTGTTCCAGAACTTCAACTTGTTCCCGCATATGACCATCCTTGAAAACCTGACTCTTGGGCCGATCTGGGTGCGTAAGATGAACAAGGCTGACGCAATTGAAACCGCAATGAAGTATCTGGAGCGCGTTAAAATTCCGGAACAGGCAGATAAATATCCNGGGCAATTGTCAGGCGGGCAGCAGCAACGGGTCGCTATTGCACGCTCACTTTGTATGAACCCCAAAATCATGCTGTTTGACGAGCCGACTTCAGCGTTAGACCCCGAGATGATCAAGGAAGTACTGGATGTGATGGTTGAACTGGCCGAAACCGGCATGACCATGATTGTGGTNACCCATGANATGGGCTTCGCNAAAACCATCGCCGACCGGGTGATCTTTATGGATGAAGGCGACATTGTTGAACAAAACCGNCCGAATGAATTTTTTGAAAATCCGCAGCATGAACGCACAAAGCTATTTCTTAGCCAGATTTTGTAGCGTCCGAACCTCCACCCCTCTTCAGCTAAAGAGATGAACTATGCCTACAAATTTTTTCTCAGCCCCCGGCAAATTTTATCGCGGAAATTTGCACACCCACTCCACAGAGTCAGACGGTGTGCTTTCACCCAAAGAAGTTTGCCGCCGCTATCAAGCGGAAGGTTATGATTTCATCGCGCTAACGGACCACTTCGTCGGGTTGTTCGACTATCCGATCACTGACACAACACCCTTCCATAATGATAGCTTCACGACCATTCTAGGGGCCGAGCTTCATACGGGTACGATGGAGAATGGCCACTTGTGGCATATTGTTGCCGCTGGTCTACCACGCGATTTCACCCCGCCGGATGCACCGCATTTTCGCCCTGTGAAAGGTTCGGAAAACGCCGCAAGCATAGCACAGCGAGCGCGCGACGCCGGCGCGTTCGTATTCATCGCACATCCGCATTGGTCTGGTATGACAGAGGCCGATGCCCTCACCATAACCGCGGCCCATGCGGTTGAGATTTACAACCACGGTTGCATCGTTGACAATGATCGTGGCGAAGGTTTCTTGACACTGGAGCACCTGTTGAACGGTGGCCGTCATCTGAATCTTGTTGCCACCGATGATGCCCATTTCAACACGCCTGACTATTTTGGCGGCTGGGTCATGGTCAAAGCGACGGAAAACTCACCAGAGGCTCTTCTGGCTGCGCTTATAAACGGTGAGTTTTATGCAAGCACCGGCCCGTTAATCAACGATATCCGTTTTAGTGATGAAGGTATCAAAGTGGACTGCTCCTCGGCAGCGACCATAATTGTTCAGGGCAAGGGCACGTCCATGGTAACCCTGCATGGTAGCTCGATGACCACCGCACAGCTTTCACTGGAACGTCTGGGAAATTCGCCATGGCTTCGCGTCACGGTTATTGACCGCGCCGGAAAACGGGCATGGTCAAATCCCATTTGGCGGAATCCTTGAAAGCGCTAGCTGGTAACGAAATGCCCCAAGTTTCCATATTTCAAATGCGTATTGGATAATGCCGAGCTCTCCGTTATGTTGGAGAGGCAAGGGAGAGATACGCATGACGGACCGATCTGAGATTACG
>JGI24723J26617_10002336_pt1 | contig 15084 bp, 9 predicted proteins | sample Cruoilmetagenom6_FD_26617 | JGI IMG/M metagenome (IMG submission 26617)
TGATACTAATTTATTTATTGCAGAATGGCAAGACTAAAAGGATGGCAATTCTGAAAATATAATTAAAGAATGATACCGATATTGCAGAATGGCAAGACTAACAAATTCCTGCTTTCGTAGCGATTTGTTATTTTTCTAAACGATCTCTTTCTTTACGATATTTAGTACGTTGGTTCGTTTCTAACGATGTGTTTCCAAATTTATAACTAAAGCCAAGTTTTATATACCGGTTGTCTAGATTCGAGTATCTAGAACTGTTTTGATCTAAAAATTTAGCATTTGCAGTAAAATCTTGTTTGTTAAACAAATCTGCTGCAGACAACGATATGGTTGCTTTTTTATTTAAAATCGTTTTTTTAATTGCTAAATCGGTTGCAAATCTACTATCTATAGTTTGAAAACCTTGTTGGTTTTCTCCAAAATAAATAAGCATAAAATTAGCAGACAAACTCTTGTCTTTTAAAAAGGTAAAACTATTACTTAGTTCCGAATAATTAGACCAAGTATCTGTTTTTAAACGCTCATTATTTAATGTTGCCAAATCTTGAACATTGTAAAATGAGGTTGCAAAGTAAACAAACCAATTTTCGGTAACATTAAAATAAGTGAAAAAATCAAAACCAAACTCTATCGTATTACTTAAGTTTATTGGTGTGAAAATAATTTGATTTGCTACATTATCTTGAATAGGTAATTCTAAAAAATTAGCGTCGGTATGTTTATAATAAGCCTCAAAGTTATATTTCTCATTTATTGCCGCTCCCAAAACCAAATGATCTACAAATGCCGGTTGTAAGTTTGGGTTACCGGTAACTATGGTATTATCATTTAAATAATACTTAAAAGGATTTAAACTTTGATAGCTTGGTCTGTCTACATACCTTTTATAATTAACATATGTGTTTACTTTTTCGGTAAGCTGATGACTTAAATTAAAAACCGGAAATCCCTTAAAATAATCTTGTTTATTTTCTTCATTTGTAATTGGAGATTCTCCGATAATAGTGGTTTCTTCCATTCTAAAACCAGCAGATAAACTCCATTTTTCCCACTTTTTATCATAACTAAAATAAGCTGCTAAAATATCTTCGTTATAATTAAAGGCGTCTGTATTATCTGTGTTTAGCGTTTGGTTACTTCCCACTACATCAAACTGTGTGATATCGCTTTCGGCAGTAATAAAAGAAGACTTAATTCCTACAGAAAAAGAAGAAGTTTCATTAATCGTTACTGCATAATCTAATTGCGAAGTATAAATATCTGTTCCTTGATTTGCTTTCGTGTTAAACGCGTTCGTTGTATTTGGTGTATCTTGATAAAAATACCTACTAAAAACTTCTTGATTTCTGTTATAGTTATAAACCGTATAATGTGCATTTAAAGATAGTTTCGCTTCGTTTTTAAAGGTATGCACATAATCTAAATCAAATCCCAAATTGTGTTTTTTGTCTCTGGATAAGTTATCCGTCTTAAAGTTTGTAATTGGATTACTTGGGTTCTCAGTAATTTCTGTGTCCGCTTTAATTTTATATTTATAATATGGCAGAAATAATAAATTGGAAGCAAAACTTAAGGTGTTAGCATCATCAAAAATATAGTCTAAATTTAGATTGAAGTTATGCGTTTTAGACCATGTGTTTCTATCAATATCGGTGGTCCATTTTTCAGAAATAGCATTGTTTTCTAAAAAATTAACGATCTCATGATTCTCTCTATTTATCTTACTTTGCGTAAAGCTATAATTAGCAAATACGTTAATTTTTTCTGTTTTATAAAAATTAGTTGTTCCTACATTGCTCCTTGGAAAAACACCTTGTGTATAATTTGAAAAAACAGAACCTCTATACCCTGTTATTAAATTTTTCCCCATTACAATATTTAAAACAGCACCACTGGAAGCATCATATTTTGCAGGAGGATTTGTAATCACCTCAATAGACTTTATACTATTTGCAGGAGAACCTTCTAGCAGTTGTGCCAATTCTTCTCCAGAAAGGTGCACTTTTTTATCATTTATATATACCGTTGGAAATGCACTTTTAATTTGAATATTATTATCTATTACCAAAACACCAGGAGTACTTCTTAAAACCTCCATCATATTACCTTCGCTTAAAGCTGTGTTTTCAACATTAAAGATCAAACGATCTACTTCCTTTTTAACCGTTGGTTTTTTTACAACAATACTAACTTCATCTAAACCTTGGTTCGATTCGTTAAGTACTATAGTAGGTAACACACTATTTTTATCTACATGAATTTCTTTGGTATATGTATTAAAACCGATAAAAGAAACTTTTAAAATATAGCTATCTGATTTTATTTTATTTAAAAAAAAGTAACCTAAATCATTACTACTTGTTCCAAATACCACAGTAGAATCTTGCTTGTTAAGAAGAACAATATTAGCAAAAGAGACTGGCGATTTATTAGCATCGAAAATTTTTCCGTTTATAGAAAAATCTTGGCAGAACATTCCTAGAGGAATAAATACAAATAATAATATAAGGTTATTTTTGATTTTCAAAATTAAAAGGATAATTAACTCGCAATATACCAATACTTTTGGATTTTATTTTACGGTTTACCCATAAATTTATTCATCTTTTTCCTACAAAATAAAAGTATGAAAAAGCGTAATAAATGCGTTATATTTGCCCAATCTCTAAAGAGAAGAGAAAAGGATTATGAAGCACATTAGAAATTTTTGCATTATTGCACATATTGATCACGGAAAAAGTACACTTGCCGATCGTTTACTCGATACAACAGGTTCTGTTACTGCGCGCGAACAACAAGCACAACTTTTAGATAGTATGGATTTAGAGCGCGAACGTGGTATTACCATCAAGTCGCACGCCATACAAATGGAATATACCTATGAAGGACAAGAATACATCTTGAACCTTATTGATACTCCTGGTCACGTAGATTTCTCTTATGAGGTTTCTCGTTCTATTGCCGCTTGTGAAGGCGCTTTACTTATTGTAGATGCTGCGCAAAGCATACAAGCACAAACCATTTCGAATCTATATTTAGCGCTTGAGAATGATTTAGAAATTATTCCAGTATTAAATAAAGTTGATTTGCCAAGTGCAAATCCAGAGGAAGTTACAGATGATATTGTAGACCTTTTAGGATGTGATCCAGAAGAAGTTATTCACGCAAGTGGAAAAACTGGTTTTGGTGTCGAAAACATTTTAAAAGCAATTATAGAACGTATTCCTGCTCCAAAAGGAGATCCGGACGCACCTTTACAAGCCTTAATTTTTGATTCTGTTTATAATACTTTTAGAGGTATTGAAACGTATTTTAGAGTTTTTAATGGGGAAATCAAAAAGGGACAAAAGATAAAATTTGTCGCTACAGATAAAGAATATAATGCCGATGAAGTTGGTACTTTAAAACTAACACAAATTGCAAAACAAAGTGTAAAAACTGGGGATGTAGGATACCTAATTACTGGTATCAAAACGGCAAAAGAGGTAAAAGTTGGAGATACAATTACCGATTTTGCAAATCCGACCACCAATATTGTTGCAGGTTTTGAAGATGTAAAACCAATGGTATTTGCTGGAATATATCCAGTAGACACCGAAGATTACGAAGAGCTTAGAAACTCTATGGAAAAATTACAGTTAAACGATGCTTCTTTAGTTTTTGCTCCAGAAAGTTCTGCCGCTTTAGGCTTTGGTTTTCGTTGTGGATTCTTAGGAATGCTTCACATGGAAATTATCCAGGAACGTTTAGAGCGTGAGTTTGATATGACGGTGATTACAACGGTTCCCAATGTATCTTATAACGCGTTTACAAACAAACATCCAGACACACCATTTATGGTAAATAATCCTTCTGATTTACCAGATCCTTCTACCGTAAATCGTGTGGAAGAACCATTTATTAAAGCTACGATAATTACAAAATCGGACTTTGTAGGTAACGTAATGTCGCTTTGTATTGAAAAGCGTGGTATGATTATCAATCAAACGTATTTAACACCGGTTCGCGTGGAATTGACTTTTGAAATGCCTTTAGCAGAAATTGTTTTCGATTTTTATGATCGTTTAAAAACGGTTTCTAAAGGATATGCTTCTTTTGATTATCATCCTATAGGAATGAAAACATCAAAACTAGTACGTTTAGATGTATTATTAAACGCACAACCAGTAGATGCACTTTCTGCGTTAATTCATGCAGATAATGCACATAATATTGGTAAAAAAATGTGTGAAAAGTTGAAGGAATTAATTCCGCGTCAACAATTCGATATTCCAATTCAAGCTGCTATTGGAGCAAAAATTATTGCTAGAGAAACGGTAAAAGCATTACGTAAAGATGTAACAGCAAAATGTTATGGTGGAGATATTTCACGTAAACGTAAGCTTCTTGAAAAGCAGAAAAAAGGTAAAAAACGTATGCGCCAAGTTGGTAATGTAGAAATACCACAGCAAGCGTTTATGGCTGTTTTAAAACTGAATGATTAAAGTTAAAGCAGTACTTTTTCTATTCTAAGTAAAAAAAATCCCTTTGAAAAAAGGGATTTTTTTCGTCCTGTTGGTAAGCATTAAATCACCTTACCAAAGTTTAAGATAATATTTAGATCGATTTCGATTTAAGAAACACCAACATTTTCTGGAATTAATGCAACATTTTCCACATCAAAAGGTTTTCCTAAATACACCAATTGGCAATGCTCACCAATAGCTTCTATTTCTGTATTATAAGAAGATATAATATGTAATTCGCCCTCATCATCTTTAAAGAATAAAGGAATGATGTTTTTGTTGCTATTTGTAATTTCTATTAAACTTTTATAATGTTCTTTATTTTGAATATCTATTTCTTGAATAGAAGGAAAGTTCTTTGCAACGGTAACTAAATTGTTATAATCGTCTGTATGACTAAATAAGCCTTCTTTCGGGTTATTGTTTCCATCATTCATTTCCTCTTGCGTTACTAATCTAAACGAACCATTTTCTCCAAATTCTTTGCTAAACTTATCGATAGCATATTTGTTAATGTCTGTATTTCCTGTTAGTGCCATTAAGTATCCAACATCATTTAGTTCTATATTATCCATTAAAGAATCCGAATAAATATTAGTACTTATCGCTTCTAAACCAAGTTCTTTTGCTTTATTAATATTGTTTTGATTACTATCAATTAACACGACATGTCTTCCGTGAGATTCTAAATAATGACCTAATAATCTAGAAACTCTAGCAGCACCAACAATTAAAATTCCGTCGGATTTTGTTAAAAACACACCAACCAGTTTTGCAAACAAACGCGCTGTTGTTGCGTTTAATAAAACGGTTCCGAGTACAATCATAAAAACCAAAGGCGTAATATATTCTGCTCCAGGAACTCCTTCTTTTGCTAGTTTTAATCCGAATAAAGAAGCAATACCGGCAGCTACAATTCCGCGAGGTCCAACCCAACTAATAAACAATTTTTCATTCGTTTTTAACGTAGAACCTCTCGTACTTAAAAATACACCAATAGGTCTAATAATGAATACCACAACCGCAAATAGTACTGCAGTATTCCAATTATAAATTAAGTATAAATCGGTCATATTAATATTTGCAGCTAGTAATATGAAAAGAATAGAAATTAGCAAAACGCTTAAAGATTCTTTAAAATAAAGAAGTTCTTTTAAGTATGGCGAATTAGAGTTTCCTAGAACCATTCCCATAACCACTACGGCTAATAAACCAGATTCATGCGCAAAAGTATCTGCTAAGACAAAAACGCCTAAAACAGCAGCTAATGCGAATACATTTAACAGGTAATGTGGTACCCATTTTTTATTGATGATAAAATTTAATGCGTGTGCAAAGGTAAATCCGAAGGTAAATCCGAACAAAACAATTTTTCCAAATTCAATAAATGCAGTCTTGGTAAATTCTCCTCCACCTTCTACGGTAATAAACTCAAATACTAATACCGCAACCAAGGCGCCAATAGGATCGATAAGAATTCCTTCCCATTTTAAAACTGCCGAAACATCTTTTTTTAATGGAATATTTCTTAAAATTGGAGTAATAACGGTTGGTCCAGTAACTATTATTAAACCGGAAAACAAGAAAGCCATTTCCCAGCTTAGATAAAAAATATAATGTGCTGCAACTGCTGCGCCAAAGAAAGTAACCAAAGAACCTATGGTTATCAATTTTGTAATAACCGGTCCTACGTTTTTAATTTCGTTGGTTTTAAGGGTTAGACCTCCTTCAAAAAGGATAATACTAATCGCTAAAGAAACAAAATAGAACAGGCTTTCTCCAGGAAATAAGCCTTCTTCGCCATTCCAAATTGGTTCAATCCATTTGGTGCCGTCTTCCGATAAAAATTCTGCAGCAATTGGTCCTACCAATAAACCTATAAGTATTAAAGGCAAAATGGCTGGAATTTTAAATTTCCAAGCAACCCATTGTGCTAATATCCCTAAAATAATGATTCCTGCTAATTCTAACATCTAGTTGTTTTTGTGTGTGAAAATACTAAATAATTATAATTATAAAGGACATCTATTGGTAATATGACTTCAGAGTTTTAAAAAAATACTATCTTTCAAATCTTAATGGATAAACTAACCTTGTTATTAAAACCTTTTCATACCATAGGAATTGGTGTCACCTTTTCTCCAAATTTAAAAGCGAATGTTTTTGAAGCATCTCGTTTAGCCTTACTGTTTCAAAGTAAGTTAACACTTATTCATGTTGGGGAAGAGTCTTCAGAAAAAACAGAAAAATTTAAAAGCTTATTAGCTCCTTTTATTTCTCAGTCTTTAGAATATGATATTGTTTTTAAAACCGGAGATCCTGTAGATGTTATTCTTTCTGTTTCCTTAGAAAAAAAGGTGGATCTATTAATTCTTGGCGCTTTAAAACAAGAGAATTTTTTAAAATACTACGTAGGTTCTATTGCTAGAAAAATAACACGTCAGGCAAAATGTTCTGTTTTATTACTCATCAAACCTTCTGTAGAAAGATTGCCTTGTAGTCACGTTGTTGTAAATGGTTTAAAAGATCCTAAAACAGAAAAAACAATTGCTTCTGCCTTTTATGTTGCAAACGCTTTAGGTTCTGAAAAGATTACTATAGTAGAAGAAATTACACAAGACAAAATAATCACGAAGGTTGATGATGATAAGTCTTTAAGAAAAGCGAATATTGTAAAAGAGCGTTTAAAATTACGTGAAACTGCTAGAGTAAATAACATTATTAAAAATATACCGGAAGACCATACCAAAGACATTGTTATAAAATCGCAACCCATTTTTGGAACCAAAGGATATTCTATTGGTCATTATGCACAAATTGCTAGAGCTGATTTGTTGATTATGAATGCACCAAGTAAAATGACTTTTTGGGATCGTTTATTTCCGCATGATATAGAACATATTTTAACCGAATTACCAACAGACGTACTCATCATTCAATGATAAAAAAAGAAAAAAAAATAGCATCTTTTTTTAAAGCATTACCAAAAAATATTTTTTCTGGTTTTGTAGTAAGTCTTATTGCTTTACCATTAGGTTTAGGTTTAGCAATGGCTAGTGATGCGCCGCCAATTTCTGGTATTATTGCTGCTGTTGTTGGCGGTTTATTGGTTTCTATATTAGGAGGAAGTAATGTAACNATTACCGGCCCTGGAAACGGTTTGGTTGGGGTACTTTTAGTCGCCATTACTACCTTAGGTTTAGAAAGCGCTTATGCTGCAATTATATGCTCTGGAGTACTTTTGCTGGTTCTAGGTTTTTTGCGTTTAGGTAAATTAGCAGATTTCTTTCCTTCTTCTGCAATTCAAGGGATGCTTGCTGCCATTGGCCTCATTATTCTTGGGAAGCAATTTCACATCATGCTTGCACATAAAATTAAACGTGCAGATACCATCGATTACTTATTAGAAATACCGGTTACCATAAATGATGCTATTCACTATGATAAATCAGGGCTTATTTTTGCTGCTTTAGCAGGTGTAATAAGTTTTATTATTATGGCTTTTTATGGGAAAATAAGAAATAAGTATTTTCAACTAATTCCTGCGCCAATGTGGATTGTTATTCTATCTATTGGCTTTAGTTATTATTTTGAATTGGTTGCCCATGAGGCAAACCCAATAGCCAAAGAATACATGATTTCTGGTATTCCTTCCTTTCAAGAAATTATTTCGCAGTTACCAACCGTTAATTTTAGTAAAATAGGAAGTCTTCCGTTTTGGTCTAGTGTTTTAGCATTAACGCTTATTTCTAGTATCGAATCCCTTTTAAGTATTAAAGCGGTAGATAAATTAGACCCAGAAAAAAGACGTTCTAATGTAAACAGAGACTTAAAAGCCTTAGGATTAGCAACTATTGGTTCTGGTTTTCTTGGTGGTTTAAATGTGGTAACAGTAATTGCAAGAAGTTCTGTAAACGTTAATAACGGAGGAACAAATCGTTCTTCCAACTTTTTCCATGCCGCTTTTTTGGTGATATTCATTCTCCTTTTTAGTACCCAATTAACCAGAATACCACTTCCTGCTTTAATGGCTATTTTGGTATATACCGGTTATAAATTAGCTTCGCCAGAGAACATAAAAAAAATATTTTCTATTGGTAGAGAGCAGCTAGTCATCTTTTTTGTAACCCTTATTTTAACCCTTAAAGTTGGCTTAATAACGGGTATTCTTTCTGGTGTTTTAGTCACTTTTTTGATACACATATTTATCAATAAAAGTTTTTCTCTATTTGCAAGAAACGTATTAAAACCAAATGTTTTAATGTATAAAGAGGAAGACAGCGCAGGCAATTACTACGTAAGTGTAAAGCATTTTTGTAGCTTCCTAAATTACTACCGATTAAAAGAAAAACTAAATGCTGTTCCAGAAAACCAAGATATTATTGTAGACTTTTCACTTTGTGATTTTGTAGATCATACGGTTATGGAAAACTTAAATAACTATCAAGAACTCTTTTCTAAAAGAGGTGGTCATTTTGAAGTGGTTGGTTTAGATCTTCACGATACCGATTCGAAACACCCATTTGCATTACGACGTTTACTTCCTGTGCCAAACCTTATTAAAAATAGCTTAACAAAAAGGCAAACGAGTATTGAGGTTTTAGCCGAAGATTATGGACTACGTTATGTGTCTAAAAAAGAAAAAAATGTTTCCTTTTTAGATCGTTTTTTGTTTTTTAAAACTAAGCATGTTAATCATATTAATAATCAACTTTGTTCCGAAAACGAAGAATTAACGATGTTTGATATCGAATTTTCGGAAGGAGAATTTATAGCAAAAGAAGTGGTTAGATCCACCATGCTTTATATACAATTAGACACCAACATTCCGGAGTTTACTTTAGATAGAGAAGGCTTTCTTGAAAAAGTATATGCTTTTGCTGGTTTTAAAGATATTCCTATTCAGGATCACGACGACTTTTCAAAACGATTTTATTTGCTAGGGGAAGACGAACAAGCAATTAAGCAGTATTTTAATGATGATATCACGCACTTTTTTGAAAGCAATCCGTATTATCACGTGGAATCTAACGGAAAAGCACTATTAGTTTTTAGTAAAGAAAGACACGCTAGCATCAAAGAAATTAAAGCGCTTTTCGATTTTGGGAAACGTTTAAAACAAGTTATTTCTTAATAAATTCTTAACGTTTTATAAATTACGATTCCTATTTAGTAATTTGCATACTTATCAAAGATCCATAACTAAAAGTGGGTACCCAAGAATAATGTTTAAATGGATGCTACATGTGACCATTCAAAACTAATAAACATAAACACATGAAACTATATCCTATAAATGCCGGGAATTTTAAGCTGGATGGTGGCGCCATGTTTGGTGTTGTACCAAAATCTTTATGGACCAGAACCAATCCTGCTGATGCCAACAACATGATTGATATTGCAGCACGCTGCTTATTAATTGAAGACGGAAATCGCCTAATCCTCATTGACACAGGAATGGGAAACAAGCAAAGTGAAAAATTCTTTGGATACTATCACCTTTGGGGAGATGACTCTATTGACAAATCTCTAAAAGCTCACGGTTTTCATCGCGATGATATTACCGATGTTTTTATGACGCATTTACACTTTGATCATTGTGGTGGAAGTGTACAGTGGAATAAAGACAAAACAGGTTATGAACCTGCTTTTAAAAATGCGCATTTTTGGAGTAATCAAGACCATTGGAAATGGGCAACACAACCAAATAAAAGAGAAGTAGCTTCCTTTTTAAAAGAAAATATCCTTCCTATGGAAGAAAGTGGTCAATTAAAATTTACCGGGCTTCCTCAAAAAGAAATTCTGAAAAATTCTGCTTTAGGATTTGATATCTTTTTTGCTAATGGGCATACCGAAAAACAAATGATTCCTATGATTCAATATAAAGGAAAAACCATTTGCTTTATGGCAGATTTATTGCCAACGGTTGGGCATTTACCAATTCCTTTTGTAATGGGGTATGACACAAGACCTTTATTGACTTTAGACGAAAAAGAAAATTTCCTCAATTTAGCGGCAGATAATAATTATTACCTATTTTTGGAACACGATGCAAACAACGAAATTATTACAGTAAAACACACAGAAAAAGGAGTACGACTAGATAGCCTTTATACCTGTAATGATATATTTTAAAAACTAAAACCTAATTATGAAAATTATTAAACCTTTTGTACTAGTAGGAAGCTTAGCGCTTGTTTTAACTAGCTGTGGTGGTGGAGCAGAGATTTTATCTACACCTCTTGAAAACATTGATACTGTTGCTTTAAAAGAAGCAGACTTAACAGAAAACGAAAAAAATAATTGGAGTCATTTAGATCTTGTAAAAGATACTATTCCAGGAATGAGTGTAGATAAAGCGTACGCTGAAATTATTAAAGGAAAATCTGGAAAAACAGTAATTGTAGCTGTAATTGATTCTGGAATTGATATCAATCATGAAGATTTAAATGGTGTAATATGGACCAATAAAAAAGAAATCGCTGGAAACGGAATTGATGATGATAAAAACGGTTATATCGATGATATTCATGGATGGAACTTTCTAGGTGATGGTTATGATGAGCAATTAGAAATGACTAGAATGGTAGCAAATGGAGATACCAGTGTACCTCATTTTGCAGAAGCTAAAGCTGATTTAGAAGAAGGAATTGCTGGAATGGTTCCAACAAAAACGCGTTATGAGCAAATTTATGCGTCGTTAGTAGAAGCGGATACCGATTTTACTGCGCATTTTAAAACTGCAGATTACACAAGTGATCAAGTTAAAAATTTAGAAACTACAGACGAAAAGTTAATTCAGCACAAAGGTGTTGCAGCACAAATGGTAGGTTTTGGTTTACCAAGCATACAAGTAGCTAAAAAAGAATTAAAAAGTGCCTTAGACGGTTTAGTAGTAAGATTAAATACAAACTATAATGTAGACTTTAAAGGTAGAACAACTGGTGATAATCCAGATGATTTTAACGATAAGCCTGGTTATGGAAATGCAAATGTTTTACCTATTGCAGATGATGAAATTCACGGAACACACGTTACCGGAATTATAGCAGCAGTACGTGACAATGGTAAAGGAGCAAATGGAGTTGCTAATAATGTTAAAATCATGAGTATTCGTGCCGTACCTAATGGAGATGAGTATGATAAAGATGTAGCAAAAGCAATTCGATATGCAGTAGATAATGGAGCACAAATTATTAATGGAAGTTTTGGTAAAAGCTTTTCTCCACATAGTGACTGGGTTAGAGCGGCTATTAAATATGCAAGTGATAATAACGTAGTATTTGTACATGCAGCTGGTAATTCTGGTGAAGATGTAGATACAGAACCTAATTTCCCAGATGATAACGTAAATTACGTAGAAGTTAGTAACACTTACATTCGTGTAGGTTCTCTAGCATCTAAATATGGTTCTTCTATGGTTTCTGGTTTTTCTAATTACGGAAACAAAAACGTAGATGTTTTTGCTCCGGGATCTCAAATCTATTCTACATTCCCAAATAATGAATATAAAGCGATTAGCGGAACGTCTATGGCTTCTCCTGCTGTTGCTGGTGTTGCTGCATTAATTTGGTCTCAATATCCAAAATTAACTGCTGCACAAGTAAAACAAATCATCATGGATTCTGGTTTACCGATCCAGCAAAAAGTAGTTGTTGGTGGTGACGCTAATGATGTAAGAGATTTTGGTACCTTATCCAAATCCGGAAAAATGGTAAATGTATATAACGCCTTAATTATGGCGCAGCAATTATCTAAATAATATAAACTAACAAAAAGGGCATCAAGATAATTGATGCCTTTTTTATTTAATAATTTATACAGATGAAAAAATTATTTCTTGTCGCACTAGGTATTACACTTGTTTCTTGTGGTTCTACTAATTCTGTTTCTACTGCTCCAGAAGCAGCGACTACTCCAACAACTTCTAGTACGCAATCTACTTATTGGCAACAACATGTAGATTACAAAATGGATATTGATATGGATGTAAACAACTTTCAATACCAAGGAAAACAAAATTTAGTATATACCAACAACTCTCCAGATGTTTTAACGAAAGTATACTATCACTTATTCTTTAATGCATTTCAACCAGGAAGTGAAATGGATGTGCGTTCGCGTACCATTCCAGATCCGGATAGTCGTGTAGGAGATCGAATTAGTAAATTAGGTCCGGATGAAATTGGATATATCAAGGTGTCTTCATTAAAACAAAACGGAACGGCTTTAAGTTATGAAACCGTTGGTACTGTTTTAGAAGTACATTTAGCAAAACCAATTCAACCGGGAGAAAAAGTAACTTTCGATATGATTTTTAACGCACAAGTTCCTGCGCAAATCCGTCGTTCTGGAAGAAATAATAAAGAAGGAGTTGCCTTATCCATGACACAATGGTATCCTAAATTTGCAGAATATGATTTTGAAGGATGGCATGCAGATCCTTATATAGGAAGAGAATTTCACGGTGTTTGGGGAGATTTTAATGTAAACCTAACTATTGATAAAAATTATGTAGTTGGTGGAACTGGTTATTTACAAGGAAACCCAGAAATAAACGGAACCAAAAAAACACTTCGTTTTAAAGCACCTAATGTGCATGATTTTACTTGGGCTGCAGATCCTGATTATATTCATGATACGATGCAAGTGCCTAACGGACCAATGCTAAATTTCTATTACAAAAAAGACTTACCAGCAGAAAACCTTCAGTTTTGGAAAGACATGCAACCAAAAACGGTAGAATTGATGGAATATTTTTCAGAAAACATAGGTAAATATCCGTATGAGCAATACTCTGTTATTCAAGGTGGAGATGGAGGAATGGAATATGCCATGTCTACTTTAATTACTGGAAAACGTAGCTTTGGTAGTCTTGTAGGTGTTACAGCGCACGAATTAGCACATACTTGGTTTCAGTTTTTATTAGCAACAAACGAGTCTAAACACGAATGGATGGACGAAGGTTTTACAAGCTACATTAGCGATCACGCTATGAATACTGTAATGAATAGCAATAGAGAAAACCCAACTTCTGGAGCATATAGAAGTTATTTAGGTTTAGCAACATCTGGTAAAGAACAACCTTTAAGTACACATGCAGATCGCTACAACTACAATAGAGCATACAGTGCTTCTGCTTATAGTAAAGGAGAAGTTTTTATGGCACAATTAGGTTATGTTATTGGGGAAGAAAATTTAAAGAAAACCATTAAAAAATATTTTGCTGATTTTGTGTTTAAACACCCAAGACCAATAGATATTATTCGTTCTGCGGAAAAAATTTCTGGATTAGAATTAGATTGGTATTTAATCGATTTTACACAAACTACCAATACTATTGATTACGCTGTAAACACTATTGATGGAAACAAAGTAACGCTAGAAAGAATTGGTTTAATGCCAATGCCTTTAGACATTACACTAACCTATGTAGATGGTACTACAGAAGACATTTACATTCCGTTACAAATGATGCGTGGCGAAAAACCAACCACTGCTACCATTAAAGCAGATTGGGCTTGGGCGTATCCAACCTATACTTTGGAAGGTTCTAAAGCTATTAGTAGCGTACAAATAGATCCTAAAGAAATGATGGCAGACATTAATAAAGAGAACAATAAGAAGTAAAGCATACCTTGGATTCTTTTATAAAACCACTGGATATCTTATCCGGTGGTTTTTTGATTAGGTGCATTTCTTCTTTTTACTTTTAATCGAAAATGAGATGCATTCATTTTATTACCTTTGACTCATAAAATAGAATACTTGAAATTTACCTATAACAAATCCGAAAAACTGAAAAGCGAAAAGCTTATCACGAAACTTTTTACAGAAGGAGAATCGGTTTCGGCATATCCTTTGCGTCTTGTATATTTAGAAACTACGTTTACAGAAGCTGTTCCTCTTAAAACAGGTGTTTCGGTACCTAAACGAAATTTTAAAAGAGCCGTAGATAGAATTAGAATCAAACGGGTAATGCGAGAGGCTTACCGACTTAATAAACACATGGTTTTTAACAACATATCTACATCCTTTGCGTTTATGATTTTATACGTTGGGAAAGAAAAACCTACCTATACCACATTAGAAAATGCAACAAAAAAGATGTTCCACAAGTTTCTAATTAAAATCGATGAAAACAAATAACATATAAAATGAAATTCTTAACTGCTCTATTCCTTCTCGCGCTTCCTTTAGCTTGTTCTAATTCTAATAGCAGTATGGAAGATTCGTATGGTTATGAAATAGATTCTGAAGTCCTTATAAAGGATATGGAAACACCAATTCAAAGCTTTCAAACTGCTCCAGAAAGTGTAGAACAAAAATTAATTAAAGCGTCTTATTTACGTTTTGAAACTCAAGATTTAGAAAAAACATACCAACAAGTTATTCGGTATGTACATCAGAATAAAGGCTATATTCAAGAAGACAATTCGAGTACATCGTATAACACAATCACACGAAGTTTAATTATTAGAATGCCATCTAATGGTTTTCAAAAAACAATAGATTCGATCAGTAATCATGTTGCTTATTTTGATTCGAAACGGATTTCTTCCAAAGACGTAACCGAAGA
>JGI24723J26617_10002337_pt1 | contig 15083 bp, 7 predicted proteins | sample Cruoilmetagenom6_FD_26617 | JGI IMG/M metagenome (IMG submission 26617)
TAGCACCAAAACTCGGGGTATATAATAGATGATTTTATCAGCCTCCCTTTTAATGCTATGAGGGACTATAGCGATAAGAGACTGGGTGTCGAATGTTTCATCGCTTGTTTCTCCTGTAAGGATTTCTTCCACCTTTTCGGCTAGAAAACCATTGAATGGCGCACCAAGAATATTCGCGACCGTGTTAAAAAAATACCCGGAAATAAAAAGTAAAAGTGATGCAAACAGCGGAAAAATGACCCAGTAAAGGAAAGATAGCCAATCTGGTAGTTTGCTAATTAAATAATCCAGCGACTCTACGAAGTAATAACCAAGCAGGCTGATAACACTAAAAAAAATCACAGCATTTAGCATAAGAGGGATAACGACAAAAGCGCGTATGCCCGGCTTATGGAGCATCTTGATACCTTCAATAAAGTACATAAAGCCGGTTTTTAGATTTCCGCTCAAATTACACTCCTCAAGTCTTTACATTTCAATCAGCTTCATACTAACTTATGCCCAGCCCCATATGAAAGCCGTAGCATGAAAATCATCTTCGCTCACGCTACGTGTAAGCCCTCTGTGTACTACTATGTAAGTTGTTACTAAATTGTATGGAATAAGCAGGTGGCGCGCTTAACGTGGATTAAAGACAGCTGATGAAGAAGAGGTCGAGAAATCTGAATGTCGAAGCCCTATAAGGTTGCCCTGTTGAATGTTAATGCAGCTCTGCTGGAAAGCTATCCGGCGGATAGGGGTGCGATGGCTCTCTACTCATACAGTTCGATCCAGTCGCTGGTGAATGAGTCAGATATTCAGTTTGATATTATAGGGGTTTTGGGAGGGAGCGTTGAGGCGGATGTGATTGAAACATGTAGGCGGGTAAAGAATGAGCCCGGTTTGGCGCAGATTCCTTTGATAGTGGGGGAGGTGATTGGCCAGGAGCTAGATCCTATTGAAGCCTTCGAGGCAGGCTGTGCCGATATTCTGAACGCTTCAATGACACTCAAGGAGATTGAACTACGGATTGCCAAGCTGGTTTTTCAGGCAAGCGCCTCACAGGAGTTAAGGCGCAATGCCGATGAGGCGCGCAATGTGGCGATGAATGTTATGACCGAGAGTAGTAATCTTGGCCTAACAGTACAGTTTCTCATTGATTCGAATTATTGTGATAACGTCGATGAGCTTGGTATGCAGTTTTTTCAAGCGCTTAAGCACTATCAAGTGCGTTGTAGCCTGCAGATGCGCAGCCACTTTGGGGTAAAAAATATGGAGGAAACGGGCATGGAAAAGGAGCTGGAATCCCGTTTGTTAACGGAGCTTCAGCATAAAGGCCGGTTCGTCGACTTTGGCAAGCGTTGTATTGTGAACTACGGGCAGGTCTCTTTGTTAATAAAAAATATGCCCGAGCAGGACAAGGAGCAATGCACCAAAATAAAGGACAGTATTTTGCCTTTCGTTCAGGGAGCTGATTCACGCCTGAAGGCTATCGATGCACAGCATACTTTGGAAATTGAAAGAAATTTTATGGGCAAGGTGGTGGGGCGCTTACGTGAGTCTATGAAGGATTTTGATGATGGTTATCAAGTTCTAATGCGAGGGTCTGCCGATATTGTCGAGGATATGGCGGCAAAAATGGATGAGTCCATTCTCTTTATGGACCTTACCCATAGTCAGGAACAGACAATCGAAGATATCATGGGTGCGGGGGTGACCGGGATTAACTCTCTGTTTTCACAGGGTGTAAAAATGAACGAAGGGTTTAGTGACCTGGTTTCTCATATGAATACGGTTTTTGGTGAGACGGACTCGATCCCCAGCGTTGATAAGCTACTTGAATTATCTTCGAAGCTCTAACCTCTATAAGCGTTTAGTGGAAATTACCATGCCAAGGGAGGCGGTGTTTAGTCTTCGGCCTGTTCCAAAGCATCTAGCTGCTCGCTAGCTTCCATCCAGTCAGACTCTGTTTGTTCCAGTTGTTTTTGAATCCTTGCCTGCTGTGAAAGCAGGTCTTTGAGCTTTTCTTTAAATTTCTCTTCATAGAGCTGGTTGTCGGCCAGCTGGCTGTCGAGCTTGTTCTTTTCTGAAGTCAGTCGCTCCATTATGAGCTCGGCTTCTTTCTGCTGGTCTCTCAATGGCTTTAAACGTTGTCGTCGCTCTGCTGCTTTTTTGCGATCATCTTTTTTGTTGCGCGTGAGATTCTGGTTTTCCCTGGGGGCTTGCTCTCCCTCGTTAGTGATTTGTTTACGGTGTTCGCTGAGCCATTCGCTGTATTGCTCCAGGCTGCCATCAAAGGGATTTAGCTCCCCTTCAGCCGCCAAAAAGAGGGTATCTGTGGCGCATTTGATAAGGTGGCGGTCATGGGAGATAAGTACCACCGCTCCTTCAAAATCCTGCAGGGCCATGGTGAGTGCATGGCGCATTTCTAAATCCAGATGGTTTGTGGGTTCGTCCAATAACAATACGTTGGGTTTTTGCCAAATCATCAGCGCCAAGCCCAAACGGGATTTTTCTCCACCGGAAAACAGCGAGGCGGTTTTATCCACTTCATCGCCATGAAAGCCGAAGCTGCCCAGGTAGTTGCGCAAGCTAAGCTCTGAGGTGCCCGGAGCTAAACGAGTCATTAGCTGGAGGGGGCTTGCCTCCAGGTCTAGCTGTTCAAGTTGATGTTGCGCAAAATAGCCGATCTTGCAAGCTGCTGCTTGCCAGGTTTCTCCACTGATTAAGGGCAGCTCCCCGGCAAGGGTTTTAATTAAGGTGGATTTTCCCGCGCCATTGGGGCCGAGAATGCCAATACGATCCCCTGGTTTAAGCTGAAGGTTCACGTTTCTTATCAGAGTCGTTTTCTGGTATCCCAGGCAGCCATCTTCCAGTTTAAAGAGTGGGTCGCTTAATTTATCGGGCTGTTTGAACTCAAAGGAGAATGGTGAGCCGATGTGGGCGGGCGCAATTCTTTCTAGCCTTTCCAGCGCCTTGATGCGACCTTGTGCCTGTTTCGCTTTACTGGCCTTGGCCTTGAAACGGACTATAAAACTCTGGATATGGGCTATCTCTGCCTGTTGCTTGTTGTAGAGGGATTGCTGCTGGGAGAGGCGCTCACTGCGGGCCACTTCAAAGGCTGAGTAATTGCCCCGATAATAAGTAATTTGCTGTTGGTCGAGGTGGATAATATGTGTAACGGTTTGGTCAAGAAATTCCTGGTCGTGGGAAATAAGCAGCAAGGTGCCATCGTAGCCTTTTAACCACTGCTCAAACCACAGAATGGCATCCAGGTCGAGGTGGTTGGTGGGCTCATCTAAAAGCAGCAGGTCAGAGCGACACATCAACGTTTGGGCAAGGTTTAAGCGCACACGCCAGCCGCCCGAAAAAGCGGATACAGGCTGATCAAGTTGTTGTTGAGAAAACCCCAAGCCATGCAAAATCTTGGCAGCGCGGCTTTCTGCGCGATACCCGTCTATGTTTTCAAGCTGCTGATGCAGTTTGGCTAGTTCGGTCTCATCGTGTCGTTGCTCACATTCAGCAATGCCTTTCTGAACTTGTCTTAGCTCTTCATCACCGTTAATAACGAACTCAAGCGCCGGAGTTTCTTGGGCTGATAGCTCTTGTGACATGTGGGCGATGCGCCAATCCTTGGGTAGCTTGCACTGGCCGCTTTCTACACTAAACTGTTCCCTGAGCAGCCCAAACAAACTAGATTTACCAGCACCGTTGTGACCGATAATGCCAACATGCCAGCCGTGGTGTAAGGCAATGTTGGCGTTTTCAAAGAGTATTTTGTTTCCTCTTTGCAGAGTGGCTGATTGAAGTTGAATCATAAAGTGAGGGGCATTATAGATGGGTGGAGATGTAATCGANGCGCCATTCTATCATAAGCAGAGGGCTGCTTGATTCACCGCGCGCTTTTTCATAGGCATAGATTTTGGCTTTTTTCAAAAATGGTGCTTTAGTTAAGTGTACGTACTTTGTTTGACGAACAGTGTGAGTAAATAGAGGTGTAACCAGGAAGCTGGTTGGTATTTTTTCTTTGCCTTTAAGGGGTCTCTCAGAGTGGGGGGATCAAAGGTGATCGATGTTAATGTGGAGATATTATGGAAGATGCAGTGGAGCTAAGCGAGAATAAACAAGCGAACCCCTTATGGGAGTATTCTCTTAGTTCTTATAAAAGGGCCGGTGTAGAAACTACCTGTCTAGCGTTGCAGGATGAGTTTAACTTGAACGTGAACTTTTTACTCTATTGCTGTTGGCTGGCAACGCAGTCAATCAAAACTTCGGATGCTGAACTGTTGCAGCAGGTGAAGGAGCTGCGTTATTGGGATCATGAAGTGGTGCTACCATTAAGGCAGGCGCGTCGGGCGCTTGCGAAGTTAAGGGCAGATGACGCGCAAGTACTTAAGGAGCGGGTGGAAGGGTGCGAGCTGAAAGCGGAAGAAGTTTTTCAGGATGAAATTTATAGCTCCTATAGCAAACTGAATAAACTTCCAGAGGTGATGTCGAGCTCACCGGATCAGTTTGCCGAGAAAAAAGTGCTTGTGCTGGCATCGATCTCCAGTAAGCGAGATTTAAATAACAAAGAGGCGGAAGAAATGGCGATGCGTAATGCACGATTCTCAGAAGTTGCGACGTATAACCTGGATCGTTATGTTTCTATTTTCACCAAAGCGCAATCCATCGTGATGAAAAAGAACCTTATGACCCTGGTGGGTTTGTTGGAAGAATAAAGTTATTAAACCTAGAAACCTCAGTTGGGTGCGCAGAATTTCGTACTTCGATTGCGGTTTCTAGATTAAATATCTGCCAAGGATATATTTAATATAGTGCTCTGAATAGTTACGAAAATGATTCAAGGATGAAACCAATTCAATCAGGCTCCGACATAAGTTTTGACACTAAGCCGGCCAGACTATCTTTCAAGTACGGCTTGCTCAAACACCCCTTGAAACCATAGTCTCTATAGTTGGCCATTACTGGGTCATTTGAATAGCCACTGGAAACAATCGCTGTCGCTTTGGGGTCTATCGCAAGAAGCTTGCTGATGGCTTCTTTACCTCCCAAGCCTCCAGGAATAGTGAGATCCATAATGACAATGTCATAAGTTTGCGAACTGTCCATAGCCTCTTTGTAGAGTTCAAGCGCTTCCTCACCGTCGCAGACAGATACAGCATTGTAACCACAACTTTCCAGCATATTTTCAGCAAGGGTTGCAATCATCGCTTCATCATCCATCACCATAATCTTGCCACTACCTTTATGTTTGGTAGTCTCGGCCACTTTTTTGGTAACAGGCTTTCTTTCGGCGGGAAGATATATCGTAAAAACAGAGCCCTGCCCCGGTTTGGAGGTGCAGCCAATAAAACCTCGATGTTTATTGATAATGGCCTGACTTACTGCCATACCCAAACCGCTGCCCTTCTGTTTTGTTGTAAAATATGGGTCAAAAATTTTTTCTACTAGTTCTGCTGGAATACCTATACCTTCATCAGAAATCACTATGCGCAGGTAATCTCCTGGGTCAATCGGTAACACTTTTTGCTCGTTATCACTGTGAATAAAATTCTCACACAGGATGTTTATTGTTCCACCTTCAGGCATCGCCTGTCGTGCATTCAATAAAATATTCTGAATAACCTGATCAATCTGGCCTGGATCAATAATCGCCCCCCACAGCTCAGCACCCTGATCAATGCGACACGCGACTCCAGAACCTGTCAGCGTAAAATTTGCACACTCGTGAATCAAAGAATAGATGGAGGTAAGCTCAACAATTGGCTCGCCCCCCTTCGAAAAGGTTAACAGTTGATGCGTCAGCTTACTCGCCCGCTTTGATGCACTCTCGGCTATCTCCAGAAAAGCACTAGCTTCATGATCTTTATTGATCAGACCTCGTGCGAGGTTAATATTGCCCATAATTCCGGTGAGCACGTTATTAAAATCGTGTGCGATACCTCCAGCTAATAAACCGACCGACTCCAGTTTTTTTGTTTTTGAAAGCTCTGCATTCAGTATGTTTTCATGTGTCACATCACGAAATACCAATACGGTTCCAATAATTTCACTATGGCTATTTCTGATCGGTGCAGCACTATCTGCAATACTTATTTCACTACCATCCTTTGCAAGCAGTACCGTATGATTCGCGAGTCCAATAATACGGCCAGTTTTTAATACTTTTTCAACGGGGTTTTCACAAATGGCACGGGTTTTTTCATTAATAATGTGGAACACCTTTGTAAGAGGTTCAGTATAAGCATCGTCTCTTAACCAACCGGTAAGCTCTTCTGCCACCCGGTTCATCAAGGTAATATTGCCATCAAGGTCGGTGGCAATCACCGCATCACCGATACTATTTACAGTCACCGCCAACGTTTCTTTTTCTTGTTCGAGTGCACGGTTGGCGATATTCAATTCAGCACGCAAACGGAATTTTTCAGCGGATGAATTAAGCGACAGTTGTAATACTTTCGGGTCAACCGGTTTTTGTAAAAAGTCCACTGCCCCCAGCTTCAACGCCTCGACGGCACTATCTAGATCACCATGGGCAGAGACGATAATAACTTGAGTATGCGGGTGTTCAGTTCGAACCCGGCGAGTTAGTTCAAGACCACTCATTCCAGGCATACGGATATCCGTTACCAGAATATCAATACTCTGTTCGCCCATAATATCCAGAGCTTGCTGACCGAATTGGGCCGTTGTGATCTCATAGGGCTGCTTCCTTAAGGTGAAAGAAAGCAACTCTGTAATTCGCAGCTCATCATCGACAAGAAGAACGCTCAAACTCTGTTTAGTGGTCATAGTTCAGTACTCATGAATAACTTACCCTATTAGTGACTGGCCTCAATCGGATACTGGCATTGTGACGGTAAATACACTGCCTTTGTCAGGTTTACTTTGTATTTGCAGTAAAAAGCCAAACTCATCGATCAAATCCTTAATAATAGACAAGCCCAGCCCTGTCCCTTCTTCTGCAGGTTTGGTCGTGTAAAAAGGTTTCAAACATTCCTGGCGGCACTCTTCATCCATTCCTATGCCGTTGTCTTCAACTTCCAAAACCACAAAGTTCTGATCAGGTTTCAGATACAAGCGCCCAATTACTATTTTTTTGTATTCCTTGGGGCTTTTCTCAGCCATCACCTCTACCGCATAACAGGCGTTGGAAAAAAGATTGACCACAATCTGTTGGAACTTTTGACTGTGCGTCATTACATAGGGAAGCTTATCGTCAACCTCTAGTTTCAAGTCAATTTGATGATGCCGAAACTGTTCAGAGAAAAACACCAGGCACTGCCTGAATGGTACAGATGGATCAATATTTTCCACTTCTTTGTTGTCATCACTTCGAGCATACGTTCTCATATTACTGACGATCGTAGTGGCCCTCTCAATCTGTTTTGAGATATCTCTGGAATAGGACAGAAGCGCATCCTTATCAAAGTCATCACTTTCCAGTTCTTCAGGAATAATCCGCGAGGCTAGTTGAATAATTTGCAGTGGTTGCCCCAGCTCATGGGCAATGCCTGTGGCCAATTCCCCAAGGGAGGCCAGCCTACCCGCATGGCTTAATTCAAGTTGTTTTTTTTGCAGCTCTTTTGTGCGTTTTTCTACCTTCGACTCTAACTCTTTGTTCATCCTCTTGATGATATTTTTAGCCGATATTGCATCATTTAACAGTTTAGAATTCTGCAGAGCGATAGCGGCCTGGGTCGTCAAGACATCTGCATGAATAACCTGGTTTTCAGTAAAGACCGATTCGATCAAATTGTTTTCGAAATAAAGAACACCCAACACTTCTGTTTGCATGATTACAGGCAGGCAAAGTACAGAGCGTAAATGACTGTCCTGAACAGTTGGATCAGCTATAAACTCACCGAGTTCTGCGGCATTATCCAAAATCACTTTTTCTCTAGAATTGAAAACATAATTCGCGATTGCCATGCTTAATTTGTCGGTATTAAAATCATCTTCATGCTGGGATATTACCGAGACGTATTCTTGTTTCACTCCCTTATAAAGAGGTTTCAGAGCACCCTCTTCAATGGTAAGTAAGTACCCTGTTTTTGCCCCCAGTCGCATCATGATGGATGTCAGAGTGGTGGCCATTAGTCTATTCAGATCAAGTTCAGATGCAATTGTCTTTACCGACTCAAACAAAAACTGGGTATCAAGCCTTTCATCAACATCACCCCAGGGTTTCTCAGGTTTTTGTAACCCTTCAGGGGCACCGATAGCGTATGGGCGTTCTATTCGATTAACTACACCACACGCTTGATAAAGTATATTGGCTCTATTACGATAAAATTCACAGGAAAAATGGTCACTTTCCTGGAGACATTGATATAGACGTTCATTCAAAAATGCCTCAAGTAACAAATAACCTTCTTTATTCGCGCTATCAATGGCATCCAGATAATGAATTCTTATCTCTCGTAAGTCCCCTTCTCTGGAAGTGCTTTCCGCTTTAATAAGCGCCATATATGGCTTCAGCAAAGGCCCTTGGGAAGACAACTTATTTAAAAGCTCAAGGATTGGTTCTAGCTCCTGAGTAAAGCTCTTTTTTAAACCGACCAGATACCGAAAAACAAACCAAATTTCTTCAACAATAGAGTTAGTAAGAGATGGTATCAGCGGCTCTGCCTGCTGAAGGAACTCTTTAGCTTCGTCATGGCGATGGGAGTAATAAGCAATCACGCCACTATAGGTGTAGTAGCAAGACAAGGAAGAATTATCGTTAGTGTTATGCCACTGTTGTATTTTTTTTGAAACCTCCAAACTCTCTGTACTAGATAGCTCACCTTTTAGTAGAGGCCGCAGGCTTAAACGTTGGGCTTCGCCCATAGACAGTGTTAAAGCGAGGTTATGCTGGCGAGAGTATTCATTGATTGTCGCCAGTTCATTGTCAAGCTGAGCAATATTATCCCCCTGAGCGAAGGCAAACCACTGCTCTATGACATAGCCTAGGCCCCCATACCGCAACTCACCACAGCCGACACTCTCCACTGCTGTTTCATGGCTATAATTTCGTAGCTCTGAAATGGAGTGCCGTAACTGCAGGCTTGACCAGAGTAATGAAACCTTTGTTTTGACTGTGCCGAATGTAGCCGGGTATTTTTTAATAAGCTGCAAGGTCGCACTTTCATACTTATATGCTAAGGGGTAAAGGTGATCTAAGCAGGAAAAATAAGACATACAACCCAGCGCATAACAACTAAAGTCACTCACCCCATTGGTAACAGAAAAATCTATTCCTCGCAGCGCCAATAGTCGAGCCATATTTATTTGGCCTGCAAAATAAAAATAACCAAGCAATTCCCCGTAAAGCACATGGCATAAGGTATTTTGACGACCTTCAACCGTTGCCATCGCCATAATTTCCTGCCAGATATCACGGTTATTATCATGCAGCTTGGCTTGCATTTCTGTTGTTTCTTTTTCGATATCGCAATCCAAAACAGGTAGCGTATCTCCCAGCAGTGCCAATGCCTTTATCCCGGCTTCAATTGCCCTCTCTAAATCATCCAGTGCGGCGAAGGCTGCAGATTGTTCATATAAAAGCTCAGCCCTGTCAACATCGCTGCGTAGGTGCTCAAGCGAACCATCAACGATGTCATTAGCGCGGTTTTGATCACCGTTTATAATGGCTGCGCGTGCAAGATGTTTATGCAGCGAAAACATAAATTCATAATCATCGTCCCACATACTGAGGGAGCAAAGTTCAACACTTTGAGTAAGGTAATGATTAGCGGCCTCCAGGGCGAAGCTTTCCATGGCCGTCATGCCTGCACGATAGTTAAATTGCGCCTCCTCATATCGCTGCGCATCACTTTCGTATTTCCCCCGTCCAGCAGCCAGGTGTTCAACAATAGAAAACAGTTGAGCATTTGTTAGCGATTCTTCAGAGTCGTTTTGAGACATTCGGTCTATATAGGTTCTTGCAATTAATTTATGACGTAGTCTAGGTTGGTCTGCTTCAAGGTATTTAGCCGCTGCAGCTTGTATTTGGTCATGGTAAAAATATAAACGGCCTTTATCTAAATGCAAAATACGCTGATCAAATGCTTGCCCTAAAGTAGAATAAAGCACCGCTAAGGTCACTTGGGCAATATCAGCCAGATCAGCGCCTTCGAACTGCGCTCCCAGCAACGCGCCTGTAGCAAGCAGGTCGCGAGTATCTGACGAACATTTTTTCAGTTTTTCTTCAAACAATGTGCTCGCGCTTTCTGGAATATCTACGCCAACAAATGCATCGTCTTCCCATACCCAGATACCATTATCAGAAAGCAATAATCGTTCATTTTCATGTAGCCAGCGCAAGCCCTCACTCACATACAATGGGTTTCCACCCACAACTGACTCAATCGCGGCGGCTAGGCCCTCAGTGCGAAACGGTGAGGTATTGAGTATATAGGCCACCATCTGGTTAACATCTGCCTTGCCTAAGGGATTAAGTTGTAATTTAACCAGTGGCAGGGTGGACTGATTTGCTACGAGCTCAAGCTGATTAACACGATGGCGACTGTCCACCTCATTACTTCGGTACGCACCGATAATCAATAAATAGGGGTAACTTTCAGGGGCGCTGAAAATCAGCTCAAGAAGATCAAAAGTGGCTGGGTCACACCATTGCATGTCATCAATAAACAACACTAGCGGGTGGTTCCTGGAGGCAATGCAAGCCAAAAAACGGCTAAATACATCGTTAAACCGAGCTCGCGCATCCATTGATGATAAAAGTGGCAGCTCTGCTTGCTGACCAATGAGTATCTCGAGGTCGGGCACAATATCGGTGATCAGCTGCCCACTGTTTCCCAGCACANTCTGTATTCGTTCACGCCAATAGGAGATACGCGCACTGTCTTCAGTTAAAATCTGACGAACCAAGCGGTTCAAAGCACTACTCAATGTACTGTAAGGAAGGTGAGATGAAAATTGATTGAACTTCCCGCAGGTAAAGTAGCCATGTTTTGCAACGATGGGTAGCTCTAGCTCCTGAATCAATCGGGTTTTACCAATACCGGAGACGCCGGCGACCATCACTACACCCAGCTTGCCGGTACATACACGCTGATATTCGTCCAGGAGTTGTTGTTGCTCAAAATCTCGCCCCACCATTATGGAAGGGATTGAGATTTGATAACTGATTTCATGTTGCCGTAATTGAAAAACCGGAATTGCTGGTTTCCCAGTTGTTGCTTCGCTTTCTTCCAGGGCGGATAAACATGCTTGCAGGTCTGCGCGCAAGCCTACTGCGCTTTGATAGCGTTTTTCCGGCTGCTTGTGTAGCAAGGTAGTAATAATTTCGCTTAAAATTACAGGGCACTTGGCACAGTGCTCTGAGGCAGGCTTTGGTTCTTCTGCAAGGTGCGAATGAATAATGGATTGAGGATCGTCAGATATAAATGGAGGCCTTCCTGTTACGCACTCGTAGAGTACGGCACCTAGTGAATACAGGTCGCTGTAATAATCGATACGCGTACGAACTTGCCCGGTCATTTCTGGGGCTAGGTAAGGCAAGGTCTCGCGCAGATAATGGTTATTGTTGACGAATTGACTCAGTTGCGCTGTGTCCACTATTTGCAACTCATCCACCAACTGGATTCGAATCGGGTTTTCCTGAATGAGGATATTATTTGGTTTAATGGCTTTATGAACCAATGCAGTTCTATGGCGCGCAGCCAGACAACCTGCCAGGGCAATACCAATTTCAAGAACTGTTTTAGTTCTTATTTGTGCTTGCTCTGCCAGCCAGGTGCGTAACAGCTGGCCCTCAGGATAGGCTTGAATCAGCTGCAGGTTGTGGCTTTGATCCAACTGTAATTGTGGAATCAGTAACTCTGGAATATCCAGGCGTTTTAAATGATTCAGTTGTTGATGGAGATGATCTATAACGCCGTCGAGCACAAACTCCGGGCGTATTTTTTTAACTAAAAGCTTTTCGTCAGTATTTTTTTTTGTAGCCAGAAAAACGTCTGCAACCAGGCTTCCGCCAAGCCTTTTTGCATTATCCAAATGGAGATGGGGCGTTGTGTTTAACATTTGCGACACCCTGTCGGCTCAGCCAGTGACTATTGGTATTCGCTGCAAAATTCCTTTTCAGTGGAGGCGACTAGATGCTTGTTCAATCTGACAGTTTTCGCTGGAACTCCACGGTGTTTACAGATTCTTCGACTATAGCCCAGGAATGTGCCACTGACTAGCAGAAGTCTTCTCCAATCATGGGTGTGCCAGCTGGAATCCAGTAATCAGCTGATAACTTAATGAATAGCCACTTGTAGTGGCCGCCATGAGTAGCCACCATTATTTCATGAAAAAATGACACCTCTGAATTAGGCGGCCCGAAAGCGGGCTTTAATTCCTCCGAAAACAAATAGCATTTATCACAAAAAATATTTGCATTTGCTGGTGAAAAATTTTTCAAAATGCTTATTTAATATCTCTTGGATTCAAATATTAAGTGCATAACTCGAATAGGTAGATAAAGAAGGCTAGCCAGCTATAAGCTAACCATTTTTTCTCCTGCCAGAGAGGCAATGATGAAAACATATAACCAGCTAACCTATGAGCAACGATGCCAGATTTCTATTCTGATTAAAACAGGCACTTCTCAACAAATGATTGCTGATCTGGTGGGCGTGAGCCAATCCACGATTAGCAGAGAGCTGAAGCGGAATACCGGGCGATGGGGATACCGTGAAAAACAAGCCCAAACGAAGAGTCATGCTTGACGTCAGAAAGCAGAGAAGTCGATTAAAATGACGCCGGATATAATTGTTCTTATAGAGTCAAAACTGGAAGTCAAGTGTCGCCTTAAAACGAAAGCAGTCCATTTCTAAGCGGATAGCTCCCCCAGATAATATGCCGATATTGAAGTCGGTAGAAGGAATGGGGGTTCTTACTGCACACTTTATACTTGGCGCAAAGAAGCGAGAGTCAGGGGGTCGTTGTGCTGGGAGAAGGCAAGAGCGCGCCAGTGACAAGTTTTCAGTTGTACTGGAAATAGCCGTCATGTAAAGCAGAGCTTGCTGAATATTGTCGCAGTAACGGGTTTTTAGTTGACCAGATTGCTGCTTGGAAATAAGTCTGCATACAAGCTAACTCCACAGACAAAAAACAAGCTAAACAATTAAAAGTCGGCAGTTTTATAAAAATGTTTTTATTGGCAAGTATGTAAAAAGCCCAGGCAGCTGCCTGGGCTTTTTTGTTCTGAGTTACATATCCGTAGCGGGATCAAAAATGCTTCGGCCTGGTTCAGATTTCATTGCATCTGCTGGGTTTACTTTTTTTGGTTCAAGTGTTTTTTCTGCAGATTGCGCTTCCGCTTTTTTAGGGTCGCTTTCCAGCTGCATGCCCGTTTGAATGGGTGCGGGTGCTTTTGTTTCTGTAGCGACCACGTTGCCTGAAGTAATAGGCGCCGCTAGAATGTTTTCTTCAGCAGGTTTGGGTTTCGCTGTTTTGGTTTTTGCGAGTGTTTTGTCTGGGATTTTTCTTGTGCTTTTGGTGGCGCTTGCTTGGCTAGGGCTCTTTTTAGCAGGCGCTTTTTTTACGGGAGCCTTCGCTGCTTTAGGTGTGCCGGTATTTCCCGCTGGAGAAGCTGGGGTGATCGATTCCGCTTTTTTTGGGCGGCCCCGCCTTTTTACGGTAGTGCTTGTCGTACTCGAAACCTTCGATACAGGTGTGCTTGNGGGTTTTCGACTGGGAGCTTTTTTCGTAGTGCTGGTTTTTGTTGGGGCGGCCTTTTTACTGGGTGTTTCCTTTTGAGNCCATTCTTTCTCAATAGATGCAATGGCCTTTTTGACGGCCTTTGCTTTGCTGGCAGATTTTTTCTGAAGTGCCAATAGCCCCCGTGTTTTAGCAAGTAATCCTTTGCGCTGAGTGATGTCTTCTTGCGCTGTAACAATGGCTTCACTTACTTTGACGAGTTGACTCTGGTTGGCGGCGGTTTTCTTTGTTTTAACTTTTAAGGCGATCGCTCGTTTTCTTTCTCGCAGAGTCGCAAGTTTTGTATTGGCTTTAGCCAGTTGCCCCTTTTCCCTTTCTAGTAACTTGTTGCTTGCAGCGAGTTCTTTTTCCCGCGCTTTTTCCAGCTTTTCTTCNAGTTTTAATATATCGTTTTCAAATTCTTGTACAGCGCTAACCGAGCTTTTGGAAGCAGGTTTGGCTTTTGCGCTAGGGGTGCTTTTTTTACGGACAATTTTTCTGGCAACCATGTGGCGACTCCTTCTGATGCTGACTGGGCTTAGTGAACTGATTATACGAAATTAGGTCTTAATAGCTAGTACCTTTCTGTATGGTTTTAGCGTGATTCCACGGTTTTGAGAATTATCCAGATAAGCCGTGGCATGTTGTGTTTAATAAATGTGAGGTAAGACGGGAAATAGCTTGTTAGAATGAGCCTGCTTAATCTGCCTGGATCATTTTGAATAAACTGCTATTTTTTGTAATTCGGAATGCGCGCACGGCTATCTTTATTAATTTGAAAATACGAATGGAGTATGTATGAAAAGGTTAGTGGTTCTTCCGCTGCTGTTTGCAGCCACTCAGGTAGCTTTTGCTGCCGATAGTAAGCTCACCACAGAGCTGTCCAAAGAGAGCTATAGCATTGGGTATGATTTTGGAAAGAATGTTTCGACTCGACTTACGGACATTGAGCTAAAAACCTTTATCAAAGGTTTTGAAGATGCGTTTCAGGGCAGTGAGTCCAAAATGGCGAAGGATGATATGATGGCTGCCATGCAAGCCTATCGGCAAAAAATGATGGTGAAACAGCAAGCCGAACGCGCTGAAAAGAGCGGGGGTAATAAAAAAGCTAGCGAGGAGTTTCTNGCTGCAAACAAAAATCAAAAGGGTGTTGTGACACTTGAGAGTGGCATGCAATATACCGTGCTGGCAGATGGCACCGGCAAACAACCCACGGCAACCGATACGGTGACCGTTCATTATCGTGGCACCTTGATTAGCGGAGAAGAGTTCGATAGCTCTCATCGACGCAAGCAACCCGCAACGTTTCCGGTTTCGGGGGTTATAAAAGGCTGGACAGAAGCGCTGCAACTAATGAAAGAAGGCGCCAAATGGCAGCTTTTTATTCCACCTGCGCTGGCCTATGGTGA
>JGI24723J26617_10002339_pt1 | contig 15082 bp, 5 predicted proteins | sample Cruoilmetagenom6_FD_26617 | JGI IMG/M metagenome (IMG submission 26617)
AATTTTGTAAAAAACATAGAAATATAGTTGCTTTTTTTAATTAATTGCATAGATTTGTTGCACTAAGATTAATTTAAAAGCGTGAATATGAATACCAAATCTACTTTATTTTGTGCGATTTTTTCTCTAATGATCACCTTTGGTTTTGCTCAAAAAAAAGAGGAATCTCAGAGTATTATTAGTGGTAAAGTAAATATCTCCAAATACCACAGTCGAGAGGACTTAAAAAAGATGAAAAANGGAGATTTACTTGTTCTTTATATAGAACGAATAGAAGTTATTGTAAATATACTTCCAAACATTGCATTCGCAACTAAACCAGGTGTTACAATGGAAACATTAGGTATTCCTGATACAAAAGATAATAAAAGAGCATTAGAAGAAAACATTGAAGCCTCTACGTCTTATTTTGATAGTACTATGGAATTTCAAAAAAAGATATTACCCTATTCAGACACGAAGGATTTAATAGCGGCAATTCTTTTTTATGAATCTACATTAAAAGCATTACATACCTATGACGATTTTAAAAAGGACTAATTAGTTTTTTTATTTATTAAATGTGTTTTAAAACCTTGATCGTATTATCTGTCAAGGTTTTTTTTATTACTGTTTTTATGACGCATTCCTTGTAAACACATATTTTACTCGACAAAGTGTTGTTTTTTGTAAGAAAAATATTATTATATGTATAATATTACGTATTTCGTCGATATTATTTGTGTTTCATAGGTATTGTTTATATGTTTGATGATATAAAGTTTAAAAGCCCTTAATCTAAACTTAAAATTAACCTACTATGAAAAAAATTACTTTTACTACACTTGTCTTTCTTTTAGTGTTAGGTAATTTATTTGCCCAACAGGAAAAAGGAATTACTGGCTATAACAATTGGCTAGATTCATGGACAGACTTTCAGCCTAATAAAGCCAACTATGAAGAACCTACACAAATACTGTCTGGCAACATTTCGGAAAACACAACATTAACAAAAAGGAATACCTATCTTTTGCTAGGTGATGTTTTTGTTACAGATAGTACAACTTTAGTTATAGAACCTGGTACAGTAATACTTGGTGACTATAAAACCAAAGGATCATTAATTATTAGCAATGGTTCTAAACTTATAGCCGAAGGAAAATCTACAGACCCAATTGTATTTACNTCTAACAGATCAGATAAAAAACCAGGAGATTGGGGAGGTATTTTTATTCTTGGTGATGCTCCTATTAACACCTTTGGAAAAGTAGCGTCACTTAATTATGGCTTAAACCCTTCTTCAACTGAAAGTATTAGTTATGGTGGCGATAACACTGAGAGCAACTCTGGTGTGCTAAACTATACTAGAATTGAATACGCTGGAAAAAAAACAAAGGATTTTGGAAATTTTAGNGGATTAACACTTGCAGGTGTTGGATCAGANACTAATATTAAAAANGTAATGGTTAGTTATTGCGAAGGCAATTCATTTAACATTTTAGGCGGAGAAGTAAACTTAACAAAAACGGTTTCTTTTAGATCTAATAAAAACGATTACAACTTTAACCAAGGTACACAAAGTACTATAAAAAATGCTTTAGCGGTAAGATCACCTTACATCTCTAGTCCAGATGGTTCACGTTGTATGTATATCAGTTCTTACGATATAAAAGAAAAAGCAGACACCTCTAAAAAGGAAACCTTTGTAAATGCTGAAAACCTTACGTTAGTTAATGTAAGTAATGATTTAAAATCAGATATTAAAGTAGGCTTGGTACAAGAAGCAATTTATATTGGGCCAGATGTATCGTTTAATATTCATAAAAGTGTGATTTCAGGATTTAACCCAGCTGTTATCTTAGATGACAGAATAGAAATCAACAATGAAAATTTAGAAAAGATTCAATTCACGCGTTCATATTTCAACAATTGTAAAGGAAATATTTATAGAAAAGATCACATTAACAATGATGATTTAGAGAGTTGGTATGGAAGTCGAGCTTTTGACAATGTGTACTCTAAAGGACCAGATTCTGAAACTTTTATTGACTCTGATAATAGTAGAGCTCCAGATTTTAGATTAAGAATTAACAAAATTATAGCTTCAAATGATTTGTTTGACGATGAAAAAGAAGAAGATGATGAATAAAATAATTTCAAACGCTCAATAATATAACATATATGCAAATGATTGTTTAAATATGTTACTATACTGATAAAACCCAAATAGCTTATAGATTAAAAAATTACACCCCAACCCGATGCTTAAACCTACTTACCTAACACAATTCTTATTTGGAATTTGCCTATGTACTGTTTTAATGTCAAAACAGGCTACTGCGCAAGTAGTAATTGGTACGCCAAACTTAGGTTTTAGTCAAGCATGCGCAAGTGCATCATTTAACACTTATAATACTACATTTGTTTTTTCACCGGAATCTGCATTAAGTGCTTCTAATCAATTTACTATCGAAATGTCTGATGCTGATGGTGATTTTTCAGATCCAACAATAGTGTATACTTCTGAAGCAGGATCAGTAACCACCTCACCTGCAACTTTAGAGTTTTCAATACCAAACACAACTGCTGGCGAAAATTATCGTATTCGTATTAAAAGTAGTGCACCTGTAGCAACAAGCTCTAAATCAGCACCTTTTGCGGCTTATTATAAAATACAAGACTCACCATTTACAATTAATAATTTAGTTTCAACTGGAGCCTTTTGTACAGGCGGTAGCTATTTATTAACTATAGATAACCCTGGAAGTGAAACAAACGATTCTCCATTACTTTATCCAAACCTAACTTTTTCTTGGTACAAAGAAACAGGTCCTACAACATATGCTTATGTCGCAGATGGACCAACACTATCTGTAAGTGAGAATGGTACTTATTTCGTAAAAACAAATTATGGCAGTTGTACCTCAGATTCATTTTCTAATCGTGTAACTATTAGTGAAGCTATTTCTGGTGAAGCTAATGCAACTATTGCTTCTAGTTTAGGAAATCCATATTGTCCAGAACAAGGTTTTACAACCTTAAGTACAATTGGCGGAAATACATATCAATGGTTTAAAAATGGCAACCTTATTCCAGGTGCTACAAGTCAAATGTACCAAACTAATGAGTCTGGTACGTTTTCAGTTCAAGTAGATTTAGGAGATTGTTCCGCTTCAGGTACTATAGAGTTGGTAAGTGAACTATTTGAAAGTTCAATTGACGTCTCAGAATATAATGAAATGCTTTCAGGAGAATCGTTATTGGTTAATGTGACTACAACAGCTCAAAACCCTANATACACTTGGTATTTAAACAATACAATTATAGCAAGCGCAACTGAAGCTTCTTTTGANGCTACTGAATTTGGCGCTTATAAAGTTGTGATCTCNGAAACTACAGGTTGTGAAGCTTCAGTAGAATACACATTCACAATTGAAGAAGCNCTAGATCTTTTTCCTGATGTTGAAAAAATACCAAANGTTATTAGTCCTAATGGNGATTTAATAAATGACACNTGGGTTATACCAACTGCTTATGTAAGTGGAACAAATACCGAAGTTATTATAATGACCAATCGTGGTGAAATAGTANTAAAAACCAATGATTACCAAAATAATTGGCCAGAAAACAATTTAAACTTAACAAGTATTAATCAGGTGTTTTATTACATCATNACAACTGCTGATAACAACACAAAAAAAGGAACTATAACCGTAGTGAAATAATATGAAAGCACATTTTTTACTTTTTATATTATGTATCTGTTCTGTACAGACATTCTACTCTCAAGAAGATGACGGAGTAGTTTCGCTTGCTATTCCCACACGGAATTCTTTAACGTTTAATAGGTATACCATAAATCCAACATTTAGTTTTGTTAGAGAACAAACAAAATATATTAGTATTTATAATAAAAGAGAATGGATACAATTTGAAAACGCACCACTCACCTATTTAGCGAGTTATTCTGGACGCTTTGGAGAAAATATAGGTGCAGGATTAGGACTGTTTCAACAAAATTATGGAGTACTAACCACCTTTGGTGGTATTTTGAATTTTGCATATAATGCAAGATTAGGTCAGGATAGCAATCTTACTTTTGGTATTAATGTTGGAGCTTATAAAAGCGGTGTTAATACGGCAAATGTCGTTACTAATTTTGAAGACCCTTCATTACAAAATGTGCCAGAGAATTTCTTACTAACAATTAATCCAGGTATTAATTATGGAACAGAATTTTTAGATTTTGGACTGTCCATTAATAATTTAGCATTATACAATTTTGAATCTTCAGAACTTATAGAAGATAACCCACAGCAAGGTATTCAAGCCCATATAATGTATACTGGCTATATGGATAGCAGAGGTTTTTTTGATGAAAGTAAATTTTCAGGATTATTACGATCTGAATTTCAAAAAGAAGAAACTATTCTTTCTGCTGTTGCTATGGTAACAGTTCCTAAAGGAATTTGGGCACAAGCGGGTTATAACACGCTTAATGGTGTTTCAGGTGGTGTTGGACTTAATATTACAACACAGATAGCTATTGAATATAATTATGAGAAAGCCATTGGAGACTTAAATACATTTGGTTCTTCACACGAAATCACATTGGCGTATAGATTTAAAAACAATAATTATTATGATTATAGTCGCGAAGATGAAGTGAGCGGTATTCTTTCGGGCAGAAAGAAAAAACGACGTATATCAAAAACTAACAATTCAAGAGTAGCAAGTCGTAAAACAACTAGCAAAACTACAGCAAAAACTGAATCTGATGCTCAAGCAAAATTAATTGCAGAACAAAAGGCAAAAGCTAAAGCGGAAGAAGAACAAAAAGCTAAAGAATTAGTAGAAATTCAAGCTGAACTTGATAAAATTGAAGCTGATAAAAAAGCAGAACAAGAAGAAGCTGCTGCACAAGCAAAACTATTGGCAGAACAAAAAGCTCAAGAGGAAGCTGCTGCACAAGCAAAACTATTAGCAGAACAAAAAGCTCAAGAAGAAGCTGCTGCACAAGCAAAACTATTAGCAGAACAAAAGGCTAAAGAAGAAGCTGCTGCACAAGCAAAACTATTAGCAGAACAAAAAGCTCAAGAAGAAGCTGCTGCACAAGCAAAACTATTAGCTGAACAAAAAGCTCAAGAAGAAGCTGCTGCACAAGCAAAACTATTGGCGGAACAAAAAGCTCAAGAGGAAGCTGCTGCACAAGCGAAACTATTAGCAGAACAAAAGGCTAAAGAAGAAGCTGCTGCACAAGCGATACTATTAGCAGAACAAAAGGCTAAAGAGGAAGCTGCTGCACAAGCAAAACTATTGGCAGAACAAAAAGCTCAAGAAGAAGCTGACGAACAGGCTAAAGATGATGCGATTTCAAATCCAACAGACACTCTTGCTAAGTCTATGCAAACTATAGCAAAGTCAACTGAAAATTCTAAAGCTATTCAAAATGAATTATTAAAACAGTTTGATGATATTGTTGCTATTAAAGATCAAGATCTTAAAGATTTAAAAGAAGAAAATGACTTAAGCGATCAAGGTATTACAGTAAAGCCTAAACCTTTTAAAAGTGTTACTGCAGAAAATAATGCACTTAATGCTATTAAATCAGACTTAGAAAATGTAATTCAAACACGAAGTGAAAAAATAGATGCATTAAACAAGCTTTATGAAGAACGTGTTGAAAATGGTGCTTTTGCACTGGACGAAGTTACCCTATTCTACAAAAAGGAAATTAAAAGATTAAAAGCAGAACAATTAAAAGCTAAGGAAGTAAAAACAAAACTAGATACAAAATTAGAAGCGATCAGAGTTGCTACAGAGTTTGAAAAAAGAAGACGTATCAAACGTGCTGCTTTTAATAATGAAGAAGATAGATATAGCCAAGATAGAGCAATGTTAAAAAACATTAAAGAAACAACTAAACTAAGTGATACACCTTTAAAAGCTGAAGATTTTGACTTTGGTGAAGACCTTGGTAATAGTATTAAAATTTTAAAAAATATTGATAATGTTGAAAGCGGATATTATTTAATCATCGCTGTACATAGTGACACAAAACAAAGAAATGAGTTTGTGACTAACGTAGTAGCTTCTGGCAGATCTGATGTCGATTTTTTCCACGATGTTAGCACCAGTAAATATTACATATTCTATGACAAGTTTGATAACATAAGTGATGCTAATGAAGCCTTAAAAACAAAAGGAAATAGACCGTATAATGGAAAAATGTCAATAGTTAAAATTGAAAATTAATAAGAGTTAAGCCTCTCTTTGCTTTCGCCTTTGCCCCGAGGAAAAAGTGAAGATAAAAACTAAAACATCATGAAAAAACCTACTTTTTCTAGAATAGCTATAATTGCTTTATTCCTCATTTTGGGACAGCAAATGTTTGCTCAAAATCTTGTGCCATTCTCGCCGCGATATGATCAAGCCATTAAAGGAGATATCCTTTTAATAGGAAACAGTAATGTGGGATTACATGTTTCAAATCCTTACAACGGAAACTCTACCAACGATGGAGTAAATGCTGCAGTATATGTAGATATTGATGGAGATCCTAGTACTTTTAACTCCAGTAGTGCCAATTTAGATGTACCAAGTGACGATAGCTGTTATGTTATAGTTTATGCCGGTTTATATTGGAGTGCAGTAGTTGATGGAGATGAACCAATTTCTGATGTAAAATTCAAAGTTCCTGGTGGTTCTTATGTAGATATTACAGGAACAGAAATCTACTATCAAAATGCACCTAACAATAACCAATCAAACACATATGCCTATTATCACGATGTTACAGATATGCTAACAGCTTTGCCAGATCCAGAAGGCACATATTCTGTTGCAAATATTTCTACTTTAGTNGGTCCAAAACCAAATTCAGAAGGNCTTTCTGCNGGTTGGTCNTTGTTTGTTGTTTATGAAGACCCTCTTTTACCTAGTAAGTATATTACCTCTTTTGATGGATTTACTAAGATTACAAGTTCTATTAACGAAACATTTCCTGTAAGTGGTTTTAATACCATACCAACAGGTCCTGTACGTGCAAAATTTGCCTTTAGTACTATCGAAGGAGATAGAGGTTATAGAGGAGATTATTTAAAACTTAATGGAAGTACAATCAGTGTTACAAATAATGCAGGAAATACAATACGACCTGGAAATAACTTTTTCAATAGTTCTGTTTCAGATATTAATCCAGTTACTAATACCTCCGAATTGTTTACCAATAGAATACCTAATAGCTCTAATACATTAGGTTTTGATGCTGGTATTATTAATATTCCAAATCCTGGAAATTCGCTTATTGCTAATAATGCGACCTCTGCTAATATTAGCTTGGGAAGTAATTTAGATATTTATTACTATTATTTTAGTGCTTTTGCAATTGAAATTATCGCTCCAAACATCGTGTTAACAAAAGTTGTTGAGGACGATTTAGGTAATGATATAGGCGGACAACTTGTTGGCTTAGGTTCGTCTTTAAACTATGTCATCGGTTTTCAAAATACAGGAAATGATGATGCAACAAACTTTACAATTAGAGATGTACTTCCTATAAATATTATTTATAATCATCCAACAGATTTAGTATTACCTCCAGGTGTTACAGTTAACAGTTATGATCCTACAACAAGAGAGCTTGTTTTAGATATCGACGATTCCCTTGTTGAAGAAAACGATCCTGTTTATGAAATCCGTATTGAAGTACAAGTTGTTGATGATTGTGGTCAGTTAGAAGATGCTTGTTCAAACATCATTAATAATCAAGCTTTTGCAACATACCAAGGAACTATAAACCCTGATTTTACTATTACAGATGACCCAAGTTTAAGTAGTAATACAGGGTGTTTAATTACACCACAAGCTACTAACTTTTTAGCTGATTTAGATTGTACTTTTGAGTATAGTGAAATTCTTTGTGGAGACAGTTTAGAGTTAACTGCAGCAAATGGGTACGATTCTTATTCATGGTCTACAAGTCCTACAGGAGTTCCTGTTATTGGAACGTCACAAAATATTACAGTTACCGAATCTGGTACTTATTACTCTTACAATACAGCAATTGCACCATGTCAGTCAATTGTACAGGAATTTAATGTACAACTTTTTGGAGCTAACACAACAAACCCTGCTATTCCTTACGCTGATGAAGTTGTAGTTTGTCCTAATAACGGGAAATTATTACCTAATATATTCTTATGTGGTGCAGATGACACAAGAATTATTCAAACTAACGTATCCGATTCTACCTCTATTATTTGGGAAGTACTTGATGAAACAAGCTGTGATGCCGTTTCAGATTCTGACTGTGCCAATGAAAACCCAGCGTGTACATGGAATGCAATACCTAGTGAATCTGGATTTGTAGTTGATACAGCCGGACAATATCGAATTACTATTAATTATCCTGGTGGTTGTTTTGTTCAGTTCTATTTCAATGTTTACGAAAATATATTAAACCCTACAGTGGTATCATCTGATATTATTTGTAATACAAACGGAAGCATTACCGTAAATAATGTGCCTTCTGGTTATGAATACAGTATAGATGGAACAAACTTTCAAACAAGTAATGTATTTTCTGTAGACACTCCTGGAACTTACACANTTTATGTAAGACAAATAGGAGTTTCAACAAACCCATGTGTATTTACAGTTCCTGAAGTTCAAATTAGAGATCGTGAATTTACAGGCTCTACAACTGTTACACAACCGCTTTGTCATGATGATAAAGGAAGTGTGCATTTATCTGCAAATGATGTAGATCCACAATACTCATTTACGCTTTCTCAAGGTGCTACAATTGTAAATACTGTTGGGCCTATTATTGACAATACTTATACATTCCAAAATTTAAACCCTGGAACTTATACTGCAACTATCGAATCTGAAAACGGTTGTTTATTTACTGAAGATATCACTATTATTGAACCACCTATACTAACAGCTACAGTAGCTTTAACTAGTCCTTTAAATTGTTCTGATGGTGAGCTAACCGTTTATCCTGTAGGTGGAACACCTCCTTATTATTACTTTGTAAATGGTGCTACTGAATTTCAATCGACACCACAAATACCTGTAAGTTCTGCAGGAGTTTACAGCATAGTTATTACAGATTCTAATAACTGTAGTACAGATGTGACTATAAGCGTAGAGGCTATGTCTGGACCAGATTTCACTGTAGATACGACAGATATTGCATGTGCTGGTTCTGATGGTACTGGTGCAATAACAATCAATGTTAGTAATGCTAATGGTAGTAGTATTGCATATAGTATTGATGGTGGAGCTACATTCGTTAATTCAAATGTATTTTCAGGATTATCTATCGGGAATTATGATGTTGTTGTAGAATACACTTCTGGTACTGATGTTTGTGAATCGAGTCCACAAACCGTTTCTATTGATTCTGCAGCAGCTATTACTGGTACTGTAGATTTATCGGCACCTTACACTTGTCTTTCAAATGGAACCATTACGGTTACAGGAGTTACAGGTGGACAAGCACCTTACACTTATAGTATTGATGGTGTAACATTTCAAAATAATGCTAATTTCAGTAATTTAACTGCAGGAACGTATACTGTCATTGTAATGGATGTTACGGGATGTACATCTGCAATGGATGAAATTACAGTTGAAGAATTAAACCCACCAACCGATTTAACGTTTAGTAATAGTCCTGTATCATGTCCATCTAATACGGCTACCATTTCTATTACAGGAACAACTGGTGGTGTAGGCATATTAGAATATCAAATTACAGCACCTGCTTCTGCAGTGACAGCTTACCAAACCTCTACTGATTTTTCAGGTTTAGAACCAGGAACTTATACTTTTCAAGTAAAAGATGAAAATGATTGTATATATAGTGAATCATATACCATTGTTCCTACTCCATCTCCAACATTATCTGTGGTGTTAACAAAGGATTTAGATTGTGCTGCTTCGCCAGATGCTATATTAACAGGAACTGTTACTGGGGCCGCACCTTACACATATGCTGTATCTATAAACGGAGCTGCTTATACTGATTTAGGCACAACTGGAACACCATTTACATACAGCGCTGCAACTGCTGGAACCTATCAACTTCAAATTACAGATGCGAATGGTTGTACAGCTGAGTCCTCAGTAATTACTGTTACTCCTGTATCATTACCAGCTCTAAGTTTAGTAGTGCANACACAAGAGATTTTATGCCATGGAGACACTAACGGAGCTATTGATGTTACTATTGATACAACTGTAGGAACCCCGCCATTTGTAATTAATGTAAGCGATAGCCTAGGAAACGATTACGGTACACAAACCTCTAGCTTACCTGCAGGAACATATACTGTAACTGTTACAGATTCAAAAATGTGTACAGCAACTGAAACTGTAGTCATTAACGAACCAGATGCAATAACTATAGATTATGATGCTGTTGATATTACATGTGGCTCTGGTGGAATTTCTCAAGGATCAGTAATTGTAAACTCAGTTACAGGCGGAATACCTCCATACAATTATTTTGTTACAGGTACTAATGGTTATTCAAATTCTGAATTAAACACTACAGGATCAACATCAGTTAGTTTTGATGTGGTTGATTTTGGACTTTATCAAATTAATGTGGTTGATGCTAATGGTTGTTCTATTTTAGTTCAAGATGTATTAGTAGCATCACCTCCAACAGATTTAGACATTAATATTTTACCATCATTTGATTGTGCTACAGGTGGAGAAGCTGAAGTTAGTATTGGATCATCTCTTACAAGTGCTGGACCATTTTTCTTCAGTATTTATGAAGGTCCTAGTACTGTATATCCTGCTGGAACATGGTTAAGTGAAGATACTCCTGGTAGTGAATCTGCGACATTTACAGATTTAATACCTGGCGTGGTATATACATTTATAGTTTATGATGCCTCTACATTCTGTAGTTATTATGAGCCAGCAACAATTCCAATTCCTACAAACTCTACACTAACAGCTACAGCGGTTAGTTCTAACAATATTACATGTACTGGAAGTGCTGATGGTAACGTTTCATTTACTGTAAACAGTTCTTATGGAAGCCCTGTCTCTATCACCTATGAAATCTTTGACTCTTTAAGTTTAACAACAACTGGAATCAGTGGTTCTGCTGCATTACCAGCAAATGGTTCATTAAATATATTAGANTTTGGTCCGCTCCCATTCGGAAATTACTTTGTTTCAATCCGTGAAACATCAGGACCTAACGCTGGTTGCGGTATTGTAACGGCACCATTTAATATTACCGAATCTGCATTTCTATTAGAATTAGCAGCTTCAGTTGATCAGAATGCGAATTGTGAACCTAATTCTGGTGTCATAAGCGCTATAGCTTCAAACGGAACACCTCCTTATCAATATCAGATTACAACAACTGCTACTCCTCCACTTGTTACAGACGCAGCATGGAATAGTTCAAGTACATTTAATAATGATGCCGGAAGTTATTACGTTCATGTTAAAGATGCTTATAACTGTATCGTTACGAGTCCTGTTTTAGTCATAGACACAGATCCTACACCAACTATTTCTGCAACTTTAAATAATCAATGTACAGTAGCGGAAGGTGCTTATGAAATTGACGTAACATTAGATATTGTAGGTACACCTCCTTACAGTGTGAGTATTGATGGTGGTGCATTTCAAACTCAAACATTTCCATTTACACTTTCAAATTTATATTCAGGTACACATACTATAACAATTAATGATGTTAATGGCTGTGGTAACACAGTTTCAGTAGACGTAGTTGCACCTATTACTATTATACCAGAGGTAACAGCTTTACCAACATGTAATGATGATGATGGTGAAATTACCATGACCACTATAGGTGGATCTGGATCTTATACCTATAGCATTTCACCTAATCCTGCTTCAATTAGTTTTGCNGGAGATNTATTTTCTGGAGTCCCTTCAGGAATGTATACAATTACAATTACAGACACTGTAACAACTTGTACTGANGAGGTATCTATTTCAGTGGCAGAAGCTATACTTCCTACACTTAGTCTGACTCCAAATGCTATTACTTGTTTTGGAGATAACTCTGGTTCATTTGAAATTAATATAGCTAATTACACCGGANCATATACTTATGAGGTCTTTGATAGTCTAGGTACTTCTGTAACNGGAATTGTAAATGCAAACACATCTACCAATCCTGAAATAGTAACAGGAATGGAAGCAGGAACATTTTCAGTGGTTATTACTGAAACAGATATCCCGTTCTGTTCTGCAACATCTAGTGTCATTATTGCGTCTCCTTTAGAAGCTATGACATTAAGCGTTTCTGAAACTTCAAATGTAACATGTAATGATAATGAAGGTACCATAACAGCTATTGCCACCGGTGGTTGGGGGGATTATGAATACGAACTAACAGGAGCTGCAACTGTAGCTTATTCTAACAATGGTTCATTTAGTGGATTATCTGCAGGAACTTATATCGTAAATGTTAGAGATGCTGGTGGTTGTATTGTTTCTGAAACTATAACTTTAGAAACACCTGATCCAATTACTGCAACATTTACTCCAAGTACAACAGTACTATCTTGTTTTGGAGATCAAGATGCGAGTATTACTATTAGTAATGTTACTGGCGGACAAGGCACAAATTATACTTATACATTAAATACCGTTTTACCAACGCCTAGTGTTTCTGGTCCGCAAACCTCTAATGTATTTGAAAACTTAGGGCCTGGAACCTATTTTGTTAGAATTACTGACGGTTATGATTGTGAATTTACATCTGTTAATATTGTGATTACTGAGCCAGCACCAATTGAAGCTAGTTTGGTAAGAACAACAACACAAACATGTTTAACAGAATCTACATTAACATTAAGTGCAACTGGTGGAACAGGTTTATATTCCTATAGCGAAAACCCTTCGTTTACACCTATTATAGGAACATTTGCAACATCGACAACATTCTCAGTTCCTGATGGTACGTATGCTTATTATGTAAGAGATGCCAATGGTTGTGTTACTAACGTATCTAATGAAATCACCGTAGATCCATTACCAACATTAGAAGTTACCTTAGAGTCTACTAACCCAACTATTAATTGTGCTGGCGATAATAACGGAACAATTATAGCTACAGCAGTAGGTGGATTAGGAAATTACACCTATACGCTTCAAGATAATTTAGGCAATCCAGTAATTGCTACAGAAAACAGTCCTGGCTTTTTTACAGAACTTTATGCAGGTGATTATGTTGTTATTGTAGAGAGTGGTGATTGTAATGCAACTTCTGCTCCTATTAGTATCACAGAACCAGATGCACCACTTGATGCTAGTATTGTAGTTAACAATGTAAGCTGTGCAGGAAATAATAATGGTTCTGTTGAAATCACCGCTTCTGGTGGAACTGGAATTATTAAATATGCTATTTCACCACAACTCAATCAATTTTTTGAAACTAATACCTTCGAGAATTTAGCGCCTGGAGATTATAACATTATTGTACAAGATCAATTAGGTTGTTACTTAACTTTCGATTTTACTATAACAGAACCAAACCCAGTTATATTAAGTATTGTAGCAGACTCGTTCTTCCCTGAAGTTTGCACCGGATATGAAGATGGAGAATTTAGTATTGCCATTTCAGGAGGTACACTTCCTTATAGTGTGAGTTTAGATGATTATAATGGTGTTTACACTACAGGTAGTGCAGTACAAACGGAATTTGATTTTACAAACTTAGTTGGTGGAGATCATATTGTATTTGTAAGAGATGCCGAAGGATGTGAGTCTGAATGGAATATTACATTTCCTGAATCAGTTAGTATTTTACCGGAAATTTTAGTTGAAAACATTTGTGAAAATAATACACAAGGAAATGCTGTTACCGTTACGGTTGATGCTTCTATCGAAGACCTTTCTCAACTAGATTACTCATTAAATGGTGGTATTTATCAAGAAAGTAACATCTTTTATAATGTACCTGTAGGAACAAATCACATTATAGAAGTTAGACACACTAATGGTTGTATACAATCTACAGAATTCTTCGATATTGAAGCAACTGATCCTATTACATTAACCTTAGCAGAAGGAGAAGAACTTAACGAATTTATTGCAACTGCCTCTGGAGGTGAAGGCGACTATCAATTTACTTTGAATGGTGAAGATTATGGTGATACAAATTCTTATATCATTTATGAATCTGGTCTATATACAGTTACAGTTACAGATAGTTCTGGCTGTTATGCCACGGCACAAATAGAACTAGAGTTTGAAGACATTTGTATTCCTAATTGGTTTACTCCAAATGGCGATGGTGAATATGATACTTGGGCACCTGGTTGTACACAAAACTACCCTAACCTAACCTTCGATATTTTTGATCGATATGGACGTAAAGTCGCGACTTACAGAGTTGGCGAGGTTTGGGATGGAAAATATAATGGTAGAGATTTGCCTATGGGAGATTATTGGTTTGTTGTTAAAACAAATGACTCCACATACAATAAAGAATTTGTAGGACATTTTACACTATATAGATAACAGCCAAGAACATTTAAAGAGATAACATTATGAAAAAAATCACACTATATATTCTTTTTTTGGTCTTTGCTAAGAGTTATGGCCAAGAATTAAATTTACCTGTATTTACACAATACTTAGCAGATAACGACTTTGTAATTTCACCTACATATGCAGGTATTGGAGATAATCTAAAAATAAGGGCCAATGGACTAACACAATGGGTTGGTATAAAAAATGCACCAGATAATCAATCTATTTATGCCGATTTTAGAATTGGAGACAGATCTGGTATTGGTATATCGGCATACAATGATAGAAATGGAAATACAATTCAAAAAGGTGTTAAGTTTTCTTTTGCTCATCATTTAACTTTAGATTATAAGTCTAAACAATATTTGTCTTTTGGGTTATCTTATAACATAAATAACTTTAGAGTTGCTATTGAAGATTTTAATACCACCTATGATATTCCAATATTAGACCCAGCAATCACTAATGACAGAGGTATTACAAACAATAACTTTGATGCTGGTATTTTATACCGATGGAAAGCATTTTATGTGAGTTTGAATGCTAATAACAT
>JGI24723J26617_10002343_pt1 | contig 15062 bp, 12 predicted proteins | sample Cruoilmetagenom6_FD_26617 | JGI IMG/M metagenome (IMG submission 26617)
GGGGCGGGCCTCATCAAGCCATAGCAGGATTGCGGCAGTTTCGAATATGACTCCATGGGGCGTCTCAAGCGCGGGGATCAGCCCGTTGGGGTTGATCTTGCGATAGGCTTCGCTGTCTTGCGCGCGCGCCGCGCGGTCCACAAGAACCGTCTGGTAGGGCATCCCCAGCTCTTCGAGCGCGAGGCGGATGATCAGTGAGGCGTTGTCGGGGGCGTAATGCAGGCGGAGGGGTTGGGTCATGATCTCTGATTTGACCTGTTTGAGCGGGTTTGTGAATGGTGATTGTGCAAACTTGCGATGCGGCCCGATGCAGCCGCGTTCGAACCGAACCACCCGGAAAACCAATTCATACTCGCACCTCTGCGGCTTCTCTCTTATACCGGACGAAATCACGAAGGAGTCGCTGCCATGACCGGAGAATTGTCCCCTATAGACAAGGCAAAATTTGTCGCCGCCAAGCGGGCGGTGGATTTTGTCGAGGATGGAATGCGTGTTGGTCTGGGGACCGGTAGCACGGCCGCCTGGATGGTACGTTGCCTCGGAGAGCTGGTGCGCGAGGACGGATTGAAGATCCGCGGTGTTCCGACATCGACCCGCACCGCGCAACTGGCCCGCGAAGTGGGCATCGAGGTGATCAGCCTGGATGAGGCCAAGTGGCTGGACCTGACGATCGACGGCGCCGACGAGTTCGATGGCGAGTTGAACCTGATCAAGGGCGGGGGCGGCGCGCTCCTGCAGGAAAAGATCGTGGCGACCGCGAGCGACCAGATGATCGTGATCGCCGACGCCGCCAAGGAAGTGGAGCGGCTGGGGGCCTTTCCGCTACCCGTAGAGGTCATTCCGTTTGGTTGGCAGACCTCGCGCGCGCTGATCGAGGAAATGCTGATTTCGGTCGATGTGATGGGCCGCGATGTCACGCTGAGGATGAATGGCGAGCGGCCGTTCATCACCGATGAGGGCAATCACATACTCGATCTGCATCTGGGCCGGATCGGCAATGCCCGCCAGCTGGCGATGGTTCTGAACCAGATCCCCGGTGTGGTTGAAAATGGGTTGTTCATCGATATCTGTGATGTCGTCGTGATCGGTTTTGGCGATGGCCGGGTCGAACTACGCGACATCAACGAAGGCACGGTGGAGCGCGATCGCCTCGATTTCGTCGAGAGCGACAACCTTTTCACCGACATGATGGACTGAGACAATCGTTTCAGACAGGGGACAGGCATGAGTTTTGACTACGATCTTTTTGTGATCGGCGGCGGGTCCGGCGGGGTACGTGCGGCGCGTGTGGCCGCGGCCGAAGGGGCCCGCGTCGCGCTGGCCGAAGAGGACCGGTACGGCGGTACCTGTGTGATCCGCGGCTGTGTGCCGAAAAAGCTGATGGTATTCGCCAGCGAATATCCCGATGCGATGGAAGATGCCCGCGCCTACGGCTGGACCGTGCATTCGGGCGGGTTCAGCTGGCAGGATTTCAGCACCAAGCTGAATACCGAACTGGACCGGCTGGAGGGTGTTTACCGCAAATTGCTGTCAGGCAATGGCGTGACCATGTACGACGCCCGCGCGGTGCTGAAGGATGCGCATACCGTCAGCCTTTCGACCGGAGAGAGCTTTACCGCCAAGCACATCCTGATCGCGACCGGTGGCCGCCCGGTGCGCCCTGATCTGCCGGGGGCCGAGCACGGCCTTGTCAGCGATGACATCTTTCACCTCGACGAGTTGCCCAAATCCATCCTGATCATCGGCGGCGGCTACATCGCCTGCGAATTCGCCTGTATCCTGAACGGGCTCGGTGTGCAGGTCACACAGTATTACCGGGGTGCACAGATCCTGCGCGGCTTTGACGACGAGGCGCGCGGCTTGGTGGCAGAGGAAATGCGGCAGTCGGGGATTGATCTGCATGTCGGCAGCAACATCCTGGAAATGACCTCAACCGAGGGCGGCTACAGGATCAAGGCGACCAACGGCACCGAGAAGGTGTTCGAGCAGGTGTTCTTTGCCACCGGGCGCAAGCCGAACACCGATGGCATGGGGTTGCAGGAGATCGGCGTTGAACTGGGCCGCAACGGTGAGATCGTCGTGGACGAGTATTCCCAGACGAACGTGCCGTCGGTTTATGCCATCGGCGACGTTACCGATCGCGTGGCGCTGACTCCGGTTGCGATCCGCGAAGGCATGGCCTTTGTCGAGACGGTGTTCAAGGGCAATCCCACACCGGTCGATCACGAATTGATCCCGACCGCAATCTTCACTCAACCCGAGATCGGCACCGTGGGGATGACCGAGGAAGAGGCGAGCGCCAAAGAGCCGGTGGAGATCTACTGCACCTCGTTCAAGCCGATGCAGCAGGCCTTTGCCGGACGGCAGAACCGTGTGATGATGAAGCTGGTGGTGAGCAAGGCGAGCCGTCGGGTGCTGGGCTGTCATATAGTGGCACCGGGTGCGGGCGAAATGATCCAGCTGGCGGGCGTGGCCGTCAAGATGGGCGCGACCAAAGAGGATTTTGACCGGACCTGTGCGGTGCATCCGACCATGTCCGAAGAGATCGTCACCATGAAAACCCCCATTCGAACCGCCTGACCGTAAGGTGCGGGTTGAATTTCGGGGACGGCTATACAGTTTAGGTATGATGCCCACATGCGATGTGGGCAAAGAGACAGAAGGAAACGAAACAGATGGCAGGACAGTCTGGCGGCCCTTGGGGCGGCGGTGGCGGTGATAACGGCTCTGGCGACGATAAACGTGGGACTGGTGGAGATCGCGGTGGCCGACGTCCCCCCGCAGGCAACGGCGGCCCTCCCATTCCGGAGATCGACGAGCTGATGAAAAAAGGCCAGGACCAGTTGCGCGTCCTGATGGGCGGGCGCGGCGGCGGTGGCGGCGGTGCCAACGGCACGGGCGGTGGTTCGGGTGGTCCGGGTCTGACGCGCGGCACGGTCTTTATCGGGCTGCTGATCGCCGTGGGCATGTGGCTCTTTGCCAGTTTCTACACGGTCAAACCCGAAGAGAACGCGGTTGAGCTGTTCCTGGGCGAGTATCACCGCACCACCGGTTCGGGCGCGCATCTCGCTCCCTGGCCGTTGATCACTTATGAAAAGGTCGCGGTGACCAGCGAACGCAACGAGGATATCGGCGTCGGTGCGCGCGGGTCCGAAGCGGGGCTGATGCTGACCGGGGACGAAAATATCGTCGATATCGACTTTCAGGTGGTATGGAACATCAATGATCCGGCCAAGTACCTGTTCAACCTGCGCGATCCGCGCATGACAATGCGCGCGGTCAGCGAAAGTGCGATGCGTGAAATCATCGCTCAGTCGCAACTGGCACCGATCCTGAACCGTGACCGTGGTGTGATCGCGTCGCGCTTGGAAGAACTGATCCAGTCGACACTCGACAGCTATGACAGTGGCCTGAGTGTTGTCCGCGTCAACTTTGACAAGGCCGATCCGCCGCAGCAGGTGATTGACGCTTTCCGCGAAGTGCAGGCGGCAGAGCAGCAGCGTGACCGGCTTGAGAAAGAGGCGGATGCCTACGCCGCCCGTGTTCTGGCTCAGGCCCGTGGTGAAGCGGCGCAAACGCTGGAGGAAGCCGAAGGCTACCGCGCGCGCGTCGTCAACGAGGCCGAAGGTGAAGCCAGCCGTTTCTCGGCGGTTCTGGCAGAGTATCAGAAAGCGCCGGAAATCACGCGCAAGCGTCTCTATCTAGAAGCGATGGAAGAGGTGCTGGGCGATATGGACAAAATCATCCTCGACGAGCGTCAGGGCAGCGGCCAGAGCGTCGTGCCTTATCTGCCGCTCAACGAATTGCGCCGCGGCGCGGGAGATCAATAAGATGCGGAAATCAGCTTTTTTCCTGCCGGTGCTTGCAGTTGTCGTGATCACGGCGCTCAGCTCGGTCTTTATCGTCGACGAGCGCGAGAAGGTTCTCGTGTTGCAGTTTTCCAAGATCATCGCGATCAAGGAAGAGCCGGGTATTGGCTTCAAGATCCCGCTCATTCAGGAGGTGGTGCGCTATGACGACCGCATCCTGAGCCGCGATATCGATCCGCTGGAGGTCACGCCGCTGGATGATCGGCGTCTGGTGGTCGATGCATTCGCGCGCTACCGGATCGCCGATGTCAAACGCTTCCGCCAGGCGGTGGGCGATGGTGGCATTCCATTCGCCGAAAACCGCCTGGATTCGATCCTGCGGTCGAAAACGCGGGAAATCCTCGGTTCGGTCAGTTCGAACGATATCCTCAGTTCGGACCGTGCGACGCTGATGCTGCGTATCCGTAACGCGGCGATCGCTGATGCACAGGCGCTGGGGATCGAAGTGGTTGACGTACGGTTGAAGCGTACGGACCTGCCAAGTCAGAACCTTGATGCGACCTTCGCGCGGATGCGTGCCGAACGTGAGCGGGAAGCCGCCGACGAAGTGGCGCGCGGTAACGAAGCCGCGCAAAGGGTGCGCGCCCAGGCGGATCGTACGCAGGTGGAACTGGTCTCTGACGCCAAGCGTAAGGCCGAGATCACTCGCGGTGAAGCAGATGCCAAAAGCAACGCGATCTTCAACAAGGCATTCGGCGAAAACAAAGAGTTCTTTGAATTCTATCGCTCGCTTGACGCCTACCGGGTTGCATTGCGCGGCGAGAACACATCCATCGTGATGTCGCCGGACAGCGAGTTCTTCAATTACTTCAATTCGATAACCGCTGAATAATGCTGGGTGTTGCCGCACTTGCCCTCGGGCTTGTGCTTATTGTTGAGGGGCTGGTCTATGCGCTGGCCCCTCAGCTTGTCGAGCGGATGCTGGAGGCCCTGCGCGCGATTCCTCCAGAGGCGCGCCGCACCCTCGGGCTGCTGGCGCTGGTAACGGGCCTCATGCTGGTCTGGATCGGCAAGTCATTGGGCGCGTGACGTGACGCGCCACCTGATCTCACGGTCGCGTGACACTATGTTGCAAGCTTTGCGATCTGCGGCTGAATGCCTACATTGCAGCCAGAGGAGGCCCGTCCCGGCTCTCGGGAGGGCGGATCGAGACACCCCAGTTCAAGGAGATTTTGGCGTGAATGTACCGAGCCAAACCAGACCCTTTTTTGACGTCAGGACATTGCACGTCCTGGCGCTGACGTTCTTGGCAGCGCTACTGATGCTGGCCCAGTCCGTCACAGCGCAGTCCCGGCCCGACAGTTTTGCGGACCTGGCAGAAAAATTCAGCCCTGCCGTCGTGAACATCACTACGTCCACGGTTGTATCAAGAGGCACCGGACCGTCGCCGGTGGTGCCCGAAGGGTCGCCCTTCGAGGATTTCTTTCGCGAATTTCGCGACCGTAGCGGCAATGGCGATCGGCCGCGCCGCACCTCGGCACTGGGGTCGGGCTTTGTCATCTCGGAGGATGGCTATATCGTCACCAACAACCACGTGATCGAGAGCGCGGATGAGATCATCATCGAGTTCTACGAAGGCGGCGAGTTGGAAGCCAAGGTTATCGGCACCGATCCCAAGACCGATATCGCGCTTCTGAAGGTAGAGGCCAAAACGCCGCTGGCCTATGTCTCCTTCGGCGACAGCGATACCGCACGCGTGGGCGACTGGGTCATGGCCATGGGTAACCCGCTTGGACAGGGATTTTCGGTCAGCGCGGGTATCGTTTCGGCGCGCAATCGGGCGCTTAGCGGTACCTATGATGACTACATCCAGACCGATGCGGCGATCAACCGGGGCAACTCGGGCGGTCCGCTGTTCAACATGAATGGCGAGGTTGTGGGCGTGAACACCGCGATCCTGTCACCCAATGGCGGCTCGATCGGAATTGGCTTCTCGATGGCGTCGAACGTGGTCACTCGCGTGGTCGATCAGTTGCGGGAATTCGGCGAGACTCGCCGCGGCTGGCTGGGTGTGCGCATTCAGGACGTGACTGATGATGTGGCAGAGGCGATCGGCCTTGAAAAAGCCTCCGGTGCGCTTGTGACAGACGTGCCTGAAGGCCCTGCGGCCGAGGCTGGCATGCTTGCCGGTGACGTGATCCTGTCATTCGACGGCAAAGAGGTTGCGGACACACGCGAACTGGTGCGTCGGGTTGGCAATGCGGAAGTTGGCAAAACCGTTCGCATCGTCGTTTTCCGCGATGGTGGCACCCAGACGCTGAAAGTGACGCTGGGCCGCCGCGAAGTGGCTGAGGGTGCCGTTCCGGTCGCTCAGCCGAATGGCGACGCGGATCAGGGAATGGTTGAGAAAACCGTGCTGGGCCTGACCTTGGTGCCGCTCGACGATGAGCTGCGCGAGCAACTGAACCTGGCCGACAACGCCGCCGGGCTGGTGGTGCGCGACATCGACGAGCTGTCGGAGGCCTATGAAAAAGGTCTGCGTGCCGGCGACCTGATCACCGAAGCGGGGCAGCAGAAGCTGACCGGCATCGCTGATCTGGAAGATCGTATCGTAGAGGCCCGCGAGGCCGGGCGCAAATCGCTCTTGCTGTTGGTGCGCCGTGACGGCGAGCCGCGCTTTGTCGCGCTGTCGCTCGAAGAGGCACCTGACGCAGAGTAAGCGCCATACCCTCGAACGACATAGCCCCGTCAGAGCACTTCTGGCGGGGCTTTTTTGTGCCTGTTACCGGGGGGCTGGGCCGCAGGCCCGCCCTTATTTGCGCGGGCTGTGGCAAAGAAAAACGGCACCGCTTGGGGGCGGTGCCGTTCTGGTGGGGCGAGGGCCCAATGGTGCTGCGGCGTTATTCGGCCGGGTTTGTCAGCAGCCCGTGTTTCTCGCGCTGGCCATCACGATAGAGCGCCTTGATCAGCGAGAGACACATCAGCCCCATCACGATTGTGAAGGGAAGTGCGCCGATGATCATCGCGTTCTTGAGCGCATCCATCGGGTTGTTCTCACCTGCGGCAACGATCAGCGTGCCGATCACCAGCGTCAGGATGATACCCCAGATGATCCGGTGCTTGATGCCGGTTTCCTGCGCGCCGCCGGACATGATCGTGTTCATCACGAGGATGCCGGAATCTGCCGAGGTCACGAGGAAGGTCATGATCAGCACCACACACATGATGGTGATTGCCGACAACAGCCCACCATCCAGCATCTGGCCCAGTGTGGCGAAAAGCTGATTGGTCTGCGTCGCGCCGGTGATGGCACCCTCGGCCACGCCGGAAAGCTCCAGATCGAAGGCTGTCCCGCCCAGGATGGTCATCCACGCAAAGCAGACCAACGCCGGTGCAATCACGCAGCCCAGGATGAATTCACGTACTGTGCGCCCCTTGGAAATACGCGCAAGGAACAGGCCCACGAAAGGCGAGAATGCGATCCACCATGCCCAGTAGAACGTCGTCCACCCCGACTGCCAGCCGAACTGACGACCTTGGTTGCCCACTTCGTAGACTGCCGCCAGCGTCGCTTCGTCCAGCTCTGCCGCAGNGCCGGTCAGGCCGGANTGGAAGCCCGCGAAACTGCCCCATGCNTTTGTCGCACCGCCGTANAGTTCCGTCGCGAGCGGTTGCGCCGCTGCGGGGATTTCGGCCGCGAATTCTGCCGGTGACATTGGCAGCCACGGGCCAAAGCTCAACTGCGTGAAATGCAGGATGTAATCGACCAAGGCCGATCCGAAGGTCGACATCGCGAAGAGAAACGAGCCGTAGATCACGAAGGTCATCAGCAGGATCAGCGACAACACCAAGTTGAGGTTCGACAGGTACTTGACCCCCCGTCCGACACCCGAAACCGCCGAGATGATCGACAGCCCCATGATCATCACGAGGCCCGCAACCAACCCGACCTTGCCGGGGGCAGGGACATCGCCGGTCATGTTCATCATCCATTCCATACCGGTGATGGCATAGAGGCCATCGATGAACTGGCTGACGCCGAACCCGATGGTCACGGACACGCCAAGGATCGTCGCAACCACGCCCAGCACATCGACCACATGGCCCAGAAATCCGTTCATCAGCCTGCCAAAGAGCGGGGTCAGTGCGGTGCGGATCGTCAGGGGCATGTCACGCGTATAGGCGTAATAGGCAAGGCAAAGACCGGTCACCACGTAGATTGCCCAGGCGTGAAAGCCGTAATGCAGGAAGGTGTAGCGATAGGCCGATTGCACCGCATCGGCGGTGCCGCCCTCGACATCTCCGGCGACGACCACAGGGTTTGAACCCCACAGGCCCAGCGGTTCGGCGGTGGCGAACACCATCAACCCCACGCCCAAACCTGCGCCGAACATCATCGAGAACCAGGAGAAGTTCGAGAATTCAGGTTTTTCGCCCGGCGTGCCCATGATCCGCGCGCCGGTCCTGGGCAGGATCGCGACGACGAAGAGGAAGAAGGCGAAGAAACCGACGATGACGATGTAGAAGCTGTTGAAGATTTGCAGGATCTGGTTGTTCCAACTGCCCAGCGTGCTGTTCGCATTGGCCGGCCAGACGAGGGCCCAGATCACCAGCGCAACCATGATACCCTTGGATATGAGGGCGATAGGCAGGCTGTTGTCTTTGTAGAATCCATCGTCCTGAGTATTGATATCCAGATCCGTAAACGGAGGTTTGATAGGCATGAATATGTCCCTGTGATCATTTCTAGGTCAGAAAAGGAAATTGATCGTGCGCGCATGTTTGCGGACAATTGGGTGTTGGATTTCTCTCAGCACTGTCCCCGGCGCCCCTTCCCATACCGATAGTGTGTCATGCCGCCGGATGCGTCGAGGACTTCTTTACGGCACCCGGTTTGCGGATTGCGACCACTTCGGCCTCATTTTGTCGGTTTTGCGATGTGCCTGAAGGAATCTCCCCGCTGCGCTTTGACCGGGTTCATGACCTCCTCGGGGGCTGTGGGATCTCGGGATCAACGGCGCAAAGCGTCACCAGAATCGGGCTGCCGACACCAGGATATGACCTGAAACGAAGGGATTCAGATCGGGCATGGCCTCCAGTGCTTGCGTGCCGGAAAGCTTTGCTGTTTTCTCGCACCGAAATGGAATGAAGGGGACAGACATGGCCGGGCAATTGGATGTGGATTTCGTGCGGGCGCAGTTCCCGGCCTTTGCCGAGCCGTCGTTGCAGGGGCAGGCCTTTTTCGAGAATGCGGGCGGGTCCTATACCTGCGGACCGGTGATTGCGCGGCTGGAACGCTATTATCGCCAGCGCAAGGTGCAGCCTTATGCCCCCTATGAGGCCAGCCAATTGGCGGGTGAGGAAATGGACGAGGCACGCGCACGCCTGTCGGCCATGCTGGGGGTAGCCGAGGACGAGTTGAGCTTTGGCCCATCCACCACGCAGAACACCTATGTTCTGGCGCGGGCGTTTGCCCAGTGGATGCAGCCCGGCGATGCGATCGTCGTGACCAATCAGGACCACGAGGCAAATACCGGTCCTTGGCGGCGTTTGGCGGATGAAGGCTTTGAAGTGCGCGAGTGGAAGATCGACCCCGAAAGCGGGCATCTCAACCCCGAGGACCTGGAAGAGCTGCTGGATGACAAGGTGCGGCTGGTCTGTTTCCCACACTGTTCAAACGTGGTGGGCGAGGTCAATCCAGTGGTTGAAATCACTGCATTGGCGCATGCGGCGGGGGCCTATGTCTGTGTCGACGGGGTCAGCTACGCGCCGCATGGCTTTGTCAATGTCGGCCTGATGGGGCCGGATATCTATCTGTTTTCGGCTTACAAGACCTACGGCCCGCATCAGGGGATCATGGTGATCCGCCGCGATCTGGGAATGCAACTGCCGAATCAGGGGCACTACTTCAATCAGGATTGCCTTTATAAGCGCTTCACCCCGGCGGGGCCGGATCATGCGCAGATCGCCGCCTCTGCAGGCATGGCTGATTATTTCGATGCGCTTGCCGAGCATCATGGCATCACGGGCACGCCAACAGAGCGGAACGAAGGCGTGCATGAACTGATGCGCCGCCACGAGAGCGCGCTGCTGCAGCCGGTGCTTGATTACGCCAAGGATCGCAACTCGGTGCGTCTGCTGGGGCCGACCAGCGCGGAAGGGCGCGCGCCGACCGTGGCGCTGGCGCTGAACCGCGCGGGCGAGGGCGTCGCGCGCGATCTGGCGCAACATGGTATCATGGCGGGCGGGGGCGATTTCTATGCCGTGCGGGCCTTGCAGGCGATGGGTGTCGATCCCGATCAGGGCGTGCTGCGGTTGAGTTTCGTGCACTACACCAACCGGGCCGAGGTGGACCAGTTGCTGAACGCATTGGACGATTGCCTTTGATCCACGCAGTATCGCGCTATGTAGGGTGTTGTAACAATCGAGGCGCCCAATGGCCGATACACCCGCGACCCTGCTCTGGCTGCGCCGCGATCTGCGGCTGAGCGACCATCCAGCCCTGAACGCGGCGTTGAAACGCGGCGCCCCGGTGATCCCTGTCTTCATCTGCGACGAGGCGGTCGAGGGGTTGGGTGCGGCGGCGAAATGGCGGCTGGGCCTGTCATTGGACGCCCTTGCAAAGCAGTACGAACGAAATGGCAGCCGACTGATCCTGCGGCGCGGCGATGCGTTGCAGGTCTTGCGCGCGCTGGTGGCCGAAACCGGGGCCACTGCGGTGCACTGGTCGCGGCTCTATGACCCGCAGGCGATTGCACGGGACAAGGCGATCAAGGCGGCGCTGGCGGGGGACGGCGTCGAAGCGACGAGCCATCCCGGCCACTTGTTGTTCGAGCCGTGGACGGTCGAAACCAAACAGGGCGGCTACTACAAGGTCTATTCCCCGATGTGGCGCGCGGTAAAGGATCGCGATGTTGGCAGCCCGCTCAAGACGCCCGATGACCTGAACGCTCCGGATGACTGGCCGCGCAGTGATGCACTGTCAGACTGGTCTCTGGGGGCGGCGATGCGGCGCGGCGCGGCGGTCTGTCTGCCGCATCAGCGGGTGGGCGAGGCTGCCGCGCAGGACCGGCTGGCATGGTTCACCACCGAAGCCATCGACCGCTACAAGATCAATCGCGATCTGCCCGCGCGCGACGGCACCTCTGGCTTGTCGGAAAACCTGTCACTGGGAGAGATCAGCCCGGCGCAATGCTGGCACGCGGGGCTGCGCGCGTTGCACGAGGGCGCAGGCGGGGCAGAGCAGTGGGTCAAGGAGCTGGTGTGGCGCGAGTTCGCCTATCACCTTCTCTACCACACCCCGCAGATCGCTACCCGCAATTGGCGCGAGGATTGGGACGCTTTCCCCTGGTCGGAGGATGCTGGAACCGAGGCGGTGACCCGTTGGAAGCAAGGCCGCACCGGCGTGCCCTTTGTCGATGCAGCCATGCGCGAGATGTATGTGACCGGCAAGATGCACAATCGCGGGCGGATGATCGTCGCGTCCTACCTGACCAAACATCTGTTGACCCATTGGCGGGTCGGGCAACAATGGTTCGCCGATTGCCTGACAGACTGGGACCCGGCCAGCAACGCGATGGGCTGGCAATGGGCTGCGGGCTCCGGCCCCGACGCGGCCCCCTATTTTCGGATTTTCAACCCCGAGACCCAGTTGGCAAAATTTGATCCCAAGGGGCATTATCCGCAGGCTTGGATCGCGGAGTGCAGCGAGGCACCGAGCGAAACGGCGCTGTCCTTTTTCGACGCGGTCCCGCGCCGCTGGGGCTTGCGTCCGGATGATGCGTATCCCGCGCCGATGATCAATCTGAGCGACGGGCGCAAACGCGCGCTGGAGGCTTACGGGGCGCGATCATTCTGACGTCTGGCAGGAATGGCTTGCCCGGTGGTCCGCGGCGGCCTAGCTTACTTTGCAAGTAAATGCAGAGAAATTGAATGCTCCGGAATACAACCAGCGGCGAGACCAACCTGCCGCGTTACTTTTCCCGCGTTTTCGAAACCGCGCAGACCATCCGCAACGGGCGGATCGATTTCGTGATGCCGGACGGGCGCATCTTTCGTGCGGATGGGCCGCTGCCCGGCCCGGTGGGTGTGATCGAGGTGATCAATGACGATCTGTTTGCACGGCTGATCCGCGAGGGCGATCTGGGGTTCTGCGAGGCCTATCTGGACGGTTGGTGGAGCACGCCGGACCTGCAGGGCGTGATGGATGTGGTACACGCNGAGAATGANGACATCTATGACGGNTTTCCCGGGATGGGCCTTATCCGCGCCTATGAACGGCTGCGCCATTGGATGAAGGGCAATTCACGCGCGCAGGCGCGGCGNAACATCAGCCATCATTACGATCTGGGCAATGACTTCTACCGTCTGTGGCTGGACGCGACGATGACCTATTCCAGTGCGCTGTTCGAGACGGGACAGGAGAGTATGGAAAGCGCGCAGATCGCCAAATACGCATCAATGGTGGATCAGATGGGCGTCGAGCCGGGCGATCATGTGCTGGAAATTGGCTGTGGCTGGGGCGGGTTTGCCGAATACGCCGCCAAGGAGCGGGGCCTGAAAGTGACGGGGCTGACCATCAGCCAGCAACAATTGAACTACGCGCAGCGCCGCATCGAACAAGCCGGGCTGAGTGACATGGTCGATCTGAAATTATGCGACTACCGAGATGAACGTGGCACCTATGACGGGATTGCCAGTATCGAGATGTTCGAAGCGGTGGGCGAGAAATATTGGCCGGATTTCTTTGCAACGCTGCGCGGACGGCTGCGCCCCGGTGCCTGCGCCACGCTGCAGATCATCACCGTACAGGATCGCCGGTGGGAGACTTATCGCAAAGGCGTGGATTTCATTCAGAAATACATCTTTCCGGGCGGCATGCTGCCCAGCCCTCGCGTGCTGCGGGCCGAGGTGGAGCGCGCGGGCCTGACAGTGGCCCGGTCCACCGAATTCGGCGACAGTTACAGCCAAACGCTGCGCCGCTGGCATGATACGTTCAACGCGCGTTGGCATGATATTGCCGCGCTGGGATTCGATGATCGGTTCCGGCGGATGTGGAATTTCTACCTGACCTCTTGCGCGGGGGCGTTTCAGGGNGGAAACTGTGACGTGACACAGATCACAATCGCAAGGCCTCGATAAATGCCGTTAACCGATAAAATGCCCAGCAGCGCGCGCTTTGCCGCTGCCGTATCGCTGGGCCTTCTGGGCTGGATCGGATCCGAGATGATCCGCGATCTGATGCCGCCGCACACCGCCTTTGGCTGGTTCAACTACGTCAATGTCGTGCTCGGGCTGCTCTGCGGCTGGTCGGTGGTCGGGGGGCGCGTCGGCACCGGCTACGTGGATTCGATCAGTATCGGGCTGACGGGGTCCGCGGCGCTCGTTTTCTGGGGGCTGTTCACGCAAAGCTTCAACCTGATGCTGGCGCAATCGCTGGACCGCAAATACGATGGCCCGGTGGAAGGTGTGACCGGAATGTTCGACAATGCCGTGGATTATGGGCAGTACCTGCTCGACGGCCCGCTCATCGCTGTGCTTGTGGCGGGCGGCATCCTGACCGGGCTTATTGCGGAATTCGTCGTGCGGCGCTGGACCTGATCTGATGACATCACTTTTCTTCTACGGCACGTTGCGTGACCCTGAACTGATGCGCANCGTCATGGGCGCCGAGGCTGNAGGTGCCACGATCACCGAAGCCGTGCTGCCCGATCACGCAGTCTATTGGGCCAATGGCCAAAGTTTTCCCACCATCGAGGCCTGCCCCGGAGCCGAAGCGCCGGGCGTGCTGCTGACCGGGTTGAGCGAAACGGCGGTCGCGCGGTTCGATTTCTATGAAGGCTCTTTCGGCTACACGCTGCGTCCGGTCGAAGTGCGAACGCCGCAGGGTGAGCATACGGCACTGGTCTATTTTCCCGATCCCGGTCTGTGGCAGGCGGGTGCGCCGTTTGATCTTGCGCTCTGGCAACGGCAAAACGGCCCGCTCAGCCGTTTGTCGGCGGTCGAGGAGATGGGGTATTTCGGGCAAATCAGCGGCGAGGAACTGGCGCGCCGTGTGCCGATGATCCGCGCCCGCGCAGCATCGCGCCTGGCGGCGGCGCGCGGCGTCCCGGCAGAACTGCGCAGTGCGCAGAGCCGCGACAGCATCGATCAGGTTTCGGTTGAAACCGTGTATGCCGGGTTTTTCCTGACGCAGGTGCATCGCTTGCGTCACCCCACCTTCGCGGGGGGAATGAGCGCCGAGTTGCGCCGCGAGGTCTTTGTCGCGGTGGATGCGGCCATCGTGTTGCCTTACGATCCGGTGCGTGATCGGGTGCTGCTGGTCGAGCAGTTTCGCATGGGGCCCTTCGGACGCGGTGATCCGCGCCCCTGGATGCTGGAGCCCGTTGCGGGCCATGTTGATCCTGGTGAGACGCCCGAGGAAGCCGCGCGCCGTGAATGCCGCGAAGAAGCGCAGCTGGAACTGACCGGACTGGAGCGAATCAACGGCTTTTACGCCACGCCAGGCACGTCGACGGAGTATTTCCATTGCTATCTTGGCTTTTGCGATCTGCCTGAGCTGGGGCAGGGCAGTGGCGGGCTGGACGTCGAGCACGAGGATATCCGGACCCATGTTCTGTCTTTTGCCGATGCGATGCAACTTTGTACCACCGGCGAGGCGGATAACGGACCACTGATCGTTGCCCTTACTTGGCTGGCCCTGCACCGCGAGCGGCTGCGCGCAGCGGCTTGAGTTTCGGTGGCGCGGGCCCTAAACGTGAGGCCACTCAAGCAGGGGATTGGCATATGCGCATTGCACGGGATTTGGCAGAGGCTGTCGGCAACACACCGATGATCCGCCTGCGAAAAGTCAGCGAGGAAACCGGCTGCACCATTCTGGGAAAGGCCGAATTTCTCAATCCGGGCCAATCGGTTAAGGACCGTGCGGCGCTCTATATCATACGTGATGCGGTGGCGCGGGGGGATCTGAAACCGGGGGGAACCATCGTCGAGGGGACTGCCGGAAACACCGGGATCGGTCTGGCGCTGGTCGGTGCCTCGATGGGGTTCAAGACGGTGATTGTCATCCCCGAGACCCAGAGTGAAGAGAAAAAGGACATGCTACGGCTGGCAGGTGCCGACCTGGTGCAGGTGCCTGCCGCGCCCTATTCGAACCCGAATAACTTCGTGCGCTATTCCGAGCGTCTGGCGGCCAAACTGGCCAAGTCCGAGCCCAACGGCGCGATCTGGGCCAACCAGTTCGATAACGTCGCC
>JGI24723J26617_10002350_pt1 | contig 15017 bp, 14 predicted proteins | sample Cruoilmetagenom6_FD_26617 | JGI IMG/M metagenome (IMG submission 26617)
GATAATGGGAAGTCACACTTAAAAGTTGGACTACCACCCGCGGTAGAACAGAACCCTGAGACATGGCCTTTCATTCTTATTGTGCCTCAGAAACCTACAAGNTCTGATTGGGATTTTCATGAGTCCGCCGTGATTGAAATGCTCGACCAAGCGATCGAAGAAGGNTTCGTNGATCCAGACAAACTCGCAATCACAGGACTNAGTCAAGGCGGTCACGGCACAATGTCCATCGCCGCCAATCATCCAGAACGGTTTGTCGCCGCTGCACCAATCTGCGGATACGCACAAATCGCATTTGATGAAAAGGGGGATTCAGTTCCTCTTCCGTCCATGAGTGAATACAGAATATTGATGCTCGATGTCGCAGAGAAAATCAAAGGTATTCCTATCTGGTTATTTCACGGCGAAAACGATTCCGCAGTTCCAGTATTGAGTTCAAGAGCAATGAATCACACACTAGAATCTGTGGGTGCAGATGTAAAATACACCGAGTTCCCCGGCGTTGATCACGACTCTTGGGACCCGGCATATGAAATGAAAGAACTCGCAGATTGGTTCATTGAGCACACACAAGAATGATCAATGTTAATTGCTTATGCATTCACTGTCGCGAATCGATCTCTCACACTGCTCCGACCCTTTGTGCGATATTCTTCGCCGATCGCTGAGACAAAGTTATCGAGCGGCATCTGCCCCAAGTCTTTCTCAATACCAAACGCACGAACTGAAACCGCTCGGTTCTCAGCATCACGAGGCCCAACGATCAAGAGATATGGAATCTTCATCTCTGAACCATTCTTAATCTTCGCTTGGACACGCTGATCATGGTTATCCATTGTTGAACGAATGCCCACTGCGTGCAGTGCGCTCATTACTTCGTGCGCATAATCGTTGCTCTTTTCAGAGATCGGTAACACACGGACCTGCTCAGGAGCAAGCCATACCGGGAATGCGCCCGCGAAGTGCTCGATCAATACGCCGATGAATCGTTCCATCGAACCAAACGGCGCGCGATGAATCATCACAGGACGATGTTTTTCGTTGTCTGGACCAATGTAACTCAGATCGAATCGCTCTGGGAGATTGTAATCAACCTGCACTGTGCCCAACTGCCATTCGCGACCAATGACATCCTTCACAATGAAGTCAATCTTCGGCCCGTAGAACGCTGCTTCACCTGGTTCTTCTGTGAAAGGAACTCCAAGAGTCTCTGCAGCATCACGACACGCTTGTTCTGCTTTGTCCCAGTTTGCAGGATCACCTGTATATTTGCCTGAGTCAGGATCACGCAAACCAACACGCACACGATACTCATTCATTCCCAAGATTCTAAATATCGTCTTCACAAGTGAAAGACAACCCTGGACCTCTTGCCCAATCTGATCAGGTGTACAGAACAAGTGCGCGTCGTCTTGAGTGAATCCACGAACCCGGGTCATTCCGTTGAGTTCACCAGATTGTTCCCAACGGTACACAGTCCCAAACTCTGCAAGCCTCACAGGCAAGTCCTTATATGAGTGAGGCTGCGAATCAAACACCTTAATATGGTGCGGACAGTTCATCGGTTTGAGCATGAACCCTTCAATCTCACCTGTCTTAAGATGATTCGAGAGCTCCGCACAACTACAACCTTCCTCTGAGAGAGAATGCATATGATCGCGTTCAATCAATGGGGGGAACTGCGACTCCGCATAGTAAGGGAAATGCCCAGAAGTGCGATACAGATCAAGCTTGCCAATGTGAGGCGTAAAGACCTCGTGGTAACCCTGCTTCGTCAATTCCGCAGAAATGAAGTTCTGTAACTCCTTGCGAACGACTGATCCATTGGGAGTCCACAAGATCAAACCTTGTCCAACAGTCTCGTCGATCGCAAAGAGCTTGAGCTTCTTACCCAATACGCGATGGTCGCGTTTCTTTGCTTCTTCAAGCTGTTCTAAATGCTTGTTGAGGTCTTTCTTGCTGAAGAATGAAGTACCGTACACGCGAGTGAGTCGATCAGAGTTCTCGTCGCCATGCCAATAACTCGATGCGAGTGACATGATCTTGAAAGCACCGATGCGACCAGTGCTCGGAATGTGAGGCCCACGACAAAGATCTTCCCAATCCTTACCAGGTTCACCCGTTGCATAGAAACTCAATGTCAACGAACCCGCGCGATGCGCACGATGTGCATTGTCAAGCTTGTACTTTGAACCCTCAGCTTTGACTTTCTCGAGCCCTTCAGAGTACTCAAGCTCATATCGAGTGAACGGCCGATTCTCTTTAACGATCGCACCCATCTCTTTTTCAATCGCTTCGAAGTCACCGTCTCGCAATGGACGATCTTCAGGAAACGAGATGTCATAATAAAACCCGTTATCCAACGCCGGACCATACACCAACATAGCGCCAGGAATGATCCGTTGGATCGCTTCTGCCATCACATGAGCTGTCGAGTGACGAAGCAAGTTGAGCGCGTTTGGATCGTCTTGCTTATCTCGTGTCTTTTCAGTAACCAAAGAAAGTGTGCAATCATGCTCGATCACAGTTGAGAGATCCGAGAGTTCTTCGTCGATCAAGCAACCTACGCACGCCTTTGCGAGCCGCTCACCGATCGACATCGCGATATCATGTGCGGAAATTGGGTTGTCGAATGATTTGATTGTCCCGTCAGGGAGTGTAATCTGAGGCATTTTCTGCTCGCTCTTTCTGAATCCAGTGCGTTCTACTCTGGTTAGGTAATTCTGTCTGCTAATCCTATGAAAAACGCCCAGCGTTGGCTGGGCGTTTGGTGTGTTTTTACAACAATATCCAGCCAGCCTATCGCAGGTGATTCGTAGTTCCTGTTGTAGTCGTGGTACTTACAGACATCGAGTAGATCATAGGCACAGATATGGCTGAAAAAGAACTTGGGTTATGAACAACAATCTGGGCCGCAGCACGAACCACCAGGTTTGCGAGCCAATATATCGAGACTCGTAATGACATCGCTCGCTGATTGTCCATCAGGAAGCAACTCAGTCACTTTTGTATACAGTGGGTCATTCGCCGCAGTGAGCGCTTCAACATAGTGAAGTTTAGGAGTTAATGTAATCTCGTCGAACCCCGCAAACTCCATCTGTGATCGCATCGTTTCTACTGGAATAGCGCCTGCGACACAACCTGCCCAAGATTCAACGATCTCTTTCACCGCATCAGGTAAAGGCTTGAGCAATGCAATATCAGATACCGCAACTCGTCCTCCAGGTTTGAGAACCCGAGCGATCTCATTCCAGACTTGTTGTTTGTCGATCGAAAGATTCAACACACAGTTCGAGATGATCACATCAACCGAGTTATCTGGAACTGGAAGATGCTCAATTTCGCCTAGACGAAACTCAACATTGTCAAGACCAGTTGTTTGTGTGTAATGTGCGATGTTTTTACGAGCTTTCGCAATCATCTCATGAGTCATGTCAATCCCAATCGCACGTCCGGATTTGCCTACCTTTGGACCTGCGAGGAAGATGTCGAATCCGCCTCCGGATCCAAGATCAAGGATTGTCTCCCCTTCTTGGAGAGCTGCAATCACTGTTGGATTCCCGCATGAGAGCCCCATGTTCGCGTCCATTGGAAGTGATTCGAGTTCTTCTTTGGAGTACCCAATTTGGTTAGCTAAGTCAGCAGCGTCGATCGATTCGGTAACCCCGCAAGCGCCAGCGCTGCAACAGCTGCCGCTAGATTGACTCTCTCCTGTAAGTTGATCTCGAGTGACAGTACTCGATGTCGCGATGTTCGCATAATCAGATCGGATTTGCTCACGGATTTCTTCGTTCGTTTTCATTGTATATTTCCTTCCTCCGGAGCAACACAGCACCCCGTTCGTTGCATGCGTGCAAGATCACAAGGATCAATCGCATCAATGGATTTGAGTTTCTCTCGATCAGCGATGATGATCGCATCATCCTGAGTATGAGCCATGACAAGTTTTAATGAGTCCCGAACCAGATCAGTGGGGGATTCAGGAGATCGGTAATGTACCCATCGTCCCTCTTTGCGAGAATCTAACAGTCCCGCTCTCTTGAGCATCGAGAGGTGCTTTGAGATGGATGCATTAGATAGATCCAAGAGTTCGACAAGCTGACACACGCATCGCTCACGATCCAGACACGCCGAAAGTAGGCGAATCCGATTTGGATCTGAGAGTACATTGTTAAGTTCAGTGAGTTGGTTCATATAGTTTCTCATTTCGTTAAATAAGAATATGTTCAATATTCATTTTCGTCAAATGGGAAATGAAGAAAATATGGTTTTAATTCGTATATATCGAAACTAGATATATATTTGATCGTACTATATAGACGAGGTAAAACTATGCTCACGCTGAAACAAGACCATTCTGAACTCGTCGTACTCTCTGTTCTCTCAACCGGACCTTCCTACGGCTACGCGATATCCAAGGACATCGCGAATCGTTCTGATGGACATTTCAAGCTCTCGCCGTCTGGAATGTATCCATTGCTTACCAAACTCGAAAAGAGCGGATTGGTAACTACGAGCTGGGAAGAAGTCAAAGCTGCAGGAGCAGACCCTGAATCTACAGGCCGAAGAAGGAAGTGGTACACACTGAGTCCAAAGGGACACAAACATCTCTCGAGACGAATAGAACATCATCGTCAAGTCCAATCAATACTCGACGGTTTCGTTCCTCAATCCATTCCAGATGAGTTGGCCAACGGATGATCAAACGAATCAATCCAACCCGTCACAAAATCGAATCCTCCAACAAGGATTCGATCGCGACCTGGCTCGATGTTCTCACTGGGATGTTGGTCATGTCCGAAACACAACGCGCACAAGTCCGTGATGAACTCGAAGATCATCTCAGATCTCGTGTCGATGATTTACTGATTATTGGAAAAACAGAATCACAAGCAATCCAAGTCGCGGTCGCTGAGCTCGGAGAAACCGCCGAACTCGCAAAGCTCATCACGCACGCACATACCCGTACACATTCAAGGAGAAAAATCATGAACGCATCACTGATTGTTGTTGCCCTAGCTGGAATGTCCTTCGGAGGTTTTACTTTTATCACCGGGACAAACTCGCCCGCTGCAACCCCAAATAGCAGTGGGGCAGTCCCCGCGATCGTCATCGGTGACAATAACAAACAGGATGAGCAATCCCATGAGTTCAATATAGAAAACGCGTCAGTCAATGAAATTTTGACTTCAATCGCAGAGGCATTCGGGAAAAAATTCGAACAAAGTATAGGTGCAAGCCAACACCCGCTTGCAGGATATCTCGCCTCAAACATAGGTACTTTGAAAGGCACATACACATACGACCAAGCAATCAGTAAGTTCAAGACCATCTTTTCAGAAGGGTATTTTCAATATCAAATTGTCTCGACAAACGACACAATTCTCGTGCAGTCATACCTCGAGTACCAACGAGATCAAGTTGAAACTCGCGTCTACCCGAACCCATCTTGGATAAATCAAATCAACGATCAGAGAAGCTATGCTGATTCTCTCCAAAGTCTGTTGGGAGTGAAATATGATTTGGAGTTTACTTCCATTCAAATCATTGGACAATCCATCGTCGTCGCTGCTCCGCCTGACATTCACGATGAAGTTGTTAAGTTCAGGGCAGAACTTGAAAAGGTGATCGGAAAAAGAGCTGCAGATTTAGATTTGAAAAGAGCGCTCGCAGAAGAAGAGATGCAAGCCAGAAATATAATACTCGAACACGAGTTTGCAGTTCGAACCGCAAATCAAATAGCGAAGCGCGCAGATAAAATCCAACTGATTCAAATCGAATACGATGAAGTACGAGAACAATTGCTCTCGATCAAAGATCAAATCAGCATGCTCCGTAGTGAAGCTGTTGCCTTAGATAATTTAGTCAATCAAAATCAGTTAACAATGGACGACTATGTCGCAAAGACTACCAGCCTCAATAATGCACAAGAAAAGCTCAATTTTGAACTGAGTGAAATCGAAGAAAAATATTACTATCTTCGCACTCGATTACTCGAATCTCGATATGCCAATCTCTTTGAAGGGCTCGATTAAATCCCTGATATCGTGCATGATCACGCTCTTTTGTGCAAAGTCATACCATACTTGGTATGATTGATACTCAGGAGATGATTTATGATCTGCCCGTTCTGCAGCCACAACCTAGACAAAGTGATTGATTCACGCTCGACCGAAGGCGGAGCAGTCATCCGTCGTCGTCGACATTGTCTCAAATGCGAACGAAGATTTACGACATACGAACGAGTTGAACCCGCAGGCAGATTAATGGTCGTCAAGCGAGATGGATCGAGAGTGCAGTTCAATCTCGATAACATCATGCGAGGTGTGGCAAACGCCTGCGGCAAACGCCCAATCTCCGAAGACATTAAACTCAAAATCGCAGAAAGAGTTGAAGAGGAACTTCACTCTGAGTTTGAGCGAGAAGTTTCAACACATGTCGTCGGCGAACGAGTCATGACCAAACTTCGAGAAGTCGATAAAATCGCATACATCCGATTTGCAACAGAACATCTTCAGCTTTCAACGCTCGAAGATATACAAAGAGAGCTCGATGATTTGTCTTCTAGACCAATCGCAGGGTCTCTGCAAGAATCGTTGTTTGTAAAAGGAAAATCTTAAACGAAATTAATAGTCTTGATGTTTATTGAAGATTAGGCTTTATTGTTCTTGATATCGATTGGTTTTCGATGTGCGTCTTCAACTTCAAGCCCAGCTTCTCTCGCAAGCATAATTAACTCTGCACGATCTTTGATACCTAGTTTCTCGCCGATTCGTTCACGATGACGATCAACAGTCGAAACTGAACGGCAGAGTTTTTTTGCAATCTCTTTTTGACGCAGCCCTTCACCCATCAAAGCGAGAACTTCAATTTCGCGAGGGGTAAGCACCGACAGTCGGCCGAGCCCGATGTATTCAGAAATCACCAAATCTTCTTCAGGAACATTCTCTCGAATCCAGTTGAGCTGCAGTGGTGAGACAGGCTCGATCGTGATGAATATCAGCGTTTCGAGTTTGCCATTGTGCAAAATCTCAATCGGACGAAGTGTTGAGTAAAGACGAGTTCCAGAGATCATTTCAACAATCGGAACTGGTTTCATAGTTGAAACCGCTTTTCTCATATATCGAACTCGTTCTTTTGCCCAGTTTTCTGGAGTTACATCAGTGAGATGTTTTCCGCAAACTGTTTCTGCTGTGTGATTCGCGAACCCATTGGCAGCAACATTATTCACAAAGACAATCACGCCTTCAGGGGTTGTCACGACCAACGAAAAAGAGTTAAATCCAGTTGCAAAGATATCCATCAACTGCTTAGCAGTGATGCTGTCCATGATACCTTGAAGATGCCCAACGTTTAAGGATTCATTAGGAGCATCCAGAGTAGATTCAGTCGTCGTCTCGTCGTCCACGAGCAGTTCCTTCATATGTCTTTGGAGAGTGCACCGGATCGTCCCATCCGTAACGCACCGTATAGATTCGCGATCAAGCAATAAACAAATGCTCAAGCTTGTGATGATCATATACGATTGAAGGGGCAGAATAATTCGCTCGATGTTGAATGGGTAAAAATACCGATGATGAAAACACGCTATTTTCAGACCGAATTCAACCTTGACGAGAAATTCAAATTCGATTTCGCTATCCCCTGTTAAATCGGTAAGTCTTTTATAAAACGATTCTTGTTCCATCGGAACTCAATCTTCAGAGCAGGTGGGATACCAACAAAGCTCTCTATTGATTGAATTTGAGATTCTTTCAGAGGTTTTACTAGGTATACACATTAAACAGTGATTCCCTCTCCTGTCTGAGGCTCTGAATCATCTTTTGAGTGTGTTTCATCCAGCGATTCCCATCGTGATACAATAACAAGACTCAGGAATAGATGATCGAGCAGCATTGAGCGAGGAAACGCAATGGCGCAAAAAATATACGACACAACTGAATCTGCATTTTCAGACTTACAAGATCTGCAGATCCTCAACGATGGCATGATGTGCATGGTGGGAGGCTTCGGACTTTGTGGAATCCCAGAGCAGCTCATCATCGCGCTCCGTGACACTGGAGTTAAAGACATTACATGCGTCTCAAACAACGCAGGAGTCGATGACTGGGGTCTGGGACTACTACTCCAAACAAAGCAGATCAAAAAAATGATCTCAAGCTATGTAGGCGAAAACGATGAGTTCGCAAGACAGTTCCTCAACAACGAGCTTGAAGTCGAGTTTAACCCACAGGGAACGCTCGCTGAGCGAGTCAGAGCAGGAGGCGCTGGTATTCCAGCGTTCTATACCGCAACCGGTGTAGGGACTGTCGTCGCTGATGGAAAAGAGACTCGGACATTCAATGTACCCAACGGCGGTGAACAAAAAGAGTTCGTCATGGAATCAGGCCTCTTCGGAGATCTCGCACTTGTCAAAGCTGCCAAAGCTGACGAGTTTGGTAACTTGGTGTACCATCGAACCGCTCGCAACTTTAACCCAGACATGGCTACCGCCGCCCGATTCGTGATCGCTGAAGTTGATGAGATCGTTCCTGCAGGTTCAATTGACCCAGATGATGTTCATACCCCTGGGAACTACATTGATCGTATTGTACAAACCGTTTCAGAAAAGCGGATCGAACAAAGAACAGTGAGCGCATCATGAGCGAAGCAACAGAAGCAGTCAAGACTAAAAAACCAGTCTATAAGCGTCCAAAGTTCATCGCCTCGATGATCGCGACAGTGATCTTCCTGATCCTCATTTTTCAGAACTGGGCATCAGTGTCCGTCAACTTGTTCTTCATGACTGAGAAACAGGTGCCTGCTTCGATCATGTACATTGCATTCTCATTCATTGGTTTCATCGTCGGCTGGCTCGTTCGCCGGCCGAAGAAAACCGAATCAAAGTAAAAACAGATTCAAAGTAGATATGATTCGTCCCCGAAAGCTTTTTCATGCGCACAAAAAGCATGAAGCCGGAACGAGGGGTTGTCCGGCTTCACACAAATAATAACAATCAAATAAAACGGTGGAGAGACATGCCATCCCCAAAGCATGTCGTCAAGATGTGATTATCCTCTTCGTCTTCGAGCAAGCCCTGCACCCGAAATCGCAAGTAATCCCAGAGTTCCTGGCGCAGGAGTTATTGTCACATTGTCAATCAAGCCAGCAAACACAGTTGATGTCCCATCTGCGAATCGAGCATTCACAGTGAGCGCATCAAACTCGATCCCAGAAACGGAGAGTTGATCTCCAACGAGACCGTCTCGGCCTCCTAAATCAGAGATCAAGATCGAATCCATATTGACAACATCACCACGGAGCGTTGCGAGCAGCTCAATCGTGATACCGCCCCAAGGCCCGTTCTCAAAGTACAAGAGATCAAACGAAGCATCAGTCTCAACTGAATTCGTAGTCATCGAAAAAGTAGACACAATATTGATCGACAGATTATCGCCTGCGATGTATGAAGTGCCCCATGACAACGCATGTGCACCCGAGAGTACGCCGGGGAAGTCATTGATCGCCAAGGTTGCATTCTCAACGATAAAGTCAGTTCCATACTCTCCCGGTCCATAGGTCGATCCGTCAGGATTCAACCCAGAGTCATTGTTGAGATCGTAGAAGCTGATGCCCCCATCGGTAAACGATGAGCCTACGAACCCTTCGCGTGGATCCTCAAACCCTGTGTATCCGCCTGCGAGTGCAATCGAGCTCAATGATGCGAGTGTGATCCCCGCGATGATTGTCTGTGTCGTTTTCATATCTTCTCTCTCTTTCTGTATATATGGAATGCTGTTGAAAAATCAGTTATTTGTTCTGTATCGGAGCGCCAAGTTATGGACAACCCGCACCAAAATCTGATAAGAAATCGGAGACATCGAAGAAGTTAAAATCGAAATCGCCGTTCATATCCGCGATTGGGTCTTGGCGTGAAAACGCTTCTAGAAATGCAGAGACATCGAAGAAGTTGAGATCCCCGTCGCCGTTGATATCTGCAACACATCCTGCAGGTGGAGTAAATCCTTCGATCAAGAATGCGCCAGTGTTTCCGTCGAGGAGTCGACCAAACCCTACGATGTCGCCGTTGTTGTTGACTCCGGTTGCGCGAGACAATATTTCAAAGTCAGGACGGTCTCCGAGCAGATCATTGAGATCGTACATCTCACCATCAACCCATACCCATGCGCGAGGTGGGATACCGTTCCCTTGCCCATCCCATGCGTATCCAACGATCATTCCACTGTCGTTCACATCGAGTGATTCAGATGTATCGAGACCTGGAAGTGTTCCAAGCACTTGTACTGGATCACGATCGTCAGGCGTGTAGATCACCGCGTTCCATCCAGTTGAGGTTGAACCGAATGTCGTGTGTCCGACTGTCATTCCATTGTTGTTGATCTCAGTTGCAACTGAGAACTCAAAACCAGTTGGTGCAATCGCAGGATACTCGTATCCGCCTCGCCCATCTGGGATCGCCATCGTCGCATCGTCTGGATCACCAAAGAAGAACGCGCTTCCAACAAGCACTCCTGCGTTGTTGATCCCATAGTTTGCGCCGCCCATAAACCCTGGAGTTGTGCCTGCAACAACTACCGGATTTACTTGGTCCCAAACAAACCCTTTGGAGAATCCTGGATTGATCGATGCTTGTCCAGTGATCACTCCGTTGTCGTTGATATCCCAAGGAATCGATGCTCCGCTTGATCCGATCGCAGAATGTACATCCACAATCCCGCCGCGTCCATCCCAAAGTGTTGCAGAACGATTTACGCTTGCATCTTCAGAGAACCCGACTATCTCGCCATTGTTATTGATCGCGTACGCTTCGGAGAGCACGCTACCGCTGAGCATCCCCAAATTCGCAGGCGTGTGCGATGCATCCCATCGCGTCGCCACAACACCTAAACCGCCAGCCATCGCTGATTGGCCAACAACATCTCCAAAGTCGTTGATGTCGTTCGCAACCGCGAAATCTCCTCCTAGAGAATGTAAATGGATGATGTCGCCAGCTTGAACGCTCCCAACAGCCGCTAAGAGCGCGATTGCCGAAATCGTAATAGATGAGTGCTTCAGAGTTGTCATGGATGATTCCTTTTGTTGACCCCGAGTGTGTGGTGTGCTGCTTGCCTAAACGCTGGATATTTATTATCTATTCAAATATATTGAAAACTGATTTGAAATCAACCTTGAAATCTGTTATTTTTGAGAAATATTCATTCGAGGTCCCGATGATTGGGAAGATAAGGCCGGCAATTAGGGGGTTTTTGTATGCACCGCTCCGGATTTGATTTAAATGCACCGATTTCAAATCACACACACCCGCTAGAGCAGGGTATTGTGCGTGTCATGCCTGACGCGACGATCCCTTATAGAGGGTCCATCTCAAAAACGCTCCCTGCGCCTCTGAGTGCGGATGAGCGTGCATTGTGCGATCGTGTAGCTGCTCGATTGCATTCAGATCTCACAAACCTTGTTGAACAACTCCCCAGCACCGCCCAAAACGGATCAGGGATGTCAAAGCATCTCAATATTGTCCGCAACACCTGTCAACGGGTTATGCACGCAATCCGAGATCAATCCCCGAGTGCTCAAATCCTTGTCAAACTCCCTGGAGTTAAAGGCCTCGAGCAGATGCTTGAAGCAATGAGATCGACAGATATCAAAGTAGACACCATCGAGCTCGCACAAAGCGCTGTTGCTCAGTTCGATCAACTGATCAACTCGCTCGCAGGTTCGCACACAAAGCTCGCAGGCCGAATCAACGCCGCAGGTACAGTCGGCACGCATTCATATCTCGGAAGCGCCGAAGCTCGCGAGCAGTTGTTCCACTCCGCGATCAATGTCACCGGGCGCAGCGCCGCGACCAATATCAGTCTTTATGCTTTCCGTCAGTCTCCTGAAAATCCAGATGTGCTTCAACGCGCACTCGCGTCCGGACTCTTACAAACAACTGTCGTTCCCGGCGGAATGCCCGTCGTTATCCGTGCTGGAGACACTTTGCAATGGGACGATCCTGAGAACCGAACGCTCGATTATCTAGATGATTCGAAACCACACGGCAACACCCCAGATGCATTGCTCAAAGAGTTTACGACACATCCACTACCAACCGTTTCATCACAAGGGACATCGGATAACCTCATCCAAGTGATTGATCCAGCAAACTTCGATGGCCCACAAACACTCGATGTGATTACCGCTGCTCGATCGAACCATCCATTCCGAGATCCCAAAACCGGAAATCTGACTCTTGATGAAGTATGGTCCCTTGTAAACTGTCCTAGCGCTCGAATGCTCTTTGATATCTATCTTCATCGTGATTTAGAACGCATGGTTCGTCCACAGATCGACGCTCAACTCTGGTACCCAAACCTGAGCTCACCAGGAGGCCAACGCTGGATCACTCGCTACCCATCCCCTCCAAGGCTCGAACTCCTCGGAGATGGGATCTCAAGAGCAAAAACGCCCTCGCATCCTCGCCATTTCGAACTGACTGGAACTCTCTTTGACCGTGTAGGATGGGATCCATCCGAGTTTGTTGGGTTCCGTTGCGAAGTAATCTATCCAATCTGGAGAGCTGGTTACTGCATGTCTTTTCAGCCTGTAGATCGAAATCAATCAAGTGAGTAACCAACCCTGATGCACTCAAATGCAGTTTCTTAGAGCTTCGTGTTGCGAATCGGTCTCAACTGGAATACCATTGAGCTACCTATTGTGTCCGATTCACTCATCAGGATTTACGATGATCAACTCACAAACAGAGATCAAACCGAAATCCCAGTCGATTCCGTTATCCCAGCTCACCCGTGGGCAACGCGGCCGAATCGAGTACACCCAAGTTCATCCTGAAGATTCTTCAATGCTTCGTGCGATGGGATTGCGTCCAGATGCTCCAGTGCAAATGTGTCGTATGGGTGAACCGTGCATCGTGACTCTCACAGGTGAATGCGGCGGCGGCTGCCGAATCGGGCTCGCTCGAGACATCGCCAGCCGAGTTATGGTTCATGTAGACAACACATAAACGATTCAGAGACACCCGAATCCATGGATGAGATTGCTCATCGAAACACCTATGTCTACGACGCCGCCAATCGCTTCTACACAACGCACTATTGCCGTCCTCGGAAATCCGAATGTCGGAAAGACAACGTTATTCAATCGTCTTGTTGGGATTCGCGCCAAAACCTCAAACTTCCCAGGGACCACGCAAGACGCAAGAGTCGCACATGTTCAGTTCCAAGCAGAACCAAACATCGAATCTGTCTTAATCGATCTACCAGGTATTTACTCTCTTAATCTCGAACTCTCGGAATCCAAAGTCTGCTCGCAAGTACTCGACGGCAAAATCATGCCCGTCGGAGAATCCGCCGCGACACCCGATGCTCTTCTCGTCGTACTCGATGCAACAAACCTGATGCGCAATCTCTCAATCGTTGGAGAATCCATCGGCCGAAGACTCCCAATGATCGTCGTCGTCAACATGATCGACTCCGCACGAAGACGCGGAATTCACATCGACGAGAAAAAACTAAGCGATTGCCTCGGATGCCCAGTCATTCTTTGTTCAGGAAAAACCGGAGAAGGAATCGACACTCTTGTGTCGTCGCTTGGAAAAGCAAAGATCCCTGATCGCTCAGCTCCAACTGATCAACTAGGGATCGAACGATGGGCACAAGATATATACGCCTCCGTTTCATCTGCTCCAGAGTGGGTTGACAACGATCGACTTACAGATCGACTTGATCGTGCATTCACACATCCAGTGCTTGGAGTGGTTTCGTTTATTGCGATCATGACCGGATTGTTCTGGATGATTTTCAAGCTCGCCGCGTATCCAATGGACTGGATTGATCTCTGGTTTGGCGCAGTCGGAGGCTGGGTNGGCAATCTGATCCCCGCAGGTCCAATCCACGATCTCATGGTCGACGGNGTAATCGCAGGTGTCGGAGGAACTGTCATCTTCCTCCCTCAAATCTGTTTACTCTTCTTCTTGCTCGCATTGCTCGAAGGAACCGGATACCTNGCTCGTGCTGCATTTGTGATCGATCGCGCAATGCGCCCTTTCGGACTCTCTGGACACGCATTTGTTCCTTTGTTNTCAAGTCANGCTTGTGCTATCCCAGGAATCATGGCTGCTCGTGCCATCCCAGATAAACGAGATCGACTCGCGACAATCCTTGTTGCTCCTTTTATGAGTTGTACCGCTCGGATCCCTGTCTATGTCCTACTCATAACGATCCTTTTTCCAGATCGACCTTCAATGCAAGCGATTGCATTCACCCTTTGCTATGTACTTGGCGCCGGCGCTGGATTGTTTACATCATTGTTGTTCCGCAGAACCATTTTGAAGGGCAAAAGCCGCCCGATGGCTCTCGAACTTCCCAGCTATCGAATCCCTGATCTCAAATCAGTGATCCTGCTCACATTCGATCGAGGACTCGTCTTTCTGAAAAAAGCAGGGACACTCATCCTCGCAATCTCCATCGTGCTCTGGTGGATGGGCGCCTATCCACAAATAGGACAATCAGATGATGTCGTCACACTTCGAGCTCAAGCTGCTGCGATGGAGCAGAGCGATGAAGCTGACGAGTTGATTGCTCGTGCAGACTTGCTCCAAACGAGAGCAGACGCGAAGCACTCGATGCTCGGAACAATCGGCACTTTCGCTCAACCGATTTTCGAACCACTCGGATACGATCGACAACTCACTGTCGGCGTACTCGCATCATTCGCCGCGCGTGAAGTCTTCGTCTCGACGATGGCTGTCCAAATCGCAGGGACCGATGATGTCGATGACGATACAGTGCTCGAATCTATTGCAAACTCGCAACGCGATGACGGCTCACCAGTATTCACTAAAGCAACAAGCTGGTCGCTCCTCGTCTTCTATGTGCTCGCATCTCTGTGTCTCCCGACCCTTGTCGTGACCGCAAAGGAAGCCGGAGGCTGGAAGTGGGCATTGCTCCAACTCGGATGGATGACGCTCGTCGCATACAGCTCCGCTTTCATCGTCTACCAACTCGTCACCATGGTGG
>JGI24723J26617_10002354_pt1 | contig 14999 bp, 11 predicted proteins | sample Cruoilmetagenom6_FD_26617 | JGI IMG/M metagenome (IMG submission 26617)
ATGTTCTCGTTAACAGTTCCCTGTGATCAGCTGACGGACACGAAATACAGCGCGACTGATTCTGAGTGGGGTGGATACCTTTACCACCCCGCTCAATCAGGCGACCGTGGCCCGTAACACGATCAGGCGGTAGAATCTCCGGGGCCTCGGCATCTTGCGGGTGTAGTTCAACGGTAGAACATCAGCTTCCCAAGCTGAGAATGAGGGTTCGATTCCCTTCACCCGCTCCACAAATATGGGCAGGAATACCCAAGTGTCCTTAGGCCACGCTAGGGTGTTTACCCCGTCAAGCGGCCCGGAAGATGTTGCCTTTTGGAGACATCTAGACGACGTGCGAGATTTACGCCACAGTATGGGTGCAGGCAGCCGTATCCGGCAGCTAAAAAATACACCGAAAGATCTTGGGCAGCACGTGGAACGCGACCGCCAGTCGGCATTTATTCAGTATCCATCACAGCAGGAAGCCTTCAGTTTCCTGGAAGGTGTCCTTGCGGACCCGAAAAGTCTCGGACTGCTTCACGGCCCCGACGTAGCCGGCAAATCAGAACTCATTGAACAAATCGCACATAAAGTGCGAGAGCGGGCAGCCGTGGCGGTTGTCGATGGCTCACACTTGCGGCCAGCGGCATTCCTGAATTCCGTGCTGACACAATTTGGGTACCAGCTCGAGCTAAGTTCGGTGGATGAGCTGCTGGAGATGATCAACGTATTTGGCGTGCAACAGGCCCAAAAACGAGAAACGCCGGTCCTGATCCTTGAACACTTCAATCACATGCTGCCGAGTACGCTGGGCGTGCTGTGCAGACTGGCCCAACTGACGTTTGAACAACACTTCGTACTGCGCATCATCCTGGTCGGCGATAGCTATTTCCGGCGAGTCATCGACTCACCGCGAATGTTGCCTATTGCCGTGCGCCTGACGGGCGACTTCGAGATGAAGCCGCTGACCCGGCGGGAATCGCTCATCTACCTGTTTGCCCGACTCAGAGCGAACGGAGTGGATCGGCCAGAGAGCGCGATCTCGGCAGAAATCAGCGACTCGTTGCACACAGCAAGCAATGGGTGGCCTGGTCACCTTGATCGCATCGCCGATTCGATCGTCGCCCGGGAGGACCAGTTCCCGCTTGACGTGGAAGACCTGGCAGGGCCTGAACCTGAAGAGCTGTTCAGCGACTTTGATAAGGTAGCTGAGGATGAACAGGACGTGCCGATTCTCGATGACATTGTGGCAACCGAGTCGCCGGAGCTGATCATCTCGCACAACGGCGAGGTGGTACAGGAAGTCAATTTGGGCTCGACACGAACACTCCTGGGTCGGTCAGCGCTGAGCGACATCATCATCGACAACCAGTACGTCAGCAAGCAACACGCGATGCTCGTGAAGTCCGACAACGGGCTGATTATCGTTGACCTGAAAAGTCGCAACGGCACATTGGTGAACTCAAAGGCCGTCCANAGCCATGTGCTGCGCAACAACGACATCGTTTCGCTCGGTGATTTTCGTATCAAAGTCGTCTTCCCTGCGGACTACACGCAGGCTGTCATCGAATCCTTGGATATCGCTGATACAACGAAGATGATGACGCTCGAAGATGCGCGCCGTGCGCGGATGGCCGAGGTGGTAAGGTTGGCGGAAGAGGAAGAAAAATCTTCCGGTTAACCTGAAGGACTCTCCGTGCTGCCACAACTTGACGCAACCGAAGCCCGAGTCATCGGCTGCCTGATCGAAAAGTCGATCGTCACACCTGATCAATACCCATTGACGCTAAACGCGCTGACCAACGCGTGTAACCAGAAATCTGCCCGTGAGCCCGTCATGTCGCTGAGCCAGGGCGAGGTCCAGCACGCCATTCGCGTGCTGGAGTCAAAACACTTCGTGCGTACGGAAGAAAACTTCAAAAGCCGGGCGGAAAAGTACTCACAGCGCTTCTGTAACTCACGTTACAGCGAACAACAGTTCGACCCTGCACAGCTCGCCGTAGTCTGCCTGCTCTTGTTGCGTGGTCCGCAAACACCCGGCGAAATACGCGCACGCAGTGGACGCCTGCACACGTTTGCCGACAACGAGGAAGCAGTCATCTCGGCGAACAGTCTCATTGAGTGCGACGGTGAGCCGATGCTTGTGAAGCTGCCACGTACGCCGGGTCGCAAGGATGCCGAGTACATGCACTTGTTCTGCGGCCCTGTCGACGTTGAGGCTTACGCGGCCGCTGCGGAAAACACCAGGAGTACCCGACCATCGTCACGATCCAATGTGGTGGAACTTGAGGAGCGTGTGGAGCGGCTGGAAGCAGAGGTTGCACGCCTCAGGGCACTGCTCGACTAGCGCAGCTGACTGTCCTTGGAGCCCCGGCGATTGATCGAACTCTGGAGTTTCGTTTCTTCATCGCGTTCTGACTGGCACCCAACGCACAGACGAACACCGGGCACGGCTTCACGCCGTGCCTCGGGAATACGCGCATCACATTCTTCGCAGTTCGTCAGGCTCTCACCACGCGGCAACTGGTCGCGCGCGTGCTTAACCGCGTCTTCAACCGTCGCGTCGATCTGGTCCTGTACGGCCCCGTCTTTTGCAAATCCTCCGGCCATGAGCAGAATTGTACTACGTCATGTCGTCAGGGCTTTCGAAACAGGAACGTGAAGCGGTCGGTGTTGCCAGTGACAGAGCGGCGACCCACTTCATATTCGAGTTCGTCATCGGCCCGGAAGTGCAGGTCGGCGTAGTCAACGAACTCAAAGCCGGCAGCCTGGGTTTCCCTTATAACGAGAACCGGGTCGATGCGACGACGATTTTCGGAGTCGTCACGTTCCATGTGGCGGCGCGTGTGGTCGACGATGCCGTAGACGCCACCGCTTTTCAGCGCTTCGAATGACTCACGGTGCATAAGCATGCGTCCAGCTTCATCGAAGTTGTGCACGTTGCGGAATGTAAGAACCATGTCGAGATCATCGACGCCAAAGTCGAACTCATCCATGACGTACAGGCGTGCACCTTCAGGGCGGTGCGTATTCTCGTTGGTCTCGAGGACCTCAACCTTGTCAAATCCGGGCAGGGGCACGATGTTCGCTTTTACGCGCCCAGTACCAAGTGCAACGTAGAGCTTGCCGTTGTCGGCGAGGACAGGCGCGAGTACGCGCGTGTACCAGCCGCCACCCGGGAGCAGTTCGAGAACACGCATGTCGTCCTGGAGGCCGAAGAACTGCAGGGTTCGTAGCGGCATGCGGTTTCTGTCACGAGCAACATCCGCTTCCGGACGATCTTCGGCGGCAAGGGCGGCCTGAACTTTGGTATCAATGTCACCGGCATAGGCGATGCTGGCGAAGGAAACAACGAGAAGGGCGAAAATCAGTCTCACAGGGTGACTCCTAAGGGAAATTCAGGGCAGCAGACTAGCAGTTTGTGGCGCAAATTCCAGAAGATCGGGCGTATTATGGAATCTAGCCCACGCACCAAGGCGCAGAAACGCAATAATGATCTGAATACAAGAAGAAAAACCATGCACGCACACAACTCAGCATTGAGCAGTAAGGCCTTCGGAGAACTCGCCGATCCCGGGCTTGTTATTGCCTACCAGTCGCACCAGGATGCATTGCGCTTTTTGTCCTCGGCACTGGGTCGGAGCAACGGAGTGGCGGTGTTGCAAGGTCCGGCCGGGTCAGGCAGGAGCACGACGCTCCGGGAGTTCCGGGCCTGGTCGCCGAGCGACCGGCTTGTGGCCATGGTCGAAGGTGAACACCTCACGCCACGTGCGTTCATCATGAATGTGCTCGGACAATACGGTGCTGAAGCACTGGCCCAATATGACGATCAGCAGTTGCTGCAACGGCTGAATACGCTCGTGACCCGGCAGGCACGAGCTGGCGGGGCGCCAATTCTGATCGTCGATGATGCTGACAAGGCACCGTCTACCGTATTGCGACTGTTGAACTGGCTCGCCGCACTGGAGTCACGCGGTAGTTTTGTGCTGAGAGTTCTGCTTGCGGGACAGGACCGGCTGTCGAAACTCATCAATAACGTTGGCATGCGAAATGTAGCGAGGCGTCACCCGTCGACGTATTCATTGAACCCGCTCGGTGAGCAGGAAACGATGAACTACCTGCGCACGCGCTGGATAGCAGCGGGTGGAGAGCGCGCCGACGAGATCTTTCCGCCTGATGAATGCGTACGGCTGCTCGAGTTGTCAGCCGGGTGGCCCGGTTCACTTAACAGTCACGCCATCGCAGTCGTCGATCGAATTTCAGAACGCACACCGATGCGAGCGGCGCCGATACTGCACGTCACTCGAGATGGTCAGACATTGGCCAGCGTCGAGTTGCATAAGCGCGAGTATGTCATCGGCCGCAGTGATCTTTCGGATATCCTCGTCGAAGACGAGTACGTGAGTAAGGTCCACGCGATGCTCAAGGTGTACGCGAACGCCGTAATGTTGATCGACCTCAACAGTACGAATGGGACGACAGTGAATTCCCGGGTCGTACAAAAAACGGTACTGCGATCGAACGATGTCATCGTGCTCGGGCACTACCGACTGAAGATCGAAAACGTCCCGGCGATGAGCAATGACATGGAGCAGCAGGTCAGGGCCGCAGATACGGTGCGAATGCAGCATCTCGGGGACTTGCGGCGCGCCCGCGCACGGCGGACGATCAAGGCGCTCAAGCACAAATAATCGTCCAGATCCGGGCGGCGGGATCCACAAGCGCTTCCGAGAAGCGCCATCACTGTGATCTTAATCACATATCCCCGAATTCGAGCGGGAGAGTCTCAAAAAGGCACCAGGCTTCAGGTAAAGAAACCGCCGTCGCGGGCGATATCTATGTCTAGTTAGCGACGATTTGCGGTGCTGAGTTCATGAAAGCCTTCAACGTGCATGGGATCCGGTTCAAGTTACTGGCGTACGCCGGTGTTCTGGTCGTTGTTCTGGCCGTTATTGCNACGTCGGTCGCTTACTTGGAAATGTCGGGGCACTTGCTCGGCACAGAGCAGCAAAAACTGGAGCAATCCGCCGAACTTTCCGCGGCCCTGTTTTCGATGAAGTTGGGGTCTGATCGGGGGGAAGCGCTGGTACTTGCCAACTCCCCAGAGTTGAAAGGTCTTGTACGGGCCCGCATGAACAGCGGCATTGACCCGATTGGCGAGCTAAGCGAAACAGAATGGCGCGCCCGGCTCGAAGAGGTTTTCAAGGAAATACTCGAGGGGGACGAGTCGTACCGGCAGGTTAGCTTGATCGGTCAGCGCAACAACGGTCGTGAACTTGTCCGGGTTCGGAACAACGGAAAATCGATAACCAATGCCAGCGATGAGCAGCTTGAATCGCACGAGGGCGAAGCTGTTTTGTTGAAGGCCGACACGCTGAATCCGGGCGAGACACGGATTGTTAGTTGGGCGGATAGCCACAGCGAGGACGATGCCACAACGATCATTCATGCGATCTCAGGCATTTTCACGCCATCAGGTCGAGTCTTCGGGATAGTCTCGCTGGACATCGACCTCAAGATCATGCTGGATCAGATCAAACGGCGTCACCCAGAACATCCACCGTCTTACATCGTTGAGCACGATGGACACATCCTGCTGGGTCCGGGTCAGGAAGCCGCCTCCGGTGTCAAAGGGCAGCAAGCTGATCTTATCTCGGATGTGTTCCTGAATATTGATCCAACGCTGTTTAGCGTTCCGGGACAAAGCCAGTTCCATATTCTGCCTGACACGCGCAATGTGGAGCACGCCCTGGCAATCCGAAGCGTCGCCATCAATCCTGGCAGCCGCGATACGTCGCTTAGTTTCATCTTTTCGTTGCCATACAATGATTTCGCGGCGTCGGTAGCGCCTTATGCGCGGCAGCTCATGATCACAGCCCTGGTCTTCGTATTTATCGCCCTGGCCTTTGCGGCGCATGCAAGCAGCTCCATCGTCCGGCCACTGGATCAAATGACCGATTCGATTTCAGCCTTTGGCCCGGGAAAAGNTCTTGCCAATTTGCCGACCCGGCGCAATGACCAGATCGGCGTGCTGGCGCGAGCCTTCGAACAGCTTCTCAATAGCCTGGATACAAGACGGGCCACGTTGGCAAGTGAAATTGCAGAACGCCAGCTGGCCGAGGCCGACACGAGGGCGTCTGAGGCTCGGTACAAGGCGTCATTAGACCTGATGCGCGACGCTCATTTTGTCAGCGATGAACATGGTGTGATTCAGTCGGTCAACCGTGCAGGTATGACCATGTTCGGGTACGCGACGTCAGAAATGATCGGACAGAACGTCAGTATCCTGATGCCGCAGGAGCGCCGCGCGGCGCATCGCAAGTATATGGATCGATTTCGTGCAACAGGTGATGCGAAAATTGTTGGCAAGGGAAGGGACACCGATCTGTTCGCCGCGCGAAAAGATGGAAGCATTTTTCCGGTCAGTTTGTTGATCGAGAAATTTGAGACTGATAACGGCAAGTTCTTTACCGCGATAGTTCGGGACATCGCTCGCGAACAAGAGATCGAAGCGGAAAATGCCCGCTTGCGGACGGTCGTTGAACACGCGCCGGATACCATTGTTCTGACGAGCCCTGATGGTGTTATCGAATACGTCAATCCGCAGTTCGAACTCGATTACGGCCATTCCAGTGACACGGTGCTGGGCAGGAAAGCGATGGATATGGGCTGGCGCCGGTCTGACAGCAAGATCTACGACGAGGCTCGTGCAACTGTAAGCGATGGTGGAGTCTGGTCCGGTCAAATGCTGAGCGAGGCGGCAGATGGGGCGACCATTGAGCACGATGTCACGATCTCACCGGTGTATGACGATGGGGGTCGGATCGTCAACCACGTCTATATCGCTCGCAATATCGGAGAGAGAAATGAGCTCGAGCGGCAATTGGCGCAGGCACAAAAGCTGGAATCGATTGGCCAGCTGGCGGCTGGCATCGCTCACGAAATCAATACGCCAACGCAATATGTTGGCGACAACACTCGTTTCATCAAGGACGCGTTTGAGGACGTCGGGGTCCTCTTTACAACCCTTACGGAGCTCAAGGAATCGGCTAACGGTTCCGTATCTGTGGACGCGATCGAGCAGGCGATGGAAAAAGCCGATGTCGAGTATCTGCAGGATGAGGTGCCACGCGCGCTTGAACAATCAATCGAAGGTGTTGAGCGAGTGGCGAAGATCGTTCGCGCGATGAAGGAGTTTTCACATCCGGCACAGGACAAAACGCCTGTGGATCTGAATGCCGCGATTCAGAGCACTGTCACGGTCGCGAGCAATGAGTGGAAATACGTCGCCGAAGTACATACGGAGTTCGACCCGGAACTGCCACTTGTAACCTGCCTGCCGGGGCAGTTTAACCAGGTCATCTTGAACATGATCGTCAATGCGGCACATGCGATCGCCGATGTGATCGGTAATGAGCCTTCGGACAAAGGCTCGATCACAGTCTCCACTGGCATTGTGAATGGCTGGGCCCAAATTCGCATTGCGGATTCAGGAGCCGGAATGCCCGAAGACGTCAAGCGACGAATATTTGACCCGTTCTTTACGACGAAAGAGGTCGGCAAGGGTACGGGACAGGGACTGAACATTGCGCACACGGTCGTGGTGGAGAAACACGGCGGCACGATTGAGGTCGACAGCACGCCCGGTGAGGGAACCTGCTTCACAATTCAACTGCCGATTGATGACTCCGCGTCTACCAATGACACGGCCGTCGCCTGAAGAGATTGCAAACCATGATACGTATTCTATTTGTCGACGATGAGGCCAATATACTGGCTGGCTTGAAACGTACGATGCGCTGCATGCGCAACGAGTGGGAAATGGATTTCGTGGAGGATCCATTGGCGGCCTTGCAGTTGTTTGAACAGCAGCCATTCGATGTTGTGGTCTCCGATATGAAGATGCCGCAAAAGGATGGCGCCGACCTGTTATCGGATATCAAGCAACTTTCGCCCGACACGATTCGCATAATTCTCTCCGGTCACGCCGATGCAGCCCTGATCATGAAATCAGTGGGGTCGGCACACCAGTATCTTGCCAAACCGTGTGATCCGGAGACGCTCAAATCAACCATCAAGCGCGCCCATGCACTCAAGGAACTGGTTGGCAGCGACTCACTGCGAGGAATCGCCTCGGGAATAGACGACTTGCCGACGCTGCCAGCCACTTACCAGGAGATCGTTCAATGCCTGCAGGATCCGGAAAGTTCACTTGTGGATGTTGGTCCGATCGTCGGCAAGGACATCGGTATGACCGCCAAGATCCTGCAGCTGGTCAATTCGTCATTCTTTGGGGTTGCAGCGCCAGTTAAGTCTATCGAACAGTCGGTGACGATGCTGGGGATCGATACGATCAGCGCGCTTGTGCTGGGTCACGGCATGTTCTCGCACTTCAACGACCTGGGTGAATTCAATATCGAAGCTCTGTGGAATCACAGCGCACGGTGCTCCGCTCTCGCGAAGATGATCGCGGAGATGGAAGACATGCCCGCGCAAGCGGTCGATAACGCTTTCCTTGCCGGAATGCTGCATGACGTCGGACAACTGGTGCTGGCCTCGGAGAAACCGGGCGAGTATGCCGAGGTGCGCGCTCGCGTCGAGGCGGGCAGCGAATCTATCGACGATGTGGAGAGGGAGTTGCTTCACGCGACTCACGGCGAAGTTGGCGCATACCTGCTGGGGCTTTGGGGCCTGCCCGACACGATCGTCGAAGCTGTCGCATTTCACGAGACGCCCGGCCGCTGCCACGCGATGGAATTCGGCCTACCGGGTGTTGTGCATGCCGCGAGTCGCCTCGCACAGGGGGTAGATGTATCGGATCCGACGGCGCCGGCATTGCGCGTGGACATCGCCCATTTCGAAAAATTCGGTGTCCTCGAGCGGTGGCCAACGTGGCTCGAGGGTAGCCGGGCAGCCCTTGATTCGAAAGAGGGTCCGGAATGAGTGCCAACGTACTGTTTGTCGATGACGAGCCGAATGTCCTGGACGGTATACGGCGTCAGTTGCGAAAAAAACTAGAGATCGAGACCGCAACGAGTGGTGAAGANGGCCTGCAGAAGATACGTGAAGCTGGCCCATTTGCTGTCGTGGTCTCTGATATGCGCATGCCGGGCATGAATGGTTCGAGCTTCCTGAAGGAAGTACGAAAAATGTCTCCGGATAGCGTGCGTATGATCCTGAGCGGCCAGGCGGAGCTGGAATCCACGATCGAGGCAGTAAACGAGGGGCATATTTTTCGCTTCCTGACCAAGCCTTGTTCCACAGAAGCGCTGCTCGCCGCCGTACACGCAGGCATTGAACAATGCCGCCTGGTTCTTGCAGAACGTAACCTGCTTGAGCAAACGCTCAGCGGAGCGGTGCANANGCTGACCGAGATTCTCGGCATCACAAATCCGGTCGCCTTTAGTCGTGCATCACGGGTACAACGGTATGCNTCGGATATCGCCAATGAGCTGGGAAAAAAGGACGAGTGGCAGTTTCGCCTGGCGACCATGTTGTCGCAGATCGGTTGCATCACGCTGCCGGATGACGCGCTGGCCAGGAAACACGCGGGCCAGCCGATCTCCACGGACGAGCAAGCGCTCTATAACTCACACCCACAAGTGGCAAGTAAGTTGCTGGCGAAAATCCCGCGCCTTGATGGGGTCTCCGAGATCATTGCAGGACAGGTGCAGACATTTGACGTCGCAGAACTGCCGGAAGAGGTCTTGGACTGGGATGCTAATTCTCTGGGATCGGTTATTTTGCAATTGGCGGCAGAGCTGGACGACCATCTCGGACAGGGTGTGCCAGCGGCTGAGGCCGTCAGCAAACTCGAAAAATCAACCAAAAAGTATCCGCAGAAAATGAGGGATGCCCTGCGATCGGTTCGGATAGTTACGGATGGAATAGCGACAAAATCGGTTACTACTTCCCAACTCGAGATTGGGATGGTGCTCGACGAAGATGTCATGACCACCAATAACATGCGCCTGATTCCCAGTGGCCAGGAAGTGACCCAGACACTTCTCGTGCGTCTTCGCAGCATCTCCGATGGTGTAGGAGTCCAGGAGCCTTTTCGCGTCAAGGTGATGCGTTAATCACTCGCCGTCGTTGCCGCAGATTGGGCGACGAACGACAAGGAGAAAATCAGAATGACAAAGAGCAGGATTCTTTTCGTCGACGATGAGCCACATGTAACGGCGGCGCTGGTGCGAACGCTGCGGCATGAACCCTATGAGATCTTCAGCGCGACGTCAGCACAAGAGGGGCTTGACCTTCTAGCTGAGCATGACATCAACGTGATCATCTCGGACGAGCAAATGCCGGGCATGAGTGGCTCGGAATTTCTTGCCGAGGTGCGGGTCCGATATCCAGAAACTATTCGCATGATTCTGACCGGGCAGGCCAGCCTTGACGCGGCGATACGTGCGATCAATGAGGGCGGCGTCTACCGGTTTTTTACCAAGCCCTGCAACGCCATCGACCTCAAAGTGACAATTCGCCAGGCACTTCATCAAAAACAACTTGTGCGGCAGTCGCGCAAGCTGTTGCGCGAATACCAGAAACGAAATGCCATTCTTGAGGACCTGGAGCGCAGCAGCCCGGGTATCGCTCAGCTGACGACCGATGAGGACGGTGCGATTCTTGTCGATGATGTGGAAACAGGTCTGGAAGAATTGCTGAAGGAGATGGACAGGGAAGCTCACCCGTAGCCCTTGTTGCGCCGCGACTAGGGCACAGGCTGCCGACTTATGTCGGTTCGTAACACTTTCCGATCAGCGACTTTTCGATATCGGCGGGAGAAGCGATACGCTCGTAGAACGTATCGATGTACTTCCTGGCAGAGGATCGGGAAATACGACTCAGCAGTTCCTGCTCGTCGACGATCCGGTAGAGATCATCTTTCTTCTCGTGGAAGTACTCGATGGTCTTCTGCAGCTGCTCGTCGTACACACACCGACCCTTGAAACGGCGTACGCGGACGTTGGGCAACCTGTACCGCGGATTCGGTTCGGCGTAGGGCGCATTGACCAGACCGGAAAAATCGAAGTCGAAAGCAAGCGGTGTGTACAGTGATTCGCCCTTCGGAGCCATCAAGTCAACGTTGTGGCAGCAATCCTTCCTGGGCTCCGAGCGCATCACGGAATACTCAGTGTTGCCGATCATGAACTGGAAAACATGGATGAGGCTTTCCTGCTCGGGTTCGAGGTATTCCCTCGTCACCAGTCCAACCTTGGTGGTCTTCATGCCATTGCGCTTCGCGACGTCGTCGCTATCCTCAATAACGAAGCCGAGTTTCGTGCGGCTCTTGTCATCTTCGAGGTTGACGTAGGTTATGCGCATGAGGCGCACTGCGAAACTTTTTGGTGTGAGCTCGTGCAGCAGGCGATAGGCCAGGTACTCGCGCAAGACGAGTTGTTCGTACTTGGGTTCATTGTTCTGGCAATGCGTGACGAGTTTCAGCTTGTTCTGCCCATGGAGCAGCGTGCCTTCTATCTGTTTCTTGGAAAAATTCAGTCGTATCGGTGCAAAGTCGCAGTGCTCCTTGGCCCGGCGATAATTGCCACGTGTTCGCAGCTTGAGACCAAGCTTGCGTTCAGTGCCGTCCGCCTCTGTATAGGTAAACCAGCCATCGAGATAGGCCTTGTCAGGACGCACGTCCATCAGGGCAGAGAATGGCGCATCGATCGTGACTTCCAGGACGGAGGAGTCGGCGAAAAGCGGGTCGACGCCGGGCCAGGGTTGGGCCTGGGCGCGCGTGGGTAACATTNCACCGAGCGCAGCGATCAGGATGAAGGCTAGTTGTCGGCCGATTGTCAGGGTCATAACGGGGCTGTGCGCAAGCGAATTCAGCCCCATTCAACCGGGAAACGGTTCGTCGTGGCATTCGGAATTGCCGCAGTATTCTGGAATGCGCAATATTTGCCGCACCAGGTTCTCGCCGGGCCTAGGGCGTCCAGGCGTAACCAACTTTCATGAACCAGGTGCGATCAGTGGTTGTCAGGCCGCTGAGATTGTCGTCGTCGATTAGCGCGTCGGAGTAGCCGAGGAAGAACACGGTCTGGGGATTGATCTTGTAGGAGTATAGGAGCTGCCGACCAACGTCGCGACTGCGACTGTCCACGTCATCGTCGTAGGACGCCGGGTTACGCTCTATATCCTGAAACTGGGTGGTCAGGCGCAGAAAACTCCGGACACTGAATTGCCAGGTCAGGCGAATATCGTGCACGGCGGCGTCGAAAATCATGGCCCCGTCCTTCCTGTCGAGATTGACAAAGACGCCATCGTAGCGAAGCAGGAGATGGCGACCGATATTCCAGCGGACGAACGGGTCTATGCGGACCTCATCACCCAGTTGCGTATTGTCGAAGTCAACCTGGTCGCCGACGCGCGACCAGACGCCGAGCAGCAGGCCGCCGCGCGGCTGAAACTCTGCGAAGAGGCTCAGCTTGCTCTCTTCAAACAGCACGTCGTCTGCCAGTAAGTCGCGTTTTAGCCCGCCAAATCGAATGTGCGATTGCATCGGGCCGTCGACATTCAGATACGCTTCGATTTCTTTTTCAAGCAGTTGTCCCTCGTCATCGTGGGCGATGTCCCAGTCGCCGCTCAGCCGTATCTTCGAGAACCAGTTGTTTTCATCGCCGTGCCAGATACGCCCCAGCCCGATCACTTGCTGGGACACGTCGGCTCGAGGCACGAAACCTGAGTCTGCGCGAAATCCTCTGCTGCGTTCAGCGTGATTCAGGTACGCGAACCAGTTGCGCGAATCGTAGTCGTAGCCAGCGAACGCGGCATGCCCGTCGAAGCTGTCAAGAGGTTGATCGAAGTCGGTTGCAATGGCCAGCGGGTACTCGGTATCCGACCGAAGATATTGTGCCCTCATACTGTGCTGGTCATTGATTTTCCAGCGCAGGTCAAAACCACCGACGGCGTTGCGGTAGTCGTCGCCGGAGCGTGCTGTCATGAGCGCACCGACCGTCGACGCCTCACCGAAGCTGCGAGCGTAACGACCAACAAACGCCGTATTTTCCTGTAGTAGCGATTCAGAGTCAGACTGCGAAGCACCCGGGAAGATCAGGTTGGTAACCTCATCCTGCGCAATGAACACACCGAACGTGTTCTTGCCACGCTTACCAGTAAGCTTGGCACCGGCGGAGGGGTCCGCAACGGTCCGCGTAAACACGGCCCTGACGGGTGTGCGGAAGTAGTCGGCGCCTTCGAGAAAGAAAGGTCGTTTCTCGGGAAAAAACAGCGCGAACTGGTTGTTGGTATCGAGTTGGGCAGAATCCGCCTCAACCTGAGAGAAATCGGGATTGATTGCGAGGTTCGCGGTGAGGTCCGGCGTGATTCCCCAGCGTACATTCAAGCCGATCTCGGCATCGACGTCGCCGGAACGTAGCGGCTCGATACCGGCGTCATCGGTGGTACTTGCCTGCAAGGCCGTCAGTGTCGGGACGATCTCGAGGTCTCTGCCGGGCTCTGCATCTTCCAGGCCACGTATCTTCTGGAACTGGCACAGGTAGCAGTTGAGATTGCGGTCCTGCGTGTTGTTGGAGATCCGATAGCGGTGATCACGCGGGTAGAAGCGCAACAGGTCGATGCCCCAGGTCTGCTTCCCGTCGACGTGCGGGAAGCGCAGCTGGCTTAAGGGGATCTCCATCTCGACGACATACCCGTCCGCACCGATCCGGCCTGCCGAATCCCAGATTGCATCCCANGAGTCATCTTCATTCTTGTTGACGTCGTCATTGGTCAGGTCCATCTGGACACCAAGCGGGTTGACGAAGAATTCGAATGCACGCCGCTCGTCGCCGTAGGTGTCGATGACAATGCCAACGAAATCGTCGTTGAATGCCGAGTCACGATCGCGCAGGTAGGCACGAATTTTGTGAGGCTCGGGGTCTTTCGCGTCGAACGCTATGTAGAGGCTCTCGCCATCCTCGACCAGGTACGCAACCGTATCCACCGGGGAAGGCGTGTTCTCACCCGGGCGCGTCTCGATATTGACGTTGACCGGGATCGCATCGGCCCAGGCCGCGTCGTCCAGAATGCCGTCAATAGTGATCGCAGCCGTGGTGCTGGGCAGGTCAGGAAGCGCCGCAGTGGCTAGCACCGGGCAGCTCGCAAGCAATACAAAAAAGCCGGTTAGTCGTCCAATCGAGCGCACGCGCCATCCCCCCAATCCCCGCGAATTACACCTTAGATGCGCGGGAGCGCAGTTTCGTTCAAGTCAATACAGAGTTTTATGGCGTTTTAGCTCCGCCTCTGCCCTGGCCAGAAGGGTGCTCCAGTCGCCCATGCCCCTGGCCCCTTCGACGTTTTGCCGCATTAACTCAAGCCTCTCGTAAATGCGTTTACTCAGCACCTCGAACCGCGGGTCACTTCTCAGCGGTTCGATAATCGGATCTTCGTCGAAGGCCCATACATCAAATGCCTGCGAACTGATGAAGCCCTCGTCAACAGCTTCCATCAGGGCCTCGATAGCGGCATCCTGGCGCCCCTGCATCGTTAGAATTTGTACGTCCCGAATGCCGTGTCCACCCATACCGAGGCGCGGGATTGTGGGAACGATAGCCTCAGCCTGGCCAAGCAGTCGGGCAGCAGCCCGAGGGTGATTGCGTTGCTGTTCAATGTGCGCCAGTAACACTGCCGACGCCACATTAAAGCGATCAACCGGGTCCTCCGCGTCGCCGGCCAGAATCGGCTCGCCCTGCAACAGGGATTCGTACGCGAGATCGTAGTCGCCCGTCATGATCGCCGCCCCCGCGAGCAGCGGGACGATGAACGCTTGTGGAAAGTCAGCATCATCCCGGATTTGCAGGAACATCTCCTTCGCCGCTCCGTAATCTCGCGTAATGTAATGCCAGTAGCCGACGCCGACCGGGTACAACGGGTGATCTTCCGGAAAGGCTTTGACGAATTCGCTTATCGCGGCGTTGTCACCGAATTCCTGGTAAACACCCATGAGACCGCCGCCCGTCATCGGGTCCTGGCTAAGACGTCGTGCTTCCAGTCCCCAGGCAATCGCTTCATCCAGC
>JGI24723J26617_10002357_pt1 | contig 14982 bp, 10 predicted proteins | sample Cruoilmetagenom6_FD_26617 | JGI IMG/M metagenome (IMG submission 26617)
CCCATTCGAAAGGTGCAGAAGCTGAAGGAGCCACAAGGCCGGGTCAGATACTTGAGCGATGAGGAACAAGCTGCCTTGCTTAGCGCCTGTGAAGAGGACGTTAACCCTCTACTCCTGACAATTGTTTTGATGGCCATTGCAACGGGTATGCGGAAAAACGAGATTCTAAATCTCAAATGGGCTGATGTTGATTTATCACGGCAGACCGCTCTTATCGAAGAGCCGAAGAACGGGCAACGCCGGTCGGTGGTTCTTATCGAACAAATCGTTGCTAGGCTGGAAGTGCTGAAAGACGCTACAGCTGCAAAATCTGCGTATCTTTTCCCGGGTAAATCAAACCTGAAGCCCATCGACATCAAGTCTGCATGGTATCGCGCCACAAAGGCTGCAAAGTTGGAAGACTTCCGGTTTCATGACCTCCGTCATACTGCTGCGAGCTACTTGGCAATGGATGGCGCCTCGATTCCACAAATCGCTAAAATTCTTGGCCACAGAAGTCATCAAATGGCATCACGGTATGCTCACTTGAGCGATGCAAGCACTCATGAAATTGTCGCGAAAACCATGTCAAAGCGGTTGGGGGGTATCGATGATTGAAGACGCTGAACTTACACTACATGGAGAGAAGCTTGAGGAATTGCTCGATGCATGGTTGCCAGTGCAATCTGGCTGGAACCTCCAGGACGCAATTTATTTATTGATCCGAAAAGATCCGGACAATCCGAAGAATCCGAAGAATCCGAAGAATCCGAAGAATCCGAAGAATAAGAGTCACAGGATTAGTTTCGCAAAAGAAAACGAATTTGACTACGAAACGCGAGCTCTTACACATTTACTCAAATCGTTTGCAAACCCAAAAATTTCAATCAAACCGATTGGAGAGAGAGATTCTACCGCATCTTCAAAGGAACAAACAGTCGCGATAGATTACCGAGTTGATAAGTGGGATTTTATCACCTGGGCTGAAACTGAGTGGGACGACAATGCAGAACATCTAACCAATGCAGGCAAGCGATACAAAAAAGTTAGCAAGTTCAAAAAACCACACAAAACAATAATCAATTACGAACCGAAGAACCAAGCCCATAAAGATGCCGTTAACGAATTGCGAGAAGAATACCCTTGGAATGAACGTCAGAAATTCACGTTACCCATGTTTCGCCCAGAGATTGGAAAGCTAGTGAAAGCTAAAGGTCAAACTCTATTTGCGAGACAAAAGCTCTATGATTACCTCAATCAATTCAAAACAAAATGATTCGCGGAGGTTCCACTGTTCCGCATAATTGGGCTGGAAAACCGTGGAATTCAACTGCCTGTTTTCCAAAGGTAAATCAGAGGAATCTGACTAAATATATCATTTTGCCGTATATTTATGGCCCTGTAATTTTGATGTTGCATTTCGCAAGAGCGACACCAAAGGAGGGTACAAAATGCGCACAGTAAAAACCGATAATTCAGGCCCGGTAGATCAGAAGCCTGGCCGTTTATTCCCCGTCAAGCAAATACCAGGGCAACCAGGTTACCAGTGGCTAACAGAGAGCGCATTGCGTCACTGGATTTTTCTCGCAGAAGAATCCATCGGATCTGGCGGCACCATCATACCAGGAAACGGCTTTGCCAGCGCAATTATCCGGCTTGGGAGAAAAATCCTGATCGATCTAGATCAGCTGGACAAGTGGGTTGAAGCCCACCGCCTATCGTGAAGTCCAATTTTTCAGACGCTAACACGGGACCAAAGAATCAAATGCATCTCAGAACACAATCAAACGATGACCGCGTGCAAATAATTGCACAGAGTTTATCGTTTATTAACAGCTGGTTAACGCCAGACGGCAAGTGTGGCGAAGCTCAAATTATTTTGATTGTCTCTAACAGTCAACATTTGGATAAGCTTAGTGGAGAGTATGATGGGAATTATTAAGTTAAAAAAGCCCATTAAACTTGGTGCAACTAATTGCACGCTCAGCATAGACAAATGTACTGTCCTGTTTTCAGCTAAAACATATGAAGAAAATTCTTCAATTCTTGCAACCGCGATTAATGCCCAGCAAGCCGGGCTCCTAAAACAGGAAAACTTCAAGGTAAGGAATTATACGAGGAAATACTCTATTCCCCAGTTCGAAGAATTTGGCAAAGTCATTGTCTTTACCCGTCCCAAATTTCCGTCACAGGCTCCATTTGGCTTTGAGTTCAACCCGAATAGGCTGGGAAAAACTAAGACCGCCGAGTTACACAAATTTATCTATGGCCTTTTTATCTATGGTGACTGGCAAGAGTACGCGACTCGCGCAGTTCTGAGCCGAGCTGACGTTGCTGTCGATGTAATGGGCCTAGAGATTGGGCAGGCATTCTTTTCCGCGCCTGCCGCGAAAACCAGTCAGTGCTTCCATGGAAAAGGTAATCGAAAGCAATCTGAAATCCATAACTTTCCAGGCAACAAGCGTCTTACGATTTATGATAAGTCGGTAGAGCGGCGAGAACGGGCAAAGAAAGACAAAACAATAGTATTGGCCGACATACCACCAGCTTGGACCCGTGTAGAAACAAATCTGAGGAAATGCGGAATGCTCTGCAATCTGCCAAAACTCAAGAATCCCTTTCTAGATTTTTCGATTGTACAACGCAGTAGACCGAAAGATGTGGATCAGGATTTCTGGAGAGTTTTTTGCCTCGCGGCGGACAACACAAGTTTTGGTGCCGAACTAGGGGCAATTAATTCATCTGCATTACGCAACAAGATCAAATGCCATCAAGCTGCACATCCAGCTATTGGCTGGGATGCCGAAAAACTCTGGGAGCAATGGCCCATTGCCGTAGAGAATAGCGGCTTGATTGATTTTCCTTCCGGGTCCTAATTGAGTGGACGGGCAGAACTGAAGCACTCGTCCTAGACTCTAAAAAAAAGGCCGTTCACGGTCATCTATAATAAAGCCGCCCAAACTCCTCCAGCATAAAGATATAGCGCTCACAGAGCCCTGCACGCGCGCAGAGGCACGTCTAAAGAACGCTTGCATGCTCAAGAACCTGACAAATTTTAAAAATTCTCTGTTGGACCCATATTTCTTCTCCATGAAGCCCCCAAAAGGACTGGAGAAAGCTTGTGGATACTCAAATGGGCTCCGCAACCTTAACCTTTTCTTCATATGCTCAGTCCGTGCAACTAATTGCACGGGACACCTTGATCCAATATTCGAGCTGGGAGGTGGCGGTGAAACCGTATCTGAGATTCTTTGATGGTAGAACTCGCGCCAACTCAGTCAAAACTCGGACAAATGCGGACAAATTGAGACAGAATTGGGACAAAAACACCCCCTTTTTGTCTCAAATAGTCTAGTTTTGTCCGAAACTGTCCCAAATTTCAAAAGATTCTTAAGGTTGAGTAGGCCTTTTTTTGGACCCCCCTTCACCTTTTTTAGACCCCCCTAGCGAATTTGTGGGGCAACATAAGTACGTCATGAGGAAATGATCACTGAAATGTCCATATTTTTCATATATAGTTGAAAAACGTACCCCCTGCTTGGGGGGTCTATTTTTAGCACATTTCCTACAGTTCTATATAGGAATTACATGGGAATTTGCTGACAACGCATAAGGCGGGTGGCCTGACTCGCAAATTGATTTTTCAGTTGCTCATAACGCAGAAACTCAGATTACGAAAATCCTGCGCAATTATTTGAGATAAAAAGGTCGATTTCGGCCCATAGCCGACCTTGGTGACAATTTCAAATGCTGCAATGCAGCCCCTCATTGCAGACATTCAAGCGTTCCCACCCAAATCCTACTATCTGTTTCGCTCCCATATTAGCTCTCATTTTGCGCATAATACGCGGTTAAAGGAGTGGCGCAATTCCACGACAATCCCAATAAATGGATCCATAGGTGCTGACTTTAGTATCTTTTAAATTGTATTGCGCGAGTTCATGTAGTTGTATACTTTTGATATAACAACCTCTCTAGGGTTAGTGATGAACGTAAAGAAAAAGTTTATTTCCGCAACATTTAATCCGCAGCTATGGCTCCCACCGCTAGTAATGGGGCTGTTTCTAATCTTAGTTGCGCAATACAACTTTTTAGTTTTTCACACCTTGGCCGAGCTTTTTGCCGTTGTGATTGCGTTTGCTTTATTTGCATTTGGATGGGCAACGCGTGACATTAAGAAAGACAATTTTCTTCTCTTTCTTGCCTGCGGGTATTTATGGATCGGTTCGCTCGATCTAATCCATACTTTGGCCTACCAAGGCATAAACATATTCACAAAAGGCAGCGGGAATTTATCGACACAATTTTGGATAGGCACACGCTACTTGGAAGCTTTACTGCTATTAGGCGCGCCTTTTCAAACCAAACAGGTTCAAAATGGATACCTTCTAATGGCCCTTTTCGGGGCGATTGCAGTCGCCCTGATTGCTACGATCTCGTTGGGCCTTTTTCCTGTCAGCTATATTGAGGGAGAAGGCCTTACAGATTTTAAGATATACAGCGAGTACCTGATCATCTTTATCTTGGCACTGGCACTAATTGCGCTCTATCGCAGAGGGCGAGGGATTGCGACAGAACAGAAAAAGTTGATGGCTGCCTCCATCGTTATGACGATGTGCGCAGAGCTAGCTTTTACTTTATACGTCAGCGTTTACGGGCTTACAAACTTAGCGGGGCATATTTTTAAGCTCTTTTCCTACTGGTTTATCTTTCAAGCCGTAGTCCTAGTAAACTTGAAGAAGCCGTTCTTGGAATTTCAGCGTCTCCAAGAATACAACCGTAGTCTTTTTGAAGATTCAGTAACAGGAATGGCCCTTTGCAAAGAGGATGGCACCTTTGTTGATGTTAACTTAGCATTCGCCAGATTGACTGGGTATACTGTGGATGAGTTAAAGTCGGGTATGTCTTTTTGGGCACTCACGCCAGAACTCCACGTGGAGCGGGAGAAGTTCGTTGTCGAAAACTTCGCGCGCACAGGAAAACTTGGTCCGTTTGAGAAAGAATACTTACGTAAAGACGGAAGCTTAATTCCTGTCCGAATTTCGGGAAAATCGGTTATTCACGACGGCGAGACTTTTAATTTGGCTTCTGTCGAAGATATTTCCGAATACGTAAAAGGTAATAAGACGAGTGCCGAACTAGAGTTTCAAAAGAAAGCGTTAGATGAACATGCCATTGTTAGCATTGCCGACGCGAAAGGCAATATCACTTATGTCAATGACAAGTTTTGCGAGATCAGTGGATATTCATGTGAAGAGTTGTTGGGAGAGAACCATCGAATAATTAAATCGGACGAACATTCGGCTGTATTTTATAGCGACCTATGGCAGACAATTAGAAGTGGAAAGACATGGCGCGGGGAGATGAAAAATAGAAAGAAAGGTGGTGGATATTTTTGGTTTTTAGTGACCATCGTTCCGTCCCTTGACGAGCGAGGGCGGCCCATAAGGTATATAGCGATTCGTTCCGACATCACTGAACGCAAGAATGCTGAAAGGTCGAGCGGCGAATTCAAAACGACCCTCGACCTCAGTAACGATGCTATCCACATGTTTTGGCCTGATACGCTAGAATATTTCTACGTCAACCAAACCGCACTAGATATGGCTGATCTTAAGGAAGATGAGTTCATTGGTTCAACACCCGCCCAATTCAATCCTAACTTCGATGAAGAGGTTTTCCGCGAGAGATCGGCCCCTTTGGTTCTTGGAAAAGAAAAGTCCGCCATCTACGAATTGGACTATGTCAATCGGAATGGCAAGCAGACGACCCTCGAGGTCTTTTTACAATTTATGAAGCCCGAGAACGGAAAATCTCGGTTTGTTTCCATTGCACGTGACATTACAGAACGCAAAGTCGTAGAAAGGGAGATAAACCGTTTTAAAACAACCCTCGATCTTGCAGCAGATGAGGTTGCTATGTTTTGGTCAGATACGTTGGAGTTGTTCTATGTCAATCAGGTCGTTGTGGAGATGTCCGGTACAGTGGTTGAGACACTTTATGGTTCAACACCCGAAGTTTTCAATCCACGGTTTGATAAGGCGCGGTTCCGAGAACTAACGAAACCCCTTATATATGGAACAAATGAGTTCATAACCTTTGAAACCACTTTTGTGGAGCATACTGGCAGGCTGATGCCCCGTGAAATTCTTCTGCAGTTAGCCGAAACTGAGGGTGAAAGGCCTTACTTTGTTGCTATAGCGCGAGACATTTCGGAACGTAAGGAAGCGGAAAAAAGTATACGCCTATTCAAAACCACCCTCGATCTTACTGAAGACGAAGTCTACATGTTTTGGCCAGATACTTTGAAGTTTTTTTACGTCAATCAAGCCGCCATGAATAAACTTGGTTGGACTTATGAAGAACTTACCAATATGACACCTTTGGATATCAAGCCGAAATTTGGAGAATCCGATTTTCGTATCCTGCTTAAACCGTTGATCCTTGGGAAGCAGAAATCCTTCACTTTCGAGACAGTCCATCAGACTCACAATGGCGAAGTATTGCCTGTCGAAATCAACTTGCAGTATTTAAAGCCCATAGATGAAAAACCACGCTTCGTTGCTATCGTTCAGGACATCACCGAGCGTCAAAAAGTGGATAAGGCTAAATCCGAATTCATTTCTACGGTTAGTCATGAACTCCGTACCCCTCTAACCTCTATAAAAGGTGCTCTCGGACTAATTAGAGGGGGAGCCCTTGGGGAAATTTCCGAAAGGGCTCAATCGGTACTGGATATCGCTTATAGCAACAGCGAACAACTGGCGTCGCTAATCAACGATATTCTAGACTTGGATAGTCTTGAAGCTGGAAAGATGAGCTTCAGTATGCGGCCATTAAACATCTCAGCTCTGCTCGAAAAGGCTATTGAGGCCAACATGGGTTATGGCGAAGAACACGGTGTTACATTTGCTAGCTTTGGCACTGGCACTCCTGTATTTGTGCAGGGGGATGAGCATCGCCTAATGCAAGTCATGGCTAATCTACTGTCTAATGCCGCGAAGTTTTCCCCGCGCTGCGGAGTGGTCGAGGTTTCTCTAACACGTCGCGATGGGGAGATACGCTTCTCTGTAAAGGATTACGGAAGCGGCATTCCAGAAGAGGTACAGGAAACTATCTTCGAAAGGTTTACCCAAGCGGATTCCTCTGACCAAAGACAGAAAGGTGGGACGGGATTGGGGTTGAGTATCGTCAAGATGATAGTCGAAGAGCATGGTGGGCGTGTTGGCTTTACCACTACAGAGGGCAAGGGAACTTCATTCTTTGTAAATCTTTCGGAAATAGAAGAAAGAAGTTTGTAGCAATCGCATGAAGCGGAACAGTAAGTTTTGACTGAATTAAAAAAAATCCTGCACGTAGACGATAATGCATCCATTCGGGAAATTACGAGGTTGTCTCTTGAGGTTATTGGACAATTTGATGTTGCGCAGTGCAATTCCGGGAAGGAAGCTCTCAGGACAGCACTTGAGTTTAATCCAGAGCTCATTCTACTTGACGCCATGATGCCGGAAATGAGCGGTAAAGAAACTCTTCTGGAGTTGCGAAAGCTGTCAGATTTCGTAGAAACACCCATCGTTTTTTTGACAGCGAAGGCACAGCCAGAGGAAATCAAAGGTTTTGTGGCAACTGGCGCAATCGGTGTTATTACGAAACCATTCGACCCGACGACCTTATCGGATCAGATTCGGTCGATTTGGGACAATACAGTAAACGTTTGAAGTGCTCCAGTTTCTGCGAACAGTATTGCGGCTTGGTTACGGTGTATCCGGCTTGATTCACGAGTGCACTCGACTCAAAATATTGAGTTTGTCTTCACAGCAGGCACCACGGAAGCATCTACCGTGTAATACTTATATCCGCAAAATGGCTTGGTGAACGATTTGGAATTGGTAAAGACTATCCGACTATCTTAAGTTGTCTGTTTAATGAAGTATTAACATCTACCAATTTTACCATCGAAGCTTACATGACAATTTGAACATAGACCGGTTTCTTCACTACATTTGACTTCCAGTTCTGAGTGCAAAGCATAGCAAACAGATCTGAGGCGACGCGCGGTTTCTGGTAAATCTTTCTCCGTCGCTAACGTATGTAGATCTTTGACGACCGCAAATAACCATTCAACATTTACATTTTCCATATCGAACGACCAATCTGGCATATTTTGAAACACGTTAACCAATTTCTTCTCGGCTACTGTGCAATCCAAAACTGTCCAAATTGTGGCAGACATAACAGTAGCTGTTGACATCTTAATGGCATGCACCGAGTAAATGTTGCTCAACAATCCAAAATCATAACTGTTCTGCCACAAATGTGGCCTACAATTGTCCCGGTGATCAAAATTCCATATTTCCACCATCATATTCGCTGGAAGCTAGCGTTAGTCAGGTTTAAATGGATGCCTTCCAGATGCTGTGCCGTTGTGTCGAATAAGGCGCGGGAGTCGCCGGGTATGCGCCAAACGGCCATCATAATTAGGTCGGCCAACGGTCCTTTATTGCAGATGTAAAGGCGCATTACAGGAACGGAAGCACCACAGGCCCACATGGCGTTCGGCATTGGTAAGGTGGGTTATTTGACTTCTTTTCCTCGGGGGCTGTTTTTGAAGTCGGTACGTGAAGCCCACTTTTTTTGGCCGGTAATGTCGAATTCACCGGGAATTTTTTTAAGTCGTTTCAAAAAGATCGCGCCAACATCGTTGCCGCTGGTCCTGACAACACGTATCTGTCTTTGCCATCCGCCCGCTTTCAAGGCCAACACGGTGCCGACAATTATACTTCTTTCAACAACGAGGCCGACGCCGTTTCTGGATATATTGATAGCATACCCGTTCTGGGCACTGACGGAATTGGCAAGCACCACGTCGACGTGACAATGATAGCGCTTTCTGCACTGCTTGCGATAATTATCGTATTTTGAGGCCAACCAAAATCCAGCGAGGGAGAAAGCCAAAATAGTAATCGCAACTATTGAGCGTGCATATTCAGATACTATCTGGGTCAGGGCTGAAATCAGTTGCGAGGCACTTGCAAGCTGACCATCTCTGGTTTCGACATACTCCGATGTCGAAGCAGCACTATCTTGGCGCGAGCTGGCAAATTGTTGGTCAGGTCCGTTACCGCTGAAATTGCCAGCCATGCATGGAACTATACTTTTAATCTTTACTAGGTCATCCGAAATTTGTCTGAAATTTCTTGTGGTAACCCGTTGCCTGAAAGCTGACCAATTCCCTTCCAGATAGAGATCGGCGATTTCGTTTCTGGAGAATAAATAGTCCCGGATCCAGTCGGTACGATGGGTGAGCTGTTCCGCAACAATCATCTGAAACTGCTGGGATTCAATCCTCCGAATCATGGATATTGTTTCTCTGGCCAATACCTGCAGGTATTGGTTAGAGCTACCTATGTGATTTGACCGAACATCGTTCACCAATTCCGTAATGTTAGTTTCAACGTTATTCAGTCGGTTTACAATACTGCAGTGGGTTACCTGAGACATTCCTTTTGATGCAAGAACTAAGAGAGCCAAAAGAAATACCAGACAAGCAACGATTTCTCGTTTAATCGACCTATGCGACCCAGAATCCAACATGAATGCAAGGATATCGGCTTTGCACTAATAAATCTCTAACCGACATATGTAGGCGTCCACTGCCTAATCTTATGGGCCATAATTCCAAGGCATCAATTCATCTAGCCTGTTGATTTTATGGTCAGCAAAACGTTCCAAAACCTATGTGAACCATGCATGAGGGTCGACCTTGTTCAACTTGGTGGTTTCGACAAGGGGTGAAGGCAATGGCCATGAAATAGCCCCAGTGTTGTGAGTCTGCAACCATTCAATATATTTGCGGCAGAGAACAACAGGCTTCATGGAGCGTTCAGCGGTATTATTGTCGATTTACAAAAAGCCGTGGTCGAAGGGGGGGAATATTGGGTGGACGGTTTAGGGCAAAGCTGTCTGACGTCAGCATCCGTGGGACATGTTGTTGAAGCCGGGCAGGTGAAGGTCCGATTTTAAGGCCTAGCAAATTTGTTTCGCACCTTCAGTGAATGACAGCATTCCGCCCTTTGTGTAGATCGACACGAACGGCCCATTCCTGCCATTAACGGGTTAATACCATGCTGCCCCGCAGCTTCCCTATAGCTGACATTCGCGTATTGCTCTGACAATCGGGTGGCTGGATGACGGCTGTGCGGGGCGAAGCCAACGCAAACCTACTGTTAGAGATATCTGGCAGTGAAACGCACCACCGGCTTCATTCCGAAGGGTCCTAACTCAGGCGCTTTTGACCGTAGCTAGGCCGCTTCGACTGGCTCAGGTTCGCGCAACATGTAACCAAGCCCCCAAATCGTTTCAATATAGCTGCCTTCTCCCGTTGCCCGTGCTAGCGTTTTCCTGAGCTTGGAGATGAAAACGTCAATAATCTTTATCTCAGGTTCGTCTATACCTCCATAAAGATGATTGAGAATCAACTCTCTGCTCAAAGCTGTACCTTTACGCAGCAACAGAAGCTCAAATAACTGAAACTCCTTGTTGGTTAGCTTGACAGGCACGCCATCAACCTCAATCGTCTTTGCGTCAAGGTTCACAGTAAGTTTCCCAATACGGGTGACTGACTGTGAGTGCCCCCTTGAGCGACGAACAATGGCATGAATTCGGGCGATCAACTCTTCTTTCCGGAAAGGCTTCATCACGTAGTCGTCCGCCCCCCAGCCAAATCCCTTGAGTTTGCTCTCGGTGTCAGCCGCACCCGTTAAGATCAGTATCGGTGTTTCGACTCGGGTTTCGCGCAATTTGCGCAACACCTCATGGCCGGTCAAGTCAGGTAAGTTCAGATCAAGAAGGATAAGATCATAGTCATAAACTGTCGCGAAATCGATGCCCTCCTCGCCCGTTGCAGCGAGGGAAACGTTGATGTTGGACTGCTTTAATATCGATTCAATTAGGCGCGAGACCATCGGATCGTCTTCAATGGTTAAAACATGCACTTGGTAATCCCCCTTTCAAATAGGTTATAAAGGTTAATAGATTATAATATAGTCAACTGGAAGTTATAATATAGGAGTATGGTTCCGCGCATGTCAAATTCTGGAGAGCTTTTAAGGAAATACGCGAAGAATTGCGGCTTATGAATCCGCAGTGGCAGCTTCCGACTATGTGTAGTGGCGCTTTCTAAGAAACTTATTTCCGAGTTTTCAGATTGGCGTTACCCAAGTTGTCGGGAGCGCGTCATCAATCCGTTTTTCACGACCATTGCCAGCTCCCTGATCTTGAAAGGTTTGTTGAGTAGGACATTGTCCGACCCCAGGAAGCCATTGCGCTTGGCCGCCTCTGCCGGATAACCGGACATGAAGATGATTGGCAGTTTCGGATGCTCCGCTCTGAGCTCTACAGCAAACTCCGGCCCACTTGTTCCCCCAGGCAAAATGACATCAGAAAGGATAAGAGCAATCTCGGGATGCGTGTTGGTAGATTGTCGTGCAGCATTCGCATCTTCGGCGTAAAGAACCTTGTAACCGAGGTTCATCAGCATCAGTTCCGCCAAGGTTCGCACCTGTGGATCATCTTCAATCACTAGGATTGTCTCACCATGCCCCCTAGGAACTGCTTCAGTCACTTGGGGTTTCTTCTCCTCATCAGTTATCGGCACTGCCACTGGAAGATAGAGTTTGACTGTCGTTCCCTTGCCTTTCTCGCTGTAAATCGTTGCTTGACCGCCAGATTGCTGGGCAAAGCCGTAGACCATCGAAAGCCCTAACCCACTTCCCTGGCCAACGCCCTTAGTCGTGAAAAAAGGTTCGAAGGCGTGTCGCTGCACTTCCGCGGACATGCCCACCCCGCTGTCCGTTACTGATAGCACAACGTAATCTCCAGCGGAGATGCCGGAAATTTTGTTAGAATTATCGTCATTCAACGTCATATTGGAGCACCCGATCGTCAGCTTGCCTCCATTTGGCATTGCATCACGGGCATTGATAGCCAGATTCAGCAGCGCGTTCTCGACCTGCCCAGCATCCGCAATGGCGTGCCGGAGGTTCTCGGAAGCAAATGTTTCTATCTCGATCGTCACGCCTAGGGTGCGCCTGAGCAGTTCTAACATATCAGAGGTCAGGGCACAAAGATCAACTTCCTCCGAGAATAGAGGCTGTTGACGCGAGAACGCTAAAAGCCTCTGCGTCAGTTCAGCTCCGCGCCCCGATGCCTTGATGATATCTGCTATCATGTGCGGATGCTGGCCGTCGAGTTCACCCAGTAACTCTGCATTGCCTTGGATCACCGCAAGAAGATTGTTGAAGTCATGCGCAATCCCGCCTGATAACTGACCAATAGCCTCCATCTTCTGCGCTTGCTGGAGTTTCCGCTCAAGTGTCACAATCTCGCTGACGTCCTGAACCATACCTATAACTTTGATGGCATTAAGATTCTCATCTCTCACGATTTTTCCCGTTTCGCGCACAGTGATAGTTGAGCCGTCCCCCTTGATGATTCTGTGCTCAGCCAAATATCTTTCTAGGTTCGCCCAAGCGAAATCGAAACTTTCAGCGACCCTCTCTCTATCGTCGGAATGCACGTGTTTATAAAAATACGCGGTTGTTCCATCGAAGTTTTCTTTATCTACTCCAAAGAGTTCAAAAAGTTCCGGGGACCAATACAGGTTGCCGTCTGCATCTAGTTCCCAGCTGGCAATTCTTGCCGCAGATAGCGCTTCTCGCAAATGCTCTAAAAGGGCGCCAACGGCCTTTTCAGCTTCTTTGTGATCGGTAATATCCTCAATGATCGAGATAAAACCGCCACTATTGGTTGTTCGCTCGGTCGCTGAAATCCAGCGGCCTATTGATGGCGTGTAAATCCAGTCGTTTGCATCTTCTCTAACAGATCGTAATCGGGCTTGGATATATTCCTCCTTGTCCTTATATCTAAAGAGTGCCGCAGCCACGTTGGCGGTATCGCGGACTAGCGCCTCGAGAAACATCCCTTCCTCGATTAGATGGGCACTTTCCGAGAGAAATGAACGGTATTTAGTGTTGAAAAGGGCCAGTTTATCGTGTTCATCAAAAAATGCAAAGCCGACTGGTAAGGCTTCGATTCCCTCGAATAACATCTCTTCAGTGCGTCGGAGCTCTTCTTCAAATTGCTTTCGGGTAGTAATATCCACATGAGTCCCGACCATACGAACAGGAACCCCATCTTCCCAGATTAATTCACCACGCGACAGAATATTTAACCAAGTGCCGTTCTTGTGCCGCATACGGAATTCGCATTCAATATGTTTCCCACCGGAATCAATGGTCTGTTGTTCATTAGCTTTCAGCGTCGCAATGTCATCGTGATGAAGCAGGTCGAGGAAGGCTTTGTGCCTGGGCCGCAATTCGTATTCCGCATATCCAAGCATCTCGCTCAATCTAGGCGAATAGTATACCTCATTGGTCTTCATGTCACGGTCCCAGATACCGTCAGTTGTACCCCGAACCGCCAGCGAGAACCTCTCTTCGCTGGACTTCAAAGCTAGAGTTTGTTGCGTGGACAGCTCAATTTCAAACAAGGAATCCAATTTCGCACTGATCATGGCTCCAATTGTTGTCAATATTTCCACGTGAAAATTGTCAAACGATTCTATTTCAGGGTCTTCACAATCAATTACCCCCGCCAATACACCCTGAGAGTAAAAGGGAACGCAAACTTCCGAAAGAGCGGGGTTAACGTCAGGGATGTATCTCGAGTCCTTGGACAAATCTCCAACGAAACAGGGCTTCCCAGACTCAGCAACGCTGCCTGTTATGCCGCGCCCAATGGGAATTTCAAGCGCATTCGAAATATCCCGGTCTACCGGATTCTTTAACCCATACGCCGAAACTTGTTTCAATTTCGTTCTATCGCGATCCGCTTGATAGATAATACAATCGACAAACCCCATTTCCCCGACAACCTCTTTTGCCGCGTACCAAAACAGATCACTTCGAGTCGAAATCGACATGATTTCAACTGCGAAGCGGTTAATTGCTTTTAGTACTGATCTCTCACCAAGTTGACCATGTGTCAAAGTTCACATCTCCTATTTGCAATGCCACGTCACTCGCTGAGAGGCCTAGCTGGTTAGCTAAAACGCATTAGCTGTCTCCTACTGCGGAACAAATCGGTAACAGGTCCAGATAGGTCCAGGTACGGTGGGGAAAACTGGTCAACTGAATGCTCTTTTAGTCTAAAGCCTAACCAATTTCAATTACTCCACTACGGAGACTTTACAGGGGTTTTCGATTCCTACGGTTGCAGACTGTACCAACCTAACAATATTGAATGCGATTCAGGAAGCGAATTAGGTTTGTCTGAAAAGCTGTGACGAATGCATGGTTTCGCCCCTCGCGTAGACCATGAGGCGAAGCTCGGGCGCGCCGCTCTGAACGTCGGCTTCCTGTACACGGCCCTTAGACTTCGCACCCGCAGCGAACAGCTGCGATCCGCCCTTAATCCCCGAAGATAGGATTTTTGGCATTTTACGCTGGCAATGGCGGCTTTCGCGGACTCGCCTCAAAACCTGGCACCTGCAGCGAACGGCAGCTTGACGCCCGAATTACCAATTAGGCCTGACAAGATTCACAGTTCGCCTTAGCACAAGCTGCAGAGCTTCCTTCGCCTTATCAAATCGCTTTATCAGAACAAAGCCAGGTCGTTGTCCTGACCCAGACCACCGTTTGGTTTATTCCTATCAAACGCCTCAATCACCCTTGCCACCGTTGTCCAATAAGTTACCGTTAATAGCGGGACCGAATGACCGCGTACCTCCTGGACTTAATCAAGGAGGAAAGCCAATGTTGTTCCGCAAATCTCTTGAAGCTCACTATCGGGAAGACCTGTTTCAATCCGTAGGAACCGACCCTGAACATAATACCATTAAACTACTCGATGCCGACAAATACATCGCCATGTCGATGATGCAGAAAGCTATTCGGCGTGGTGAGTTTGAATTTGCATTTTCAGCCGCTCTTACCCTTCTGAACA